>PPYF01672500.1_pt1 | contig 16972 bp, 16 predicted proteins | sample 1559871 | NCBI WGS metagenome assembly PPYF01 (sample SAMN08240021, study PRJNA423297) | Human gut metagenome, whole genome shotgun sequencing project.
TAATGAGTCCGCATGTAGAAAAAGAAATGCGGAGAAAATCTGGGCACACCACTTAACGCATCACTAAACAGTGAAGTAGATATAACCATCGTAACGGTCGAGAAATCTTCACTTGGCTCACTAAATGAGACAAATTGTCCGGGTAATAATATAATCAATTCCTCCGGTTGTATCCAATGTACATCTTCATGCACTGTAATTTTGGCCTTTCCACCTAAACAATATATAATCAAAGCTGATTGATTATTAGAAGGATAAGAAGTCAAAGGAAGATACTTCAGATTTTGATAAAATTTAAAATCGTCACCCAGGACGTATATCTCTAATGTCTCTCTATTTTTAATGTCTAACATTTAACACCTTTCTAAACTAAGTCTTTTTACAAATGTATAACTTCCTAATTTACCACGCACCAAAAATGGAAATATAGTATCATACTAAGGAAGTCAAACACCTTTTATTTGCATTAATTTATAAACAAACTATCTGATTGTTAGTTCATTTATCATTTTCCTATTTCGTTTTATTATAGACTGACCTGTTTTTTATAGTGTTTTTAGGACAGGAAAAGGATTAATGCTTTCAAATGAAAAATAAGCAGATTGTTTTCTAATTCAAGCAAAATTAAAGAAATGTACTTTTATATCACATAAGAGGCAATCAAAAAAACTACTAACTCATTGAAATAAAGATTTGTATGTTCACAAGAAAGACTAATAATCAGAATAATAGCTATAAATCGGCACAATTCATACTAGAAAAATCAACGGATTATTTGCTAATTAAAAATTAATCATCATATATAAAACAAGGAGTTAGATAGTTATCTAGCTCCTTTATTTTTATACCGATTAAAATTCGATTAAAGTTTTCGGGATATTTAGTCCAAACTAAAGCAAATTGCAGTGTAAACTCTCTTTTGCGTTCTTCGTGTTTTTATCACAATAAATACCTTACCACAGACTCCCAATTTGGAAACCGTTCAGAACCGAACAATATAAGCTCACCTTTAAAATCGGCAGCACCGTTCTTTTTCCTGTCATCTATTAAATAGTCACCTGCATTCAAGTTTTTATGGTGCGACAAAATCAAACGTTTATAGCATACTTCACCTAAATAACGCTTCACCCATTCTAACTTATCAGACCATGCACTTGGGTTATCCCATGGAGCTGTTGATAAAATGTAAATGTCGTATTTGTCTTTTAAACGGTTCATGGCATCTATTGCCCCTTCATTGGGTTGCATTTTTACAAATATATTAGGGACTTCATCATAACACCCCGCATATCGGCTTTTTAACTCCTCATTTAAGGCGTCTATGCCTGATTGGAAGTTTACCAATACATTATCCATATCTACATATAAAACTTTCTTATTTGAGCACCGTTCGAGGTACTCCAACGCTTCTTTATATGTTTCCAACTTCCAATGTGCCTTACCATTCAAACGGGTTACATCCATATTATCTTTTAAGTCTTGTATTTTAACCTTTGTAGCCAAACGATTAGTAGAGACACGTTCAATAAACGCTTTATAATCTTCACCCTCTTCTTTAATCAGACATTTTAAAGCCTCCAGTAGCCTGTCATCCAACCCTTCCGTTTTTAAATCCTCAAATGTTATAGATGTATCTTCTACAACATCATGCAACAATGCTACTATCTTTTCATCCTCTGTTTGACAGTGTAAAGCAACTCTGACTGGATGCAATATATACGGACTGCCACCTTTGTCTAACTGTCCAATATGAGCCTTATAGGCAATATTTAAAGCTTTGTTCAACATATTTCTATTGACATAAAATTAATCAGAATTAGAGATTCTGCATTACTCTCCTCACAAAAATAATTCAAAACATTTTTCATCTACTAATACGTAAAGCCTGCCCTTCTCTCAACACTGTTGTTATTTTTACACGATTTAACTTACAAATTGTGTCTATAGAAACCCCTAATTTTTCTGCTATATCTTGGATTTTATCTCCATTCTTTACTTTATAGTATCTTATTTTTTGCTCATTTCTTTCCTCTACTGGTTTTATTCTACTTTTATGCACATATCCTTTTATTCCTTTTGCAGTTTGCACAATATACCAATTATCATTTGTTTCCCAATAAGTGAATACTTCCCTATCCACAATTTTACCTATAATTTCCGAATTTACACTATTTGACTTACGGATATTTGTATAGCCATCCGAATCAGTTATCACCCCCTTGCGCAATTGAGTGGACAATTCATTCACTGTTTCTACTTTATTTTTTATAGGAACAATGGACGAAATCATATAAGTTTTAGGAAACACTATAATAATTCCAACAGAACTCTCGACTTCTTTATAAGAATTGACACCGTAGTTATTTGCATAAAGACTTAATTTTTTCTTGGTAGTAACCACAACATCCATTTTTGAAATCCTGTCTATACCTTTGTAAATATAGGCTCCTTCACCACCATTGGAATATTTTATATGCAAATTCACCTTGTCTCCTTTTACATTCACGAATATATCATAATAATTCAAGGAACTATCGTATGCAATTTCTAATCCTGTAACTTTTATACGAGTATTTGTATCTGGCATAAAATAAGCCTCATCGTAATTGCAGAAACGTACCTTTCCATTTAACTCTGTTTTTACGCCAATTCCTAATTGTTGAGCTTGGACAGTTTTAATGGAACTTATAAATAAGAACATTACAGACATTCCTACTGATAAAATAAAATTCTTTTCCATAATAATGCATTATTTAAAATTTTGAACATATCATACATCTAACATTCTATTATTCTCCCTTTTTCTTTCGTACCATAGGAATATTTTCAAGTAAATTACTATAGCCTACCCAACGTACTATAGCCTAATACGTTATACAATTTATTCATATATTGAATATAACACAATTTCTTTCTTGTTAGAAATATTTAAATATTTTTGGGCAACTACAGATATAAGCTCTCCATCTAATTCCTGTATTTCAATTAGGTATCGTCCCTTCTTTAGCAAGGCAATATTAGCCTCTATGACCTTCTCCGCCTTTTGGCTAACTTTACCACTCCCCCAACGAGTATATAAAACTTTTCCTTTCTTCAATACTATTTCTCGAGTTAACGTACAAACAATCAAATTTGGGGAAAATCTATCAGTTAGGAACATCTTTCCATTAATTAGTTTTGCACCATTATTATTTTTAGCTTGATATTTGTATTCATTTCTATTAAACTCATCTAGATATTCAATATTTTCAGCTACTTTCACATCATTTATTTTAAGAATTTTTACAACCTTATTTGAATCTATGCAAGCCATATACCTAACAGCAAAATTCGTCTCTGAATCCCAACCATATCGCCCGGCACCCTTCTTCTCGAAAAATTCCTTCTTAAAAGAATTTCGCAAACTGTCTTGAACGCTCGCTTTAGTACTTTGCCAATATGAATATAGTTCATTTAGTTTATCTTGCAATCTATTTCTTTCTTTTATCTTAATGCTCCTTTCTTCTTTTTCTTTTCGTCTTTCAGGAGTATTTTTCAATGGATATATTGATAGGTCACCAATTCCATATATAGCAATTTCTATTTCTTTATCCCTTTCAAAAGATTCACTTTGTGTTTGCCCTACATTATCGAGAAAATCGCTCAACTTTCTTTTCGTAGCTACTACTGTTTTATTACCAGATGAATCCGTTCCTGTATATATATACTTTCCATTTCCCGAAGTGATAAATTTCACAGATATATTAATATTACGAAATATATATCTGAATTTTATCCCATATCCAGTATTAGGATTATAAGAAATCGTAAGAGATTCCCCTCCTAAAGTAGCTTTCCGAACATCATAAGGGTGTGGAGTAACATAATCAAGATATTCAAACGACCTTACAGAGGTTAATTTTTGAGCAAACATAGAAAGAGCCATTACTGCCCCTACTAGAAACAACAAAATTCTTTTCATAATATCACAGATTTGTTTCCCTAGCCCCAACAAGAAAGGTTTGTATAAAAAAGAAAGCGTGAGGCTGTTAGGATTATCTGTTTTAGAGGTTCTGGACAAACCTATCACACGAGATAAAACGACACCCCACGCTAAACTGTATATATCATTTGAGTATGTATATACGGCTAGCATGAACGTTTGTATCGCCAATCCCCGTGTGATTCGAAATTGTCCAGATTTCTAAAAACGGGATAAAGCTAAACGCTTCCATAATTAACTATGTTCACCAAACAGGGGTAAACCTGTATGATGCGACAAATATAGTCAAAATTCCACGTCCTACAAACGTTTTTCGGGGTGTCATGGAACAAATTTATATAAAACTTGATACCCAACAAGGATTTAGGGAAAGAACTTCGATGAGGCTTCCCAAACTTCTTATATCACTTTTGTCAATGAGACGTCGCTATTAGCCTTATCACTACGCCCTTTCCCTACCTTTTCACTACATATCTACTCCAATCCATTCTATTTTAATCCTATATGACATTCTTATATTACCACCTGTCCTCTACTCCTACCCCTAGCTTGTTACATCATTTACGGATATCATCCAACTAATGTGAACATCCTACACCCCATTCTTTTTTATGATAACTTGGAAATGGAACATCGACTCTTAGCAATAGCCTCATCACATATTTAATCATAGAGACTCGTTTTTAAGCGATACTAACCATTCTATCCCCTAACCGAGTAAATTATACCATTAAAGAATAAAAGTGGCAATACGCTTCCAACAGAGATTAGAGAAGATATATACGCAGGACAATAGCCTGCGTATATTGACGAAAGAGGACTTTGATATATTTCATATATCCAGTCCTCCTTTTATTTTTATGACCTCTCATAATAGTCTTTTATAAAAGAGTTACCCCTAATCAAGCACTATTCCCCAACCGTTAGAAGTTTATCTCGTATAGAACCTAATAGAGAGCTTATTTGACCGAAGCACTATCTTCCCGCACATTATAAGCATCGGGGGAGTTTTCGAACTTATCCGTTAGATATGCCTCAATCTTATCTGTCAGCTCTTGCATCAACTCCGTCTTTCCCATAGTACCACTAAAGTGCTTCATAGCTCCTCTAATTTTATCCTGTATTCTTTTATGATATTGTCTATCCTGTCCATCCTTTTTATTGCCATTCGATTCGCCAAGACTCCGCTCTCTGACAGAAAAACGCCCTTTTACAAAAGAAGGAAGCCCAACAACACTATGAGCAATAGCAATACACCACTCCTCAAAATCACTCAGCGTTTTTATCTGTTCAAAAGACACATCAAAAAGCTTATCCGATATTATACCTATTTCGTCATAGGAGTAGAGCCACTCGGATACCAACCTCCAAAATATATCTTTATCATACAAGTCTTTCGCTTTTAACTGATGACCGAACATCCGCCTAATTGCCTTTTTACCAAAGCATATCTCGTATCTTAATAAATTCTGTTCCACACTTGTAGAGAAAGCACCGGGAGTATTCTTCTGATTTTTCCTTTTCTTACGCACTTCTTTGGACTTATCATAGAAACGTAACAATACCCCATTAGAAGGAAAATAGGTAGTCCCTTTCCACTTATTAGGGCAACATTCCCCCAAACTTTGCATTTTAGAAATATAAAATTCAGGGGGACGCGACATTTCAAAGTTTTCAGCCATATCCACCCGTTCCACATCAGCCTCTATCATAGGAACACCTAGCTCCTTACCCAATTGCCTGATAGCCTTTTCAACTTGTGACAAGGTTAAAGAATCGAGATTAGTACCTCTGAAATATTTAGAGAGGCTCCCCGTGACTCTGACATGTTTCTCCGTTACAGAGACACGTAATCCGTTTATATGTCCGCTACCACCTTCAACTTGCTTGTACTCGCTGGTTTGGTCAATCTTATTAAAGACAGACCTCCAATCGTACTTATCGCCTATATCCTCTTTTAGAAGTTTTAGACTCACTGTATCATACATAACTGATTAATTTGAATGTATACAAATACCACTACTTTTATAGGTTATTATAGATATACCTGGAAGCCAACTCCGATTCTTTGCGTTTTATAAACTCATCTTTCGTTTCCTGTTTCCGAGCTGTCAGCCATTCTACAATTTCATCACGTTTGAATTTCAATTTACGTCCATTAGTGCCGGAACGATGACATGGTATTTCCTTAGTACGAGTCCATTTGTAAATCGTATCCTTTGCATAGCCTGTTAATTCACAACAAGTACCAAGATCAAATATCTCCGGATAATCTTCTATCCGCTTTAATGATCTATTAGACGTCTGCGACTCACTTTTAGGGGTATCACAGACCATACCCAACATACTACAAACAATATCCCGTAATGACATTATCGGAGCCAATACTAAACACTCCCATTCTTTCCGCAAAAACTCCATGTCATGATAAAAACATGCACTTTCTACAGCATCCTGATGATGTTCATTTATAAAGCCATACTTTGCAATAGATTCATATAAATAATCTACTGACAGTGCAATTTTACCAGACTTCAACAAATAATTTTCTTCATGATAAATATCATCCAACTCTTGAGGTGTTATTGCCAATTTACTTCGATTAAAAGCAATCACCCTTTCTTCATAAACGGATATAAAATAGCCATCCTTCCATTTAGCAACCATATCATCTATATCTTTCAATACTTGCCGAAGTTTACCTTTATCCCCATTTGTTAAATTCTCAACATAAAGATAGAGTCTCTTTTCTGATAGTGCTGTCACTTCCCCTTTAAGAAGTTTACCTATCAATTGTTCCAAAGGTATTTTTAATGTCAAAACCATATTAAACAAGATTTAATTAATAATTATAATAACATCGCAACTCTGTCCAATACATTTTGTGACAAACTATCCAAATATGTCATGGTGGTTTTAATGTCACGATGTCCCAATACTGCGCTAATTGTTTCTCGGGAAACGTCATTGCCTTGCAACGTCATAGCCATCGTATGACGACTCACATAGGTGGTAAGATTCTTCTCAACACCTAATATCTTACCTAATTTCTTCAGGTTATTATTAAGGCGTTGATAACGGGTACGTATATGGTCATACAGTTGCTCCCCGTCATAATCTTTCGTTATTATAGGCAAAAGATAATTTCCCACTAAAGAAGTATTTTGTTTAAACCACTCCAATATATCTTTCAAGGCAGGGGTAACAGGTATTATTAATGGCTTCATGTTCTTGACATTCTTCGTCTTTTCCCGTTTATAAACAATATGTTCTATCCCTTCCGATACAACTATATTTTCAGTCGTAAGCTTTGCCATATCAACAAAACTCATCCCATAACAATAATAGGAAAATAAAAATAGCATACGGGCACGCTCCAATACAAAATTCGTTTGGGGCGAATTCTTTAAAAGTTCCAAATCCTTTGGCTGTAAATAGCGTTTCTCCGTTTCTTCCTCCAAACAACCTATTTCAAAACCATTTTTACCGAATGGATAGGTTTTCGATGAGGCTTCATGCTCCTTTATCGCCCTGTTCATAACCGCCCGTAATGTTTTAAGGTAATATTTACGGGTATTGCCACAGCACCCGTCTTTTTCCATTTCCAAATTAAAACGATTGATATATTTTATATCCAATTCTGAAAATACCCGTTCCTTAATCTTCGGGTCATACTTTGCCAACATACGCAGAGTTCGCTCATAAACCTTTGCATTTCCAATATGTTTTGTAGCTTTCAAATTCTCGACCTGCCTCATAAAGTAGTCATAAACCTTCCCCTGCCTTGACATACCCAAAAATTCCGATTCAAACTGATTCAAAGTCCAATCTACACGCTCTTCCAAAAACTTCCTTAGGATAGTATTTTTTCGATCTTCATAATGGCTCAACAGCCCATTATATAATTCATAATTAGGATTGACACGCTTATCATTCTTAAAGCGGCAAGTATCTTCATTCCACTGCCCCTCTAATGCTGATAATTTTAAATCGATGTACTTGAGCTTACCTTTTTTAGTTACTCTCAAACATACAGGATAGCTCCCGTCTTTTCTTTTGTTGCTTTTGTACAACACAAACTTAATAGTTGCCATATTATTATTTTTTATCCTCCTGACAAACATTATTTATAAATATTACAACACAAATATATACATCAAAAAATAGATTTATCAGAAACAAAAACAATCATTAACATGTAAATTTTCACACCACCTCACCATGTTTATCTTCTTTATCAAAGCTGTCAAACAATTTGCTAAGGTTCAACTTATTAATTAGAAATACAAAACCGACACATTGTTCTATTTTTTCATAAAATAAAGAATAAATACATCTCATATAATTACAAATTTTCATTTAGCAAATCTATAATTCCTCTGTGAAACTTTTTAAAATTACGGAACATGAAGTTACGAAATATAACTACAGACACCACCTATTAATTATCATTTACATACATATATATACATAAATTAAAAGACAGTAATGAGATTCTGATAAGAAAATTCGATTAAAGTTTTATTAAAGTTTTTCGGTTAATTGATATGATTTAGTCCCACAACTCAGCTATTTGCATAAACTGGAAAATGCAATATGGAATTAAATATAAATCCATAACATCTTTTTATTTTGCCTCTACCAACAAACAAAACAATCCCACAATCTACTAGTAACCAGCCGATAGCACTAAATAGTAAATTTATAATAGAAGAAATTTCACACTATTTATTTGCTAATTAAAAATTAATCAGTACTTTTGCATCCGCAATTCGGGGTGTAGCTCAGCCCGGTTAGAGTACGCGTCTGGGGGGCGTGTGGTCGCTGGTTCGTCTAATAACACCTTTTGAACATATTTAGTAATATCCTTAACAGGGGCATAATACAAACACTTCAAAAGCTCTCTTTCTCCTAAATCTGTCAAAGCGTATGATTTTCCAAGATTATGCGATACAAAAGTATTCATATCTTTATAGAAGAATAAGGTAACTGTACTTTGGTCTTTTCTTACGAAGAATGAAATTGAGGTTTCAACAAAAGCAACTGCTTCACATTTAGAAGTTAGAAAATCCCGTATTCCAAAATCTTGGAATCTTTCATCAGGATTATGAGTTACATTCCATACAGGAGTTGGTATATCTATCAAGTCCCCTTTTTTAGAGACGATTACTATAAATGGGTCTTTGTCTACTACATCACTTACTGGTATTTTTGCTGTAATTCTAATAAACTCATTTGCATATTCAGAACCCAAAATATCTTTTGAAGAATCAAAAGAACGAGCTCCCTTTTTAGGGGTATTGTAACAATAATACAATGAATGATTAAATCCTTTTCCATACCAAGCGTTCTTAGGTGGAAGATACTCCATCACTTTAGATGCATCCTTTATATGCATGGTTGATAACCAAGGAACTTGGGCTACTGATGTAAATGCTATTGCACTACATATAATACTTAAAAATATACTCTTGAAATACATAATTACAGCTTATTTGTTGTGGAATCAATCTTATGAATACCCTTCCGAATAATTCTCTGAAAGTCCTTTTTTAAACAACGAATCAATTGAATACGCAAACGGAAACGCCTACGATAGTTTATTTCATAGAGCCATACATGACCTTTCTCGAAACACTCCGGAATATTCCTTTCCAAATACTCAAATTCATCGTTACTTAAATATTGTCCATAACGCAAATAAACGACCATATAAACATCAATATACCCATAAACAGGCATTTCTTCATGTAGCCATTTAACAAACTTCTCATAAAAATCCCTATCGGTTTCATCCTCTTGCACAAATTCATAAACCAATGGAGTTGAATATCGTACAAGATAGTTTATCTCATCAGGATTGAAAATTGTTCCGCCTTTCATTCGTGGTACAGACGGAACTTTCAGACTTTCCAAAAACTTTCTAAACGGTGTATCAATCTTGGTAACAATCATATGATTATTAATTTGGGTTACTTAAGAACAGCCAATAAAAAAGAGCAACGATTGCTACAACAACAGAATTTCCCCATTCCAATTTCTTCAAAAATACATTCCATTCTGATTTGAAGAATTTATCAGCTTGCGAAACCGCAAATTTATGGGCTAATTTTACAACAATTGGAAATACAATCAAAGGCAATAGAAACAAAAGTCCATATTTTACATCTGTCGCCCATGCACTAACATCGGCAATGATATAAACAATATAATTCAATACCAATAGGAAGTTACATATAAATTTCATAATATCAATATTAATCGATTAATATTCAGGATATTTATTTAGATTTTTTCGACATAATCTCATCTGCACCAGCAACTACCCACCGCTTATTTGTGGAATCCCATTCCATAGACCTATAGCCTATATCCTTTGTTTCTACATTTACGTATTTTACACTCAATACATTATCCCGAATTACAATATCTTCTATCAGACCTTTCTCGTTAGGATTAGGATAATGTTGTATGGAATACAGTTTCCCTATAAACTTTTCTTTCAAGTATTCTATATGATTCTCTAAAATATAAGTCGTATAAGCAAACGCAGAGCCATCCTTCATTGATATTCCTGATATGAACTTGTCTTCATTCAGCCGTGTGAGAAAAAGTTCTCCGCTTTTACTTTCCATCAAAAAGACAGGAGATTCACAATCTTTACTTCCACCAAATTCTATGTTGTTTTTAATCAAAATATCATTTTGTACAGATGGAGTTAAAAATGTTTTCCCTGAAACAAATGATTCATAATAATAGGTTTCTCTTTTACCAAGCCCGTGTGTACTTTCACTTTTTGTAACAAGCTTTATTTGTGGGTCTTCTTCAAGAAGTTTCAAGGCTTCATCAAGAGTTAATATTTTCTTAATAAGATAAGAATGTCCTACCAAAGAAACATGCTCGTTTACTACAACATTATCAGGAGCGTATGCATTATATAAAACCATTGTATAAAGTTTCCGTTTTTTATCGTCCTTCTCATAACAGGACCAATTAGCATTATCCCCTCTCATATCATCAATAACCTTTACATTAGAAGATTGATGCTCGACAGATTTAATGATTGGATGATACAAGTAGGTCGCTATTTGATTAATAGAAAAGTCCAGTTGTTTTTTCTTGTACTGAATACAACCCTTTATCGGAGTAGGAAGATTGACAAGCTGTCGTTTCAAAGCGTAGCGATTTCCGTGAAGAGCAAAAGCTTCGTCCGAGATGCAAAAAATTCGCTGATTGATAAATTTGTGGTAGGATTTATAATCCAAAGGAGCACCAATGTATCTTCCTCGATGTGATTCTCGTATATAAAGGTCTTGTGATACATCGTATACATCTTCTTTTTCTTGTTTTGGAGTTGAGTTTTCTACTTTCAGTTGTGCAAAACAATAATTATAAGACAACATCATCAACATACTTAGAATAATAGCTTTCATGTTTTTTATCTTTAAATTAAACAAACACTTTTATCTGACTTACTTGTACGTTTTACAAATACCTATCCGTCAGGTAATTGCAATAAGGTTCATTTCCGTCATAAAATTCTTTTGACAGTTCTGCTATCACTTCTTGATAGGTTATATGACTAAACTTTATATTGTCCTTTTTAGCGATTTCTGCAAATTGTTCTATCTCTTTTCTATGCTCACTCCCCTCTTTTCCTATCACATCGTACCAAAGATATAAGAGATGAAAATTGCGTTTAAGTATTAAATTCCTTTTACATTCTTCAAAATGATGCTTTTGAACAAGATTTGAATTATACTCGTCACTATTCTTTTTCAGTCCCAATATGTGTTTTATTAATTGTGCCGCATCTAAATACTGAAACTTAGTATCATTAGGAGAAATTTCTTTTGCTAATTCATACAGATTAGGCAATCCGTTCCAAAAAGAGAGATTCTCAACATACTTTTGTTTGAGTCCTCCATGTTTTCTACTACTATATGGCTCTGTAAATTTAGACTCAATACCAATAGTAGACAGTGGAGTATAAATCACGACATCAATATTGGGTGAATGTGGAAATTGAGATTTATCTCCACTTATCTCAAACTGCTCTTCAAATTTAATTTCGTAATTGAGTGGAGATGGAATAATGGGAATTTTTTCAGGAGAAGCAGAACCGACATTCTTAATCAGATAGCCTACCTTAGTAGTTCTTGAAGTCAATTTGCAAACATTTAGAATCGGGCAAACATCTTTTCCCTGCCAATACTGGAACAGATTGACCACAATCGCAGAAGATGAATGAAGTGCTTTCATTTTTGCCAATCGTGTTTTAGAATCTTTTGTTTCGTTTCCATCCCCCTTTTGGTAAGAAAGAAAATTCCCTTTAGATAATGGCTCAAACAGGTTATCTGTTAGATTAGGTAAATAATTTGCTTCCCCTCTGTTAGGGATAGTTCCACCTACTACATTGAAACCTTTCCTTTTTGCCCAACTTTGTTGTTTCGATTTAATAAAATCTAATCCATTCATAGTAATTAGTAAAGTTGTGTCATCCGACTCCTTTAATGACAGGATTAGATAAAAAGAAAGTGTGGAGTCATTCGTTTATTGTGTAGGAGGTTCTGACAAAACCCAAAAGCAAATAAACAATACTCCACACCTGTTTAGTATATGTCTTTTGAACATACGCTACCCAAGTGATGAATGTCATTGCTTACCCCTGCTTTTTTGAAACTGTCAGATTTCCTACACAGGATAAAAGCGAAACACTTTCACTATTACATTTGCCACTATTCGTGACTTTGCAAAGATAGTAAAATTACTTAAAAACACTCTGATTAAGGAGTATTGTTTTCTTTGCTTTGGGTTCTTTTTATAATACGAGACAAAAATATAAAAAGAGGAAACATGAAAGTCACTCACATTTCCTCTTTTTCCCTTTTTGATTCTGAAATTACATATCTTTATACTTTAATCTTAAAAGACTTGCAAATGAAAAAGAATGTTCCGATTGTAATTCCATTGTCTTTCCTGTATTTCAAACATTTAGAATATTGAATATCGCAATCCCCCTCATTATAGTCTTCATAGACACGACTAATCAGATGAAACCAGTGACGTCCCTCTTCTCCAAATTCATGGGCTAATGCACAACCTATCCTAAACCAGTCCTTGTATTGATTAGTTATATCAATTCTTTTTGCTTGGACAAAGCGAACAGCCTTTATCACACGTTGTAAAATCCTTGTTCTTTGAGATACCGTGCTTATAACATTCCCTGATAGTTTTTCGGTATTCATCACATAGGTAAACGGGATAGGATCCGGATTATAATAAGGTTTATCATCATAGCTTACCACTCTAAGACTAACAGGACTTTTAACGTTTCTATCAACTTGCAACTCGAACTTTTTGCTTATAAACTCTGCAAGAGCTTCAAAATGTTGTTTATGAAGCTCGGGGTTTGATATTCTAAATATAAGAAACAATCCTTTACCACTAAGAGATAAACCTGCATAGTACAAGCTCGGACAATGCTTGCCAATTATATGTTTTGCCTCCTGCCAGTTTATTTCAGGATTATCTTTTGCATCAATGTCTACACATAGCAATCCATTATGCTTTATCATGCTTGTTTCTTTCCTTTCACTGAATATTCCACTCGGAGTTATACAGATGAGGCTTCCCTTTATTTTCTTCCGTAGTTTTTCATCTGTAGTTGCTCTATATCTTTCTACTTGCTCTCTAAATTTTCTTGTATGTAGAAACGTATCAAGCCTTACTTTTTTTATCGGTTCTTTACTAAAGTAATTTTCAAACACCGAAACCATTGGTATATCAAAGGAAGGAAAGATTATGCCACTCACTTTTTTATTTACATTTTTATTTTCTTTTATTTTTTCATTTTTATCTGAATTTACATTATCATTAGAGGTGCATAGTTTTATATTTCCACTACTGATTTCCAACGAATTAAGAAAAAACTCTAATTCAAAATTGGATAAATTTGATTCATTCTTCGAAGCTATCATAATCTTTTCCTGCTAAATTATCACTCATTATTGATGAACTTTTTTTCTTAGGTAATACAACTTTCTCATCTAAAAGGCTATCAAAATCTTCCACACGTTTTTGCGCCATATTAACCTTATTATTGTATCTTCTATTACAAGCATCTATATTGGGAACGATTACTTTCAATATAGCGAATACTTGCTTAGGAAGTTTCTCCCATTCAACTTCACGATAAAGACCATATTTTACTATTGCATCATAAGCGATTAGCTGATTCTTTTTGCTCAACACCTGTATTGCATCATAATTGGCTCGATAAAACACAAAACTTTCTTTGATACTATTTTTCTTTTCCATGATTTACATATTATTAATTTTAAATACTTCACCACCTTCTCTTGCATATTCTTCATATGTTTCAAAACGGTTAGATTCTAACCATTGATTGATTTCTGCTCGTTTGAAGAAGATTCTTCGCCCGCCATGTGCAGGCTTATGAAAAGGAATTTTTCGCTCATGGGTTAACTTATAAAGCGTAGCCTTTTTATAACCCGTCAGTTCTGAAACTTCTTCAATAGTAAGAGTTTCAGATTTCTCACTCGTTAAATATAATGATGACTCTTGGAGCACATCTCTGATAATAGCCTTTATTTGACTAACCGTTAATTGTACCACCATTGCGTCATCATGCAAAATATAATTTTTCATTATGTTTACAAATTATGCCATAGGAAATTAGATTTTTAATTCCCAACAGCTGGTTAATAAAAAAAATTAATAGGTGATTTTACCTTGGTTTTGACCAAACCAAGAAAGGTTATTTTGGTAGGGCTATAAAAGATGCTGCTCCTTACACTTCAATGCATCCCCAACTTCTCATTTTTTAACTACGCTCACCAAACACAACAAAGTTAAAAAGATGAAAAGCCAAAGAATTATGAAATATTACAGGAAACACAACAAACAAGAATCCACTCATATACAAAATTTATTCCAATCAGAGACTTCTGTGAAACATTGCTTTATTTTTTTAAGTAAATTCTGCTGTCGATTCTAAGAGTGAATAAAGTGAGAATTAAGCGATAACTTTGTTAATTCAACTCCTCTATTCAAGTCTTGTTGCAAAGCTACGGATAATTTCATTTTAAAACAAATCTTTTTGAGGAAAATATCAGAGTCCACCTAAGCCTATTTCTTCATTGAACTTTTACCTTAGGTTTAATAAGTTACGAATACCCACAGAAACGCTATCTCAAAATTACACGTCATATAAAACCTTTGCAGCCTCATCTATTACAGTTGTATCAAAGCTATCTAAATAAGTATTGGTAGTTTTCATATCTGCATGTCCCAACATTTGGGAAATATGTTCACGGGAAACATCATTGCGTTGCAACATCATCGCCATAGTATGCCGACTTACATATGTTGTCAATTTCATATCAGTTATTTGCAGTTCCTTTGCTAACTCTGCCAAATAATCATTATATTTTTTATACCTGTAACGGATGTGATTATATAGTTTTTCTCCGGTATAACCACTAATAGAAACTATTGGTACAATAAAATCATCCACTGTAGGGCTACTCTCTTTAAGGCTATCTAATAAACGCTCAATTTCTTTCGTTATTTTAATCTTAATAGGTTTCACCCCTTTTTGATGTTGTATTTTATGGCGTTTGTAGACAATATACTCTCCACCATTGAACTTTACAATATTGCTTCTTGTCAAATATGCCATATCAATAAATGATATTCCATAGCAATAAAATGACAACAGAAATAGTTTGCGAGCGTACTCTCGTTGTGGCTTTTCCGAGACAGTATTTCTTATTTTTTTCCAATATTCTAAAGGAAGATAACGCTTTTCTGTTTCTTCATCCAATTTTGCTATTTGAAAACCACCTTTACCAAAAGGATAAGTTTTCTCCGTTGCTTCTTTTTCTTGGATAGCCTTATTTAAAATGCTGCGCAATGCTTTAAAATAATACTTTCTTGTATTTCCTTTACATCCTCTCTTTTGAAGGAAAATATCGAATCCATTTACAAACTTTATATCAATCTCTGAAAATACCTTTTGCTCCAATCTACTATCATAATGTTCAAGCATATTTAAAGTTGCAGCATAACAATTAGCATTACCAATATGCCCCGTTTCACGTAAAGTATTGATATGGTTCTCCATATAAGCTTTTATCTTCCCTTGCTTCGATTTATTCAAGAAAGCGTCTGCAAATTGGTTCAAAGTCCAATCTATGTGCTCTCTTCGAAAACTATCTATTATTTCTTGCGCTTGTAGTCTATAGCTGTTCAGCAAATAATTATACTGCTTGCGTTTTTCGTTTTCTTCTTTCTGCTTTTTATCTCTCACATTTTTAAGAATACGGAAACATTCGTTTTCCTCATCCCAGTATTCACTATCCGCAAATATGTTCAAGGAAAAATATCTGCGTTGCCGTTCCTTGCATATTCTTAGACGAACAGCATATAATCCTTGCGCATTAGCAACATCATTCCTTTTTATAAAGCTAATCATACTCAATATCTTTTATATCGTTATGAGGAGCATTTACTCCTCTATATTAGCAATACGATAAAAAAAACAGAAATTCTTATTTTTCATACTTCACAAAACGATAATAAACTGATAATCAAGCAAGCATCATTAAAGTTAAAAATATCTAAAGCATTTAGATAGAAAAGTTCAAGGTTTATCCTCTAATAATACCTCGACATTTAGACAAACGAATCGGTTCAGAAAACAATTTTATTCATTATCTTTGTACCCAAATTGAAATAACGTGTATATAGCTCTTTGTTTAGTGGAACACATTTGGAACACATGTAATCAAAATAAGTAAAGCTCAATAAAAGATACTCTTTTGATTTACAGCCACATACACAATTAATAAAAAGTAATATAACCAATAGATTATCATAAAAATACCTCTGGGGGGCGTGTGGTCGCTGGTTCGAATCCAGTCACCCCGACTGGTTAAAGAGGTTAGAAACCGAATGGGTTCTAAC
>PPYF01157880.1_pt1 | contig 16971 bp, 10 predicted proteins | sample 1559871 | NCBI WGS metagenome assembly PPYF01 (sample SAMN08240021, study PRJNA423297) | Human gut metagenome, whole genome shotgun sequencing project.
GTGGCGGGGGTGCTCTGCGTCCAGCCGATGGCGGGGGCGTTCAGCTTTCTGCTCAGCGCCGGGGCGGGTGCGGGGCTCTGCGCCCTGCTGCCCGCGGGCTGGCTGATGCCCGCCCTCAAAGAGGACGACCCGCCCGGCGACGAGCGGCCGCGCCTCTCTGCCGCCGCGACCCGGCTGGAAGCGGTGGCCGAAAGTCTCTCCTCGCTGGCGGAGACGGTGAACGAGGTGTACGACGCTTTTCCACGCCGGTGCGAGGGGTTCCGCTGGGTCATCGACAACATCCACGACGGCCTCTGCGCCAACTGCGGGCGGCGGGAAGTCTGCTGGAAGCAGGAGCACGCCTCCACTCTGGAAGGAATGGAGGCCCTGCGCCCCATTCTGGAAGAAAAAGGCCATCTGGAAGCGGCACTTCTGCCCGGTCAGCTGGCGCGGTGCATCCACCCGGCGGCGCTCTGCGCGGCGGGGGACAAGGCGTTTGCACTCTACCGCAGCCGCCGGGAGGCCCGCGTCCACTCCGAGGCCATGCGGACGGCCCTCACGGAGCAGTACAGCGCCGTGGCCGATGCACTGGGCGTCCTCAGCGAACAGCTGGGGCGTCCCGGAAGCCCGGAGCCCTACAAGTCTGGCCGGGTGTCGGCGCTGTTCGCTCAGCTGGGGACGCCGCCGCTGGAATGCGCTGTGACGCTGGACGATTTGGGCCGCACCCGGGCGGCAGTGACGCTGCCCCGCACCCGCTTCAATGAAAAAGAGCTGGCCGCTCTGGCCGGGGAGGTGGGGCGCATCTGCCGCCGCAGCCTCGAGCCGCCGCAGGTGCTCTCCTGCAAGGGGATGACCACCCTGCTCTTTGCCGAAAAGCCCCTGCTCCGGGCCGTATTCGGGGCGGCGGGCGCGGCGGCGCGGGGCGAGATCTCCGGCGACGCGGTCCAGCAGTTCTGCAGTGCGGCGGCGGCCCAGATGATACTCTGCGACGGCATGGGGACCGGACGTCCGGCGGCAGTAGACGGCAACCTCGCCGCAGAGCTGACGGCACGCCTGCTCAAAGCGGGCTTTACCGCAGAGCTTGCGGCCCGGCTCGTGAACGTGGCGCTGGCCCTCAAGAGCGACGAGGAGAGCGGCGCGACCCTCGACCTCGTGAGCGTAGACCTCTATACCGGCACAGCCCGGCTCTTCAAGGCCGGTGCGGCCCCGGGCTTCCTCGTGCATGGGGGCAAGGCCCGGGCTGTGGGCGAAGCCAGCCTGCCGATGGGCATCCTCGGCGGCGTCAGCGGACAGAGCCGGGTGGTGCATCTGGCGGCGGGGGACTATGTGGTGCTGGTGTCGGACGGCCTCTTAGTGGACGGCCCCGGCTGGGTGATGCAGCAGCTGGAACTCTCCGCTGCCAAGGCAGAACAGCCCGAGGTTCTGGCGAAAAAGCTGGTGGAAGCCGCCCGCGCCCGGGCCGTCCAGCGGGGCCGTCCCGACGACATTACCGCCGCTGTCCTCCGGCTCGAAAACAGCTGAGTTGCTTTTTGGGCGGCGAGAGGGTATACTTGTCAGTATCTGGAACGATCATAGGAGAAACATATATGCTGACAGTTACAGTTGCACAGGACGGCAGCGGCGACTTCGCGTCCATTGCGGAGGCGGTGCTGGCCGTACCCTATGAGGAGGAAGCACTGGTGCAGGTCGGCCCCGGCATTTACCGGGAAAAGCTGGTCTGCGAAAAGCGCTGCATCACCCTGCGGGGGGCGGGTGCAGATAAGACGAAACTCGTGTGGGGCGACGGCGGCAGGCTGCCCCACAAGGACGGGCGGCCCACCCACACCTTCCGCAGCTACACCGCCTTTTTCAGCGGCGAAACGCTCTGCGTGGAGGAGATGACGATTGAAAACGACGCCGGCCCGGGCGCGAAAGCCGGGCAGGCCGTCGCGGCCTATGTGGACAGCACCCGGGCGGTGTTCCGCCGGGTCAAGCTGCTGGGCAGTCAGGACACGCTCTTCTGCGCCCCGCTGCCCGAAAAGGAGCGGGAGAAGGACGGCTTTCTCGGCCCGCGCGGTCTTGCGCCCCGCAAACCGACCGCCCAGTACTACACCGACTGTGAGATCGCGGGCGACATTGATTTCATCTTCGGCGGCGGCGACGCCCTCTTCGAAAACTGCGTCATCCGCACGGTGGACAACCACATCCCTCACAGCTATGTCACAGCTCCTTCGGGCAAAGCCGATGGACTGGGGTTTGTGTTCTGGAACTGCGATTTCGTGTCGGACTGCCCGCCGGGCAGCGTCTATCTGGGGCGTCCGTGGCGTCCCGAGGGCAAGACGGCGGTGCTGGACTGCCGCCTCGGCGCCCACATCGCGCCGGAAGGCTTTATCGCATGGAATGACCGCACCGATACCGGCCTTGCCAGCTTTGCGGAAGCTGACAGCACCGGCCCGGGCGCAGCAGAGCGCCCGGCGTGGGTGAAACAGCTTTCCGGGCCGGAGGCGGCGGAACTGCTGGCCCGCGCCCGCACCCTCTGCCGACCGAAAACCAACTGAGGATGTAACAAATGAAAAAACTGCCGAATTTTGTAAAGTGGCTCATCATTGCCGTGGTGCTGGCCGCAATGGCCGCGATGATGGTAGCCGTGAACGACCGCGCCTCCCGGGTGGAGATGCCAATGCCGGACAACAGTCTGGGCATCTATCGCCAGACGCCGGCCACCGGAAAGTGAATCAAAAAACGAGACGGGACTGCTGGAAAGCAGTCCCGTTTTTGCATGATGCCGCCGCCTCCCGCATATGCTGTACGGACAAATCTGAATGGGTGGGAGGCAAGGGTATGTTTGTGGTCACACTGAGTAAGGCAAGCGTCAAGAAGCTGGGCGTGGGGGCGATGTGCTGTGCGCTGGTGGTGTTCAGTGCCATGCTGGGGCGGTACATCAGCACCCGCTCGGTGGCTGTCGCGGCGGCAAGCAATAAAATCGAGAGTGCGCAGGACATCCAGACCTGGTTCACGGGCTACGGGCTGGACGTGGACGGCGCGTCCATCACCGCCGATAAGGTCAAGATCCCCCGCAAGTGGGACGACAGCTTTTCGGCCTTTAATGGGGTGGTGCAGCAGAGCGGTATGGACCTGGCCCGCTACAAGGGCAAGACGGTGGAGAAGTGGACGGCGCTCATCCCGGCGGCCAGCCGGGGCGATGTGAGCAGCTACGGCGTGCTGCTGGTCTACAAGAAAAAGGCCGTGGGTGCGTATCTGTTGGAAAAGCCCTCCGGCACCGTCACCGGGCTGAAAGACGCCCAGACCGCGATGGCCCTGCAGGAGGCCGAACAGGTGTCCGGCGAGGACTTCAGCGGGGACTGGGGCGAACGGCACGAGGATGAACTGACCGACGGTCAGGCCAAGCAGACCTCGGGCGAAGATTTCAGCGGGGACTGGGGAGAGCGCCACGACGGCGAGCTGGGCGCGGAGGGGCAGGCCCAGCAGACCTCGGGCGAGGATTTCAGCGGCGACTGGGGAGAGCGCCACGACGGCGAGCTGGGTGCAGAGGGTCAGGCCCAGCAGACCTCGGGCGAAGATTTCAGCGGGGACTGGGGAGAGCGCCACGACGGCGAGCTGGGCGCGGAGGGTCAGGCCCAGCAGACTTCCGGCGAGCCGGACGCTGCACAGGAGCAGCCCGTGCAGTACACCGACCTGCCGCTGGACGCCGAGGGATACCCCGTCGAATAACCGTCATTCTGTACAAAAAAGTGCGATGAAACAGAAAAATTGTGCAGTAGTGGTATTTTTGCAGAAAGATTCTGTTCAATGTTACTAAAATTTTTGATAAAAAATCGGCAATATGAAAGGGTGAAAAAAGAACGACTAAGGTTTATAATAAAGGTAGACATCCGGCAGCCAGAAGGTTCGAGTGCTGCGTCCCGAGGGGCAGGGTGAGCTGCCCAGGAGGACCGGATGAAGTAAGGAGAAAATGATCATGAAGGAATTCCAGTATACCGTTAAGGATGCCTGCGGCATCCACGCCCGTCCCGCCGGTCTGCTCGTCAAGCTGGCCAAGGGCTTTGCCAGCACCGCCACCCTCGAAAAGGGCGGCAAGACCTGCGACCTGCGCAAGCTGATGGCCCTGATGGGCATGGGCGTCAAGCAGGGCGACACCGTCACCATCAAGGTGGAGGGCGATGACGAAGCCGCCTGCGCCGAAGCTATCCAGAAATTCCTGAGCGAGAACGTCTGATCGCCCAGCGTGATGAGAAGCCCTTGCGGGGAATGTCCTGCGGGGGCTTTTTGTTACGGAACACAAAACAGCAAGAATAAGGAGAAATTGCGATGCAGGTAGGTACCGGTAGAAGCATCCTGAATGGCATTGCCATCGGGAAGCTGAAGATCTATAAGAAAAAAGATACCGTCATCTCTGCCGCCGAAGTGGCCGACACCGCCGCTGAAGTGGCCCGTTTTGAGGATGCCCGCGCCAAGGCCATCGACCAGCAGACCGCTCTGTACGAGAAGGCTCTGGCCGAGGCCGGCGAGGACATCGCCGAGGTGTTCAACATCCACGCCATGATGCTGGATGACGACGACTTCGTGGACGCCATCAAGGAGATCATCAACGGCCAGCACAAGTGCGCTGAGTACGCCGTCAAGACCGCCGGCGACAATCAGGCCGCCGTCTTCGCCGCCATGGATGACCCCTATTTGCAGGCCCGCAGCGCCGACGTCATCGACATTGCACAGGCCATCCTCGACATCCTGCAGGGCGTGGACAATGCTACTTTGCAGGGGACTGAGCCCAGCATCCTCGTGGCTGAGGACCTGGCCCCGTCCGAGACGGTCCGCATGGACAAGAGTCTGCTGCTGGGCTTCATCACCCGGGAGGGCAGCTCCAACAGCCACACCGCCATCCTCGCCCGCAGCATGAACATCCCCGCCCTTATCCAGTGCAAGGTCATCCAGGACGACTGGGACGGCAGGATGGCGGTCGTGGACGGCTACAACGCCTGTGTCTACGTTGACCCCACCCCCGACCTGCTCAAGAGCCTGAAAAAGCGCCAGCAGGAAGACCAGAAAAAGCAGGCCCTGCTGCAGGAGCTGAAGGGAAAGTCCAACACCACCCTCGACGGCAAGACCATCAACGTCTTTGCCAACATCGGCGGCATGAGCGACGTGGGCGCTGTGCAGCAGAACGACGCCGACGGCGTCGGCCTCTTCCGCACCGAGTTCGTCTACCTCAACTGCAAGGACTTCCCGACGGAGGACTACCAGTTTGAGGCATACAAGCAGGTGCTCGAGAGCCTTGCACCCCGCAAGGTGGTCGTCCGCACCTGCGACATCGGCGCAGACAAGACTGTGGACTACATGAAGCTCGACCACGAGGAAAACCCCGCGCTGGGCTACCGCGCCATCCGCATCTGCCTGACCCGGAAGGACTTTTTCAAGACCCAGCTGCGCGCCCTGCTCCGCGCTTCCGCTTACGGCAACATGAGCGTCATGTTCCCCATGATCACCAGCCTGCGGGAGCTGCAGGACGCCAAGGCCGTGCTGGACGAGTGCCGCGCGGAACTGCGGGCTGAGGGCAAGAAGTTCGACGAGAAGCTGGAGGTCGGCACCATGATCGAGACGCCCGCCGCTGTCCTCATCGCCGACGAGCTGGCCGAGGAGTGCGACTTCTTCTCCATCGGCACCAACGATCTGACCCAGTACACCTGCGCTCTGGACCGCCAGAACGCAAAGCTGGAGCCCTTCTTCAACCCGCACCACCCCGCTGTGCTCCGGGCCATCAAGATGACCATCGACGCGGGCCACCGCCACGGCATCTGGGTGGGCATCTGCGGCGAGCTGGGCGCGGACACCGCCCTCACCGAGACCTTCCTGCGGATGGGCGTGGACGAGCTGTCCATGAACGCCAAGAGCGTGCTGCCCGTGCGCAAGATCATCCGCAGCATCGACCTGAGCAAGCCTTCCGATAAATAAGGAGCGCTTGGCCCCAAAAACGCCGCCCCCGGCAGGGAACTTCCCCGCCGGGGGCTTTGCATACCCGAAAAATTTTACCGAAATACTTCAAAACCATAAAGTGCAGTGCTATACTGGTAGCATCGAAATACCTGCTGAGAGGGAATTTTATGACACAACTGCTCATCCGCCTGTTCGTCCGGCACCCGGACGATACCAAGAACGCCGCCGTCCGCACGGCCTACGGCAATCTGGCCAGCCTTGTGGGCATGGCCTGCAATCTCCTGCTCTGTCTGGGCAAGCTGGCGGCGGGGACGCTGTTCGGCTCCATCGCCATCATGGCCGACGCCCTGAACAACCTCTCGGACGCCTCGTCCAACGTGGTGAGCCTCGTGGGCTTCCGGCTGGCGGCCAAAGGCCCGGACGAAAAGCACCCCTACGGCCACGCCCGGTACGAGTATCTGGCGGGCCTCGTGGTCTGCGTCACCATCCTCGCCATCGGGCTTTCGCTGCTGAAAGAATCCGTGCTCAAGGTGCTCCATCCGACGGCAGTGGTGTTCAGCTGGCTCAGTGTGGGGGTGCTGGCGGCGTCCATCGGCGTCAAGCTCTGGATGAGCCGCTTCAACAAGACCATCGGCCAGCGCATCAACTCCGAGACCCTGATGGCCACCGCCGCCGACAGCCGGAACGATGTGCTGACCACCAGCGCCGTGCTCCTGTCCACCGTCCTCTCCCACCTGACGGGCTGGGACGTGCTGGACGGCCTCATGGGCGTGGCCGTGGCGGCGTTCATCCTCTGGTCGGGCTGGGGGCTTATGATGGACACCCTCAGCCCCCTGCTGGGCGAGAGCCCCTCGCCGGAGCTGGTGGAGCACATCGAGCACACCGTCATGAGCTACCCGGGGGTGCTGGGCGTCCACGATCTGATGGTCCACGACTACGGCCCGGGGCATCAGTTCGCCTCGCTCCACATCGAGTTCCCCGCCGAGGCCGACCCGCTGGAAGCCCACGACATCATCGACAACATCGAGCGGGATTTTCTGAAAAAAGACCACCTACAGGTCACCATCCACTACGACCCCATCGTGACGTCGGACGCCGCCGTAGGCATCCTGCGGAGCCGTTTGATGGAAAAAGCCCGCCAGATGGACCCCCGTCTGTCCATCCATGACCTGCGCATCGTGCCGGGGGACAGCCACACCAACGTGCTGTTCGACCTCGTGTTCCCGGCGGGCTACACCGGCGACAAGGACGCGCGGCTGGCTGAGATGTGCAATTTCGTCAAGGAGCAGGACCCGGGATACTGCTGTATGGTGAAGGTGGAGCAGAGCTATGCCTCCGCTCAGCCGGAAGAGGATCAATAAGAAAAAGAGGGAACGTATTATGCTGAACGAGACTTACCGCGCCATGCTGGGCCACAAGAGCGTCATCCGCGAGACTTTCATGTACGGCAAACAGCGCGCCGCCGAGATAGGCTATGAGAACGTGTTCGACTACTCGCTGGGCAACCCCAGCGTCCCCTGCCCGGACAAGTTCACCAAAGCCATGCAGACTCTGCTGGCCAAGGAAGAGCCTGTCGCCCTCCACGGCTATTGCCCCAGTCAGGGCGACCCGGGCTTCCGTACCGCCGTTGCGGCCCATCTGGCAAAGACCTTCGGCCTGCCCTATGAGCAGAAGGATATTTTTCCCACCACCGGTGCGGCGGGCGCTATCGCCCACGCCGTCCGCGCTGTGACCAAGCCCGGCGACGAGGTGCTGACCTTCGCCCCCTACTTCCCCGAGTACGGCCCTTATGTGGAGGGGACCGGCGCTGTGCTCAAGGTCGTGCCGCCCCAGGCGCCGGCGTTCCAGCCGAATCTCGACGCCTTTGAAGAGATGCTGACCGAGAACGTCACCTGCGTCCTCATCAACACCCCGAACAACCCCACCGGCGTCGTCTACTCCGCCGAGACCCTGAGCCGTCTGGCCGACATCCTGACCGAGAAGAGCAAGGCTTTCGGCCACAACATCTTCCTCGTCAGCGACGAGCCCTACCGCGACATCGCCTTCGACGGCAAAAAGGTGCCGTATCCGGCAGCGTTCTACCCCCACACCCTGACCTGCTTCTCCTTCTCCAAGAGCCTGAGCCTGCCCGGCGAACGTCTGGGCTATGTGGCCGTCCGGCCCGGCTGCGAGGGCGAAGACGTGCTGGTGGACATGATGGCCCAGATCTCCCGCTTCACCGGCCACAACTGCCCGCCCAGCATCATCCAGAAAGCCACTGCAGAGTGCCTCGACGTCACCAGCGATCTGTCCGTCTACGAGACGAACATGAACCTGCTGTACGATAAGCTCACCGAGCTGGGCTTTGAGGTGGAGCGCCCCGGCGGCACATTTTATATCTTCCCGAAGGCGCTGGAAGAGGACGCCAACGCCTTCTGCCTCAAGGCCCGGGAGTTCGATCTGCTGCTGGTCCCCAGCGACACCTTCGGCGTCAAGGGCTATGTCCGCTTTGCCTACTGCATCGACACCGAGAAGGTGAAGCGCAGCCTGCCCGCACTGGAAAAGCTGGCCGCAGCCTATAAAATCTCTCAGTCCCGCTGACGCTCGCCGGCTCTCCTGTTTCAGGAGAGCCAAATCGGACTAGCTTATGAAAAAGAGGTACTAAAATGCATCCGCTCCCCGAATATCCCCGCCCGAGCATGCGCCGGGACAGCTACGTCAACCTGAACGGCCCGTGGGACTACGCCATCACCCAGAGCTCGGAGTTCCCGGCAAAGTGGGACGGCGCTATCCTCGTACCCTATTCGCCCGAGGCGAAAGCCTCCGGCGTGGGCCGGACGCTGCAGCCCGGCCAGTGGCTCCACTACCACCGCACCTTCACGCCCCCGGCGGGGGAGGGCGGGCGCGTCCTGCTCCACTTCGGGGCGGTGGACTACGCCTGCGCGGTGGAGGTCAGTGGCCGTCTGGCCGGGGGACACCGGGGCGGCTACTGGCCCTTCACGCTGGACATCACCGACCTGCTCCGCCCGCAGGGCCGCAACACCCTCTGGGTGGCCGTGCAGGACCCCACCGGCACCGGCACGCAGGCGAGAGGCAAACAGACCCTCCGGCCCGGCGGGATGTTCTACCCGGCCCAGAGCGGCATCTGGCAGACGGTCTGGCTGGAGCGGGTGCCGGAAAATTACATTGATACGCTGACTGTCACCCCGGACTACGACGCCCGGACGGTGACGGTGAAAGTCCACACCTCGAAGCCCGGCGGCGCGGTGAACCTCTGGGCCGTGGTGCGGGCCGGCGGCGTGACCATCGCCGAGGACTGGGGCAGCGACGAGGCCGACCGGGACGGCGAAGTGACCCTGAACATCGCCGAAGAGCATTTCTTCCCGTGGAGCCCCGACAGCCCCTTCCTCTATGATTTGACCGTCGGCACGACCCAGGGCGAAGAAGAGGGCTTCGACACCGTCCACAGCTATTTCGCCCTCCGCAAGTGGGAGTGCAAAGAGGATGCAAAGGGCATCCGGCGGTTTTTCCTGAACGGCAGGCCCATCCTGCTCAACGGCCTGCTGGACCAGGGCTATTGGCCCGACGGCCTCTACACCCCGCCCTCCGACGCGGCCGTGGCGCACGAACTGCACACCGTGCGGGAGCTGGGCTTCAACCTGCTGCGCAAGCACGCCAAAATCGAGCCGGAGCGCTGGTACTACCACTGCGATAAGCTGGGCATCATCGTCTGGCAGGATATGGTCAACGGCGGCGGGGCCTACCCGATGTGGTACGTCACCTACCTGACCAACGCCTTACAGCCCCTGATGCGCCGCGCCCCGGACGGGAAGCTGCTGTGGGGCTTTCTGGGCCGGGGCAGCGCCCACAGCCGGGAGGAGTACGCCCGGGAGCTGGCCGACACGGTAGCCGCCCTGCGCCGGCACCCCTGCATCGGGTGCTGGGTGCCGTTCAACGAGGGGTGGGGGCAGTTCGACGCGCGGAAAGCCACCGAGACCCTCCGCGCCCTCGACCCGTCCCGTCTGGTGGACGAGGCCAGCGGCTGGTTCGACCGGGGCGGGGGAGAGGTGCATTCCATCCACAACTACTTCTATCCGCTCCGCATCCGCCCGAAGGTGCGCACGGTGGCCCTCAGCGAGTACGGCGGCATTGCATGGCCCATGCCCGGCCATGAGCCGCCCCGGAAGACCTACGGCTACGGCACGGCAAAGAGCCGGGCAGAGCTGACGGAGCGCTACTGCGATTTGCAGCGCAAGACGGTGCTCCCGCAGCTGAAAAAGGGCCTCTCGGCGCTGGTGTACACCCAGCTGACCGACGTGGAGGACGAGGTGAACGGCCTGTTCACCTATGACCGTACGGCCATCAAACCCGATGCCGCCGCCGTCCGCGCCGTCAACGAGGCGCTGGAAGCGGAGTTTGAAAGGGCAGTAAAAGAATGAACGGGCTCTCGTCCATTTGTCCCTGTACAGGCAGAGCATTTTGCTGTTTTTCGCGGCTCCTGATTGGCTAAAATGTCGAAAATAATACCATATATTGACAATCCTGTAAAAATGCACTATACTGGACCCATCAAGGCAGACCACGAAGTCCTTGTATATGAAAATGTTCAGGATAACAGCATGTTTGCGATATGCAATTCAACGCTGCTGCTGTTGCATTAAAAAGTTGAATTGCTATAAAACAGGTATTACAGGCACACGGCCTGTAATGATAAACATTATATGTTCGCGCATGTAGTGATTTATCTCACATAGTCTGAGGGCGAGGTTCCGTAAGGGATCTCGCCCTTGGGCTTTTTATAGGTGCTGGGCTATTGACATTGGAGAGCGATTCCTCTATAATCGAGGTGCAGACCGGTCGAAGATGTATGGGCTGGAAAATTATGGGAACTCAAAAACGCAAAAACTACCCATTCCGAGATGCTCTAAAAGGCGAAAATAACGCCGAAATATAAGAAAAATGATGTATCTGCATTGTTTTCGAGAGAATGGATAAAAACGTCGGATTGCATCGGAATGCGTCAGAAAATGTCGGGCCGCCCGCCACAGCCTGAGAAGGCCGAAGCGGGATCTGAAAAGCAGTATGAGAACAGAAAAGCTCCGGGAACCAACAGATTCCCGGAGTTTTTGTATTATTTTTAAGGAAAATTACTGTTTGTTCTTGATTTTGGAAGCCGGCATCTTCTTCATGGCGGCAGGATCCAGAGCGTGGGGCAGCTGGGCGCCATAGGACTGAAGGCTGTCCTGCAGCTCGCCGCTCTTCATGTCGGAGAGGGCCTGTGCGCGGAGGCTGTCCAGCGTGTCAGCGTCCAGCGGGTCGAGACGGACGAGCATCATCAGCCCATAGCTGGAATACTGCACGGCGGCGGCCTCGCCGGGCTTGAGGGCGCGGACGACGTCGGCGGTGCCTTCCTCGGAGAAGGTGGAATCGATGTTGTCAGAACCCAGCAGGGCAGTGGAGAGGGAAGATGCGTCGGAAGAGGGCTCGCCATCCAGCACCGCGTAGATGTCGGGCAGGGCGGCGGCGACGGTGGCGCTGAAAGCGGAGGTCTGGGCGCTGGCCCCATCGGGGATGGCAGCGTTGCAGCTCTCGGCGGCGGTCTGAGCCAGCTCGAGCATCTGGGTGCGCTGGGCGTCATCGGCAAAAGCGAAGGTGCTGGTGTTGTAGAGCGGCACGACCACATAGCGGATGTAGACCATCTCGTCCTCGAGGTGGCTGGTCAGCTCTGCATCGGAGACGGGGGTCTCGCCGTCGGTGCCGTAGCACATCTCGAGCAGGTCGTTGCTCTTGATGAGGATGCGCTCGAACCGCTTGAGGGTGTCGAGGCCGATGCCGTTGGCCTTGTAGAGGTCGCCGTTCTGCTCCATCAGCTGGGAGGCGTAGCTGTCGGCCTGGGTCTCCTCGTCGAGGGTCAGAACGCCGCCCAGCTCATCGAAACGGGTCTCGATGGCGGCGTAGGACTCGAGGTTCTCGAGGGTCTTCTGGGCCACATAGTCGCTGACCACGGCGGTCTCGCCGGTGGCGTCATCGACGGTGATGGTGGCCTTGAGGAAGCTGGACACCTTGGTGGCGTCCTGGTCGTCGGAAGCGAGGTCGGCGGCGGTCTGGTAGGCATCGAACTGGGCCAGCAGATAGAGGCCGGAAGAGATGTCCACGTTACCGATGGTGCCTACGGAATCCGGGGTGGAGAGGCTGCAGCCCACGAGGCCGACGGCCAGAGCGAGGGCGCAGACGAGCGCGATGAGTTTCTTCTTCATAAGTGTACTCCTAGTGAAATTTATTTTTTGCCGGTGTTTTCTTCCGGCGGGGCAGCAAGGATGTCGGCCATCGCCTTGAGGATGCTTTGCAGCAGCTCCAGCGGCTTTTCGTCGGGTTGGAGAGTCACCGAGAGGTAGGGCTTGGTGCCGGCTCCTGCCGTCACCCGGCCATTGAAAGCGATGAGCAGGCCGCGTATCATGGCCAGGTCCAGCGTCTCCACCTGTAACAGCAGGGTGTCCTTCTTCTGGGTGACTTCGTAGACGCCCACGGCGGCGGCCTGGACCCGCACCAGCGAGACGTTCACGAGGTCGCTGACGGAGGGCGGCGGGTCGCCGTAGCGGTCGATGAGTTCGTCCAGCACGTCGGCGGCGTCCTCGGGGGTCTGGATGGCGGCGATGCGCTTGTAGGCCTCGATGCGGCCCGGGCCGTCGGCGATATACTTCTCCGGGATGAAGGCGTCCACCCGCAGGTCCACGAGGCATTCGCTCTTGTCCCGCTGGATGGGCTCGCCCTTGGCCCGGGCGATGGCCTGACCCAGCATCTTGACATAGAGGTCATAGCCCACGGCCTCCATGTGGCCGTGCTGGCTGTGGCCCAGCAGGCTGCCCGCGCCGCGAATTTGTAAGTCGCGCATGGCGATGCGGAAGCCGGAGCCGAAGGCTGTGAACTCCCGGATGGCGGAAAGCCGCTTCTGGGCGATGTCGGTGAGGGTCTTGTCCCGCCGGAAGGTGAAGTAGGCGTAGGCTTTCCGGCCCGAGCGGCCCACGCGGCCCCGGATCTGGTACAGCTGGGCCAGACCCATCCGGTCGGCGTCCTCGATGATGAGGGTGTTGCAGTTGCGCACGTCAATGCCCGTCTCGATGAGGGTGGTGCAGACGAGGATGTCGATCTCGCCGTTCAGCAGATGCTGCCAGACGGGGTTCAGCTCTTCCTCGGTCATCTTGCCGTGGGCGATGCCCACCCGCGCTCCCGGCACCATCTGGCTGACATGGGCGGCACAGGACTCGATGTTGTCCACCCGGTTGTGCAGGTAGTAGACCTGACCGCCCCGGGCCAGCTCCTTCTTCATGGCTTCGGCGAGGATGACGTCATTGTACTCGAGCACGAATGTCTCCACCGGCTGGCGCTCGATGGGCGGCTGCTCGATGGTGGAGAGGTCGCGGATGCCGCTCATGGCCATGTTCAGGGTGCGGGGGATGGGGGTGGCCGAGAGGGTCAGCATGTCCACGCCGATGAAGTTCTCTTTCAGCTTCTCCTTGTGCTTGACGCCGAAACGCTGCTCCTCGTCGATGATGACAAGGCCCAGGTCGTGGAACCGGACGTCCTTGGAGAGGAGGCGGTGGGTGCCGATGACGATGTCCACGCTGCCGGCCTGCAGGCCCCGCAGGGTCTCTTTCTGCTGCTTGGCGGTGCGGAAGCGGGAGAGCAGCCCGACTTTCACCGGAAACGCCTCCATGCGGGAGATGATGCTGTTGTAGTGCTGCCACGCCAGCAGGGTGGTGGGGGCCAGAATGGCGCACTGCTTGCCGCCCATGACGCACTTGAAGGCCGCGCGGAAGGCGACCTCTGTTTTGCCGACGCCCACGTCGCCGCAGAGCAGGCGGTCCATAGGCCAGCCCTTTTCCATGTCCTTCTTGATCTCGGCGGTAGCGGTGAGCTGGTCGTCCGTCTCGTCATACTCGAAGCGGGACTCGAAATCGCTCTGCCACTCGCCGTCGGCGGGGAAGGCGTAGCCTGTGGCCTGACGGCGGCGGGCATAGAGCTCGATGAGCTCCTGCGCCATCTCTTCGGTGGCCTTTTTGACCTTGGCGCGGGTGCGCTGCCACTCGGTGCCGCCCAGCTTGGCAAGCTTCACCTTTTCCTCGTCGCCGGGGGCGGTGTAGCGGCTCAGCAGATCGAGCTGAGTGACCGGCACATACAGCACGTCGGAGCCGGAGTACTGGATCTTCAGGTAATCTTTTATCGCGCCCTGCACCTCGAGACGCTGGATGCCCGCATACATGCCGATGCCGTGGCTTTGGTGAACCACATAGTCGCCGGGCTTGATGTCCGAGAGGCTGGACAGGGCGTTTTTGTTCTTCTTGCGCTTTTTGCTTTCGGCGGCCTCGTCGTCCAGACCGTGACGCCGGGACGAGATGACCGCCACGCGGGCGAACGGGAAGATGCAGCCCGCCGTGAGGTGGCCGGGCAGTACCTGAACCAGACCTTTCGCGGGCCGGACATCCCGGCTCATGCTGACGGCATAGCCCTTGTCAGCCAAATCGCGGGTGAGGGCCGCTGCACCCTTGGGCGTACCGGCGAAAAGGGCCACGGCGTACCCCTGCTGGACCAGCGGGTCGAGGTCTTCCCGCAGAGAAGCAAGGTCGCCGCCCCAGTTGGGAGCCGCGAACGCCTCGGCGTTGATGAGGTCTTTCAGCTTGAACTCGTTCATGCCCCGCAGGAAGTTCTCGCAGAGCAGGGTGCTCTGGTCCTGCGCCGCAATGGCGAGGTCGTCCATGGTCTGGTAGAGCACATCGAGGCCGGGGCAGATGACGCCCTCCTCGAGCAGGCCGGTCAGCTCTTCGCTGCGGCGGAACTCGGTGGCCTTCTGGGCGTCCCGGATGCCGCCCACCTCGTCGAGGATGAAGATGGGGCTGCTCAGGTGGTCCAGCAATGTGGCGGGCGTCTCGTACCGCAGACCGTAGTATTTGTCCATGGCCTCGGGCATGACGCCGCTGTCCAGCTGGGCGAGGTCGGACTCCATGGCCTTTTCGAGGGCGGTGCGGCGCTTGCCGCGGGCTTTCTTCTGGGCGGCGCGGAGGGCCTCCGCCGTGTCGGCGGTGCTGCCGAACAGCACCTCACGGGCGGGGGAAAGATAGATTTTTTCCAGCGCACCGTCCCGCCGCTGGGTCAACAGGTCGAAGGAGGCGAGAGAGTCTATCTCGTCGTCCCAGTACTCCACACGGGCGGGCTGGCGCATATCGGGGGCGTAGATGTCCACGATGTCGCCCCGGACGCTGAACTGTCCCGGGCCGTCCACCTGACTGCGCCGCACGTATCCGGCGGCGAAGAGCCGTTCCACCAGCGCTTCGCGGTTGTAGACCATGCCGGGCTTGAGGGTGAGGGTGTTCTTCTGGAACTCATCCTGCGGCACAGTGTATTGGAGCAGGGCCTCGGCGGGGACGCAGACGGCGTTCAGCCGTCCGCCCGCCAGCGCGCCCAGCACCGACAGACGCCGGTACTCGTACTCGCGGCCCGCGCCCTCGACGGGGCGGAGCATGAAGTCCCGGGGCGGGAACACCGCCGCCGAGAGCCCCAGCGTCTTGAGGTCGTCGGCAAAATGGGTGGCCTCGGCCTCGCCGGGCGTGACGACGCAGAGGATGCGGCCCGTGTCCTTCTGGAGCGCGGCGTAGAGCAATGCCCGGCCTGCCGGAGGCAGGCCGAACAGCGCCGCCGGGCCGGGGGAGGCAAGGCTGGCCGCTGTCTTCTGATATTCTGGGGTGTTTTTCAGGAGCGCTTCGTACATGGTGGACCTCCTTTCTGGTGGGGTTAAACCTCTCCGTCACGGCTGACGCCGTGCCACTGCCCGGGTTGCGGCTCCCAGCATCTGCTTCGGCCCTTGGTGCGGACCTCGCATCCTGCTGGCCGCGGCCCCAACAGCGACTCCCTGTTTCCGCCGCTGGCGGCGGTCGTCGTTGTTGCTCCTATCGAGGGGAGGCTTTGGCATACCGGAAAACTTTATCTCTTCGCCAGAGGCTCCCCTCGGTAGGGGAGCTGTCGAGCGAAGCGAGACTGAGAGGTTGCGTCAAGCGGAGCCTTACCCGTTATACTTGCTCTGCGCCAGACCCAGCTTGCCGTCCATGATGAACGTTGCGGCGGCTGCGATGTCGGGGCAGCGGTCGGCGAGGGCCTTGGCGTCGTCGGGCGGGAACTTGCCCAGCACCCAGTCGGCCAAATCGTAGTCCGGGTGGGGCTTTGCGCCCACGCCGATGCGGATGCGGGGGAAGTTCTCGCCGCCGAGGCGGGCGATGATGCTCTTGAGGCCGTTGTGGCCGCCCGCAGAGCCGGAGGGCCGGATGCGCAGCTTGCCGGGGTCCTGGGTGATGTCGTCGCACAGGACGATGACGTGGTCGGCAGGGATCTTGAAGAAGCCCGCCAGCGGGCCGATGGAGTCGCCCGAGAGGTTCATATAAGTCAGGGGCTTCAGGAGCACGACCTTGTGGCCGTTCACCTCGCCCTGCCCCCACAGACCCTGAAACTTGGTCTTGGAGACGGAGATGCCCCACTTGCCGGCCAGATAGTCCAGCGCGGCAAAGCCTGTGTTGTGACGGGTGCCGTCGTATTTTGGCTCCGGATTGCCGAGGCCGGCAACGAGCCAGATGTCATTGGTGTTCATATGATATATTCTGCCCTTTTTACGTTGGATCTGTTTTCGAACAATATGTTATTATAACATACGCGCGCGCAAAAAGATACACAAAAAACATAAAATGCCCCGGCGCACGGATGCGGAACGTGCGCCGGGGCAGAGTCGGAGGGGGAGCAAAAACGGAAAACTTAACCCTGCTCTTTTTCGAGTTTCTGCTTCTTTATAATGTACGCCTCCATTTTCGGTTCAGCCCAGCCGTCGAGGTTGGTCTGACGCTCCCGGGCGATGCCAAGAGCCTGCGGGGGGACGTCCTTGGTGATGGTGCTGCCGGCGGCGGTGTAGGCCCCGTCGCCGATGGTGACGGGGGCGACAAGGTTGGTGTTGCAGCCGATGAAGCAGTAGTCGCCGATCTGAGTGCGGAACTTGTCCTTGCCGTCGTAGTTGCAGGTGACGGTGCCGCAGCCGAAGTTGCAGTA
>PPYF01196003.1_pt1 | contig 16968 bp, 12 predicted proteins | sample 1559871 | NCBI WGS metagenome assembly PPYF01 (sample SAMN08240021, study PRJNA423297) | Human gut metagenome, whole genome shotgun sequencing project.
GGCCTAATGCGAGAGATGATTGTCCCAAAGGTTTAAGCACGTCCTCGAGCAGTTTAGGAAGCTCGATGCTAAAGGAGTTACAAACGAGACCTAAGAGCGTTGCCAAGATTAGAGGATTCGAGAAGACGGCAACGAGGAAATTTTTTCTTTTTCCGCTGTTTTGTGAGCCGCTTACTCTTGAGGCATGAACCAGCCCAACGGTCGCGATGACGTTGCTAATGGGTACCCAGCAAGCGATTAAAAGTGAAAGATAGGCAATGCCTTTATCTCCGAAAAGCGTAGAGCAAATCGCAAAGCCAATATAGGTGTTAAATCGAAAACCGCAGTGGAATATTGACCATTTTGTCCATTGACTTTCTTTAATAAGGAAGTTTGCCAGCCAGGCTGTAATCACCGCAATACTCATGGCTGATATCGATATCAGCAAAAAGTAGCTGCACTGACCGATCTGCAGGTTTGTCTTTGCAACGGAAAGAAAGATTAAAGGAGGGAACAGAACATAAAAGACCAGCTTCTCGGTAACGCTCCAGAAATCTTTTTTGGCAAAAGAGGGGCGCTTGGTGAGTAGGTAACCAAACAAAATCAGGCAGAACTGTGGAAGGATGACAAAGACGGCAAACATGACAGATTCTATGAGTACCAGGTATTTTGTACTTTAACGCCTCAGGAGAAAATGTCCAATCTTTACTAACTCTCACATTGAGAGAGCGTTAGTTTTCGCGGCGCAGACACTCCAGAAAGAATTTGTCGTATTCATCAACGTTCACCGGCTCCTTTGACGAAAGAAGCGGCCCTTTGCTCTCGCTGAAGAATTCGTTTATGAACTTATCGACGGCGACAAAATGGTCACCTGTAGTCCTTTCCTTTTCTTCTGCCTTAATTTTGAGGAGCTCCTGGAATTCAGAATAGAAGGGTGTCCCTGGGACAAGAAGTCCTTCATAAACTTCTTTGAAAAGTACCGGAGGAATAGTTTTCTTTTGTTTGATCCATTCGCATGCCAATACTGAGCGGAGGACATGAAGATATTTTTTAGGTTTTACGCTTTCGCCTGTTAAATAAGCTTTGAAGTTGTTCTTGGCCAGTCCGAAATATCCTCGATAAAGGGTATTGAAGTCGGATTGTTCGTTAAAAAGCTTTATGAGATTTTCTCTCAGCCAAGGGTTGTCTTTATAAACAATAGGAGAACGAACCCATTCAATGAGCGGAGCGTTTCCTTTCATCAAGAGTTTGAGCGCTTTCTGGAGATCCCAGCCGACAAAATCTTTGATTTCGTCAATAGGACCTTCGATTACATCCCGCTCAGGGAAAAGTTTTAGATAGGCTTCAACTGGGCGGATATAGAGGTAACGAACGTCGTAATCAGAATCCGGCGAAGGGAACCCCCAAGCTCTGGAGCCGGATTCGCAGGCGTAGAGGATTTTGACGTTGTGCTGTGCTTCAATCTGGTTCAAGGTTTTCAGGATTTCTTTTTGCATACGTTAATTCTCCTATCTCAGCCACTTGTCGATTCGCGGTTCGAAAGTATCGATATCTCGCTGAGGGAGAGAGAATCTTTTTGCTTCGGTGCGCCATGAAGCCACGGCTGTCTTTACATTGCCGATAATGCTTTTTGCAGTGTGTTCCGCAAGCATAAAGTCAGAAGCAGCATCTAACAAAAGCTCTAAATTGGCTTCATTCGTGAAACGATTAATCAACAGACTTTGCTGTTCGGATGTTGTTGGATTGATGTCGTAGGCAGGAGAAAGCTCCCAGCCTTTCTCAGTAAGCAGAAAGCCGTGATTGCGGAAATGGTCGTCCGAGTTGCCGATGAGGATGTAAAAGGCCACGCGGCGATAAAGTTCTTCAAGATTCCGTTCAATGTTGCTGCCGTGCTGAATAATGAAATCAACGATGTCGAGGTAGCCGTAGCCGGATGAAGCATTATCACCATCGTTCAACCCGAGCAGTGTCAGAGCAGAGGCAAAATGTATTCGCTTTCCGTCATTGGTTCTATCAAACCGCCTCGACAAAAGTAAGTGGAAACTGCCAGCAGAAACGGTTCTTGTCGCCGCAGCATTAATTCCGGCTTTTTTTGCTAAATAGTGGGAAAAATGCTCCCACTGAGCGACATCATGGTTATCTTTCCGAGATGGGAATTTGGCAACGGTTAACTTTCCGTCCTCATCTAGAACGGAAGCTTTTGGACGAGCACCACCTAGAGAAGTGCCAGGATGGATTAATTGATCGATCCACCTTTCATTTGGCAAAATGTTCTTTGCTTCGCTGGCCTCTATTTCGTGCGCTGCCAACATCAATTCATTAATTTTTGTGAAAGGAGGTACTCGAAAATCCGTTTCGCAATTAATGAAGTCGCCGCCAGGGGCTTCGGCAAACCTGAAGCTTCCCATGCGAGATGCGTCGTCTATGCCTTTCAGCAGATCAAAAGATGTCAGCCGCCGAACTGCTCTCTTTTCTTCTGCTGCCTTTAGTTGTTCTCTTCGGAGCAAAAGAGTTCTTCCCCAGCGATCAGGCAAAGCATCAGAAAAACACGAAAAAATGTCTTTTTGAGGCTGGGTGTATTGGATACCCGGAAAGTTTTGTAGGTCTTCGCTCAAAAAGACGTTCGGATGGGCAGATAGCCACTCCTTTGAGTAACTGAAACCGTAAGTCGCGTTGCCCCGAATCGATTCAAAGGACAACTCTCCGATGAGTTCAGGTCGCTCGAGCCAGTCGAAGTCTCCATAAACATAAAGCTTGTTCATGACTTATCCTTTCTTAGAAGCCCGTTTGCGGTGTTTGAGGCTGAGGTCCTGCAGTGTACGTCCGAGGACATCCTCCTTGGCTAACAGCAAAATATCGTCATCGAGTTGCAGCGCATAGAGGACACGGAGGTAAATCCCGATTGAGACAGTGGGAGATCCTTTTTCAATTCGATTGATTGTCAACGGAGAACAAGTGGCACGCTCAGCTACTTGAGCAATTGAAAGGTCGCGCCTTAACCGAGCAAGTTTTATTTGTTCTCCGACGATTGCCATTTTTTGTTCTAACTTTCGCGGGAGCTTGGTTCCCATGGTGTTTTTAGGCATGTCTAATCAATCTAATAATATACATAAGTTTAATTAATCTTTATTTTAAGATAGATTAATGTTGAATTCCAGTTTGTATCTCGGCAATCAGTCTCTTTCAAACAAAATAGGAGCATTCTCTCTACCAAACCAGAGAAGCAGAAAAAGCCGGCACGGTGAACACCGAGCCGGCCTTCAAGGAAGAAGATTCTGTTTAGAAGCTGTGGCTGATACCTAAACAAGCGGTCCAGGAGTTGAAGTCTCCGTCATTCTTAAGATATTTGTTGGCTTTGCCGTATCCTGCATAAGCATAGAGCTGCGTTCTCATGCTCAGAGGATATTCGTAGACGGTTCCGATAGAATAGATGTTGTACTTCTGGTTGTTTTCATTAACTTTGCCGTGGGCATAGTTTCCTTGAAGTTTCCATTCGCCCCCGAAAACCTTGTATCCGATAGCTGCAGTTACAGCATGCTGTGTCACACCGGAAGCGCTCAAACCTGTCGGGGCAGCTTTCCAAGCCGGCATCATCTGACTGTCTTTGGCATATTGATATCCGGCCCAGAATGTCCAGTCACCGAAGCCCTGCTGACCGCCTAAAGTTACAAGGTAAGTCTTGTCGGCTTTCAGGTCTTTGTTGTCATACATTTCGACCATGACACTAAAGACGGTTTCGTTTTTATTGAAATCCAAACCGATGCCATAGTAGTGATCGTTATGACTCCACTTCTGATCGTCTCCGCCGATACCATTGGAATACATTGCAGTAACGGTTGTGTTTGCAAATTCCGGGCTCTTGTAGATAACCATGTTATCCATTCTGTCGGAAGTCACAAAGACGCCGGCTACGTTGCCGTCTGTATAGTATGAAGTCCAAAGAGCTGAGCCGTGAAGGATGGTATATGTTCCGCAGTCTGAAGAAAGACCGCCGGCTCGGCCGAAGGCGACTTCGCCCCATTTGCCTTTAGCTTGAAGCAGGGACTCACGGCTGAAGGCTTTACCTTCGAAAGCGGCATCACCTGACTCGGCGTAAAAGCCTTGTTCCAGGATAAATCCGACGGAGTTGCCGTTGCCGAGGTCTTCGGTTCCTTTAATACCGAAACGGCTTCCGGCGTAGATGCCGTCGTCAATTCTTACTTTAGCGGCTTCGTGTTTGTGTTTTGTAACGGCTACGGCCTGGTCGATAACACCGTAGAGCGTAACATTGGATTCTGCATATGCGTTGATGGACGCGGCTGCGATAATCGCAGAGACAAGAATTCTCTTCATCATTTTGGAATGACTCTAAAAAGGGGATTTGGCTCAAAAGAAAGATCAGCGAATGCTAGGAAAAACTTCAGCCGGAAGTGGATAAATATTTCGCAGATTTTCTTGGATGGTTGGTCGGAAGTCCGAAATTTTCGGACCTCCGAATGCTGCTAATTAGTTATTGGCAGGAATCTGATAGGACTTGAGGAACTTCAGACCGTTGTTGATGTCCGGTGTAAAGATTCTGTCTTTTGTGACGAACGGAACAACCTTTCTGTAACCGTCCAAGAGTTTTGTTGTGCCTTGACCCATCTGTTTGCCGTCTTGTTTTCTCATATCCATAGCCTGTGTGGTGTGGAGCACTTCATAGGCGTAGATTTCATAACCGACGTCGGCCATCTTAGAAAGACGATCGGCAGTGGCGTTAAGGTTGGAGAAGGTTTCTTCAATACCGATGGAAGTCGGTACACCGTACCCGATGACGCTGTTCGTCAGAGCCATACCGTCGGCATAAAGGCCGGACATGGACTGAGCGATGTTGGCAAATCCGTCGCCGCCCTTGTTTTCTTTAGCAGCAAGGTATGTCGGCAGACCTGTTCTGTGGTCATCAACTAACTGAGTTGTTCTCCAGGCAGAGATGTGCATGACTTGACCGAGGGCCTTTGTCAGGCTTTCCATCTGAAGGGCAAGCTGAGTGTTGTCGAAGTTGGAGCAGGAGTTGACATAAACGGTCGGCTTGCCGGCTCTCATTTCGTCCAAGACTTCGGCATTGCTGTACCAGCGGTCGTTTTTGGCTTCGGTATTGACAATCGGGTTGTCGGTGGTGTGGTTGATGGCCGTATTCAGAAGACCTTTAGTCTGGTTGAGTTCTTCCATCGCGGCAGCCAGGATATAACCGGCAGATCTGAAGCTCAGAGGATCCTGGAGGTAACGTTTGGCGTCTTTCTTCCAGAGGTAAGAACCCTTCAGGTTAGCAAGGACAGCTTCAGCGGCTTCGTGTCCCTGAGGCCAGCCTTTGGTTTCAACCGTGTGCCAGAGGTACGGAGATACGTTGCCGTTTAAGGCTTCCAAACTGGAAGCGATCACAACAGGACTCAAAGCGAGATAGTGTTCTGCTTTCTTAACGGCAGCGATGGACTGAGCTTCAGCAACGTTGCTGTTAGACAGAATGGAGATGCCGTCCATGCCGAAGGGATGATAGGGCTGAAGTTTAAGTTCTTTGCGAACCTGAGCGGCAGGAACGCGTTTGCCTTGGTAGCTCACATCCCATTCGCCCATGAGAGCCAAGCCGATGTGGGTTGCCATGCTCAAGTCGTTTGCGCCTTCAGATCCGCGAGAAGGAATCAACGGGCAAACGTCATTGTTGATGTATTCCTGGAAAGCTTTGGCAGCGGCCTCGCTCATACCGGTGTAACCGGCAGCCATCTGGTTCAGACGGATGACCATAGCCATCTTGGAGATTCTGTCATCGAAGTAGGGTTCCAGACCGGCGGCCTGAATACGCATCTGGCGTTCGTTGAACTTAATAGAAGCGCTGCGGTTCGGCTCGGCTTCAACAGAGGCGCCGGCAACCTTTTGATCTTTCAAAGCACCGTAGTTAACGGTCAGACCATAAATGTCGCGGCCGTCGGTAGCAGCATCGATCGGAGCTTTGTAAGAAGCCTTAATTCTTGCCCAGCCTTCGGGTGTGACGGCAACTTTTTCGCCGGGAGCGGAAATGGCCCAAAGTTCGTCCACGGTCAGTGTACGGCCGTCAAGATTATGCGTGGCGGCAAAAGACAAGGGCGCGATGGCAAGAAGGATGGAGATGACGAGTGGTTTTTTCATAAGAGTTCTCCTTGGTGATCTAAGCTTGGTTATCTGAAATTAGTCCACTGAGTTTGATGACAGTTACTGCATAAGTCTTGACTGGCTTTGTGTTCGGAGTGGCAAACGACACAATCAACCGTATTTCCGTAGTGAGCGGACTGATGCGGATACTTATCCTGCGGGTTGGCCTTGGTCTTAATTTGTGCCATAGGTCCGTGGCAGCTTTCGCACTTTTGAGTGGAAGGCTTGGTAAATTCAGTCGTGTTGTCGTGACAAGTCGAGCACTGCATTTGAGCTGCCATGCTGTGTTTCATCGGCATTCCGGCAAGAGTCGGGGCGTCGGCAGCGAAAGCAGAACAAGAAAGCAGGGCAGCAAAGAGCGGAATAAAGAATTTTTTCATGTTAGTTCCCCTGTGCTTTGAGGTAAGCGGCAGCGTTTCGGCCGGCTTCCAATCCGAATACCATGCAGTCAACGGAAGAGCATCCTCCGAGACGGTCCATACCGTGGACGCCTCCGGTCACTTCACCGGCGGCATAAAGTCCGGGAATCGGCGCAAGCGTTGCCGTTGAAAGAACTTCCGATCTCGGATTGACGGCGATGCCGCCCATGCAATAGTGAAGCTTCGGTGTCAGACGCATGGCATAGAACGGAGCTTTAAGCGGCTGTTTGACGTCGAGAGGTTTGGCAAACGGATCTTTCAAAGTGCCGGCAACAATCTTGTTGTACTCATCGACCTGCTGCTGGAGTGCTTTAAGCGGAATGTCATAGGCTTTAGCAAGATCAGCCAGTGTTTCGTAACGGAAGACCGTTTTGTCCCGATAAGCCGCTTTGAAACCTTCTGCGTGTTCAGTGGTCTTTTCTCCGCAGAAAACGATCGGATAGTTGATCTTTTCGGGTGTGCTTTCGCTTAAGACCTTGAGTTCGGCATCAGCGCGAGTACGTCGGTCGGCAAGTTCATTCATGAAGCGGCGGCCGGTCTTCGGATTGACAGCCATGCCTTCCGCAAAAGCGTAATCAGCGAAGAAGCTTCCGGGGCCGGCCCCCTTTTCGTCAGGAGATGCCCAAGGTCCTAATTGATACATATCGAGCATAGAGGGCAGGCAGCCGGACTTCAATAATGCCTTGAGCATTTCGGCGGTGGCGCCGGGCTGTGAAGTGCACTCTAAAAGGGAGTAAACCGGCATAGTGGTTTTAATGAAATCTTTGTCCTGGCCCCAGCCGCCTGTGGCGACTACGATTCCGCCGCGGGAACCGATTCTCTGTCCTTTCTTAGAGGTACCGTCTTTCCAGTTGTAATCACAGTTGACCAGTACCCCTGTAACTTTGCTGTCCTGCATCAGAAGGTCAATGACTTGAGAGCGATTACGGAACTGAACGCCGTTCTTCTTGAGCCAATTATGGATAGGAACAACGATTCCGCCGCCGGAAGCTGCTGTAGGAACCATGGTGCGTGGGGCACTGTGACCGCCCAAACGGATAACTTTATCCATGAGCTGAACACCGCATTCGTCAAGCATCGGGCAGATATTGACGGCGTTTTCAGCAAACTTTCTAGCAAGGTCCGGATGGTTGAATCCGCGGCCGGCTTTGGTCATGTCGGCGACCATAAGTTCGACAGAATCTTTGATGCCTTGTTTCTGTTGTTTAGGATTCAGGGGTACGGACATAAGACCGCCGCAGAGACAAGAGTTGCCGCCGAAGGCTTCCATCTTATCGAGGATCAGAATGTCTTTGACGCCGGCTTTCAAAGCAGCGTAAGCGGCGGAGAGTCCGGCAAAACCGCTGCCGACGATAACTAAGTCGTGGACTTCATTGAAGGACTGAGCTGCTGAGGTGGGAGCTGCAAACGCCGATCCGGAGGCCAGACCGGTCACAGCTAGTGTTCTCAAGAAATTTCGACGACTGAATGAGGATAAGGGTTTCATTTGTTTTCCATGTGATCAACGTCTTAACAATTAGAAATACTATACCGACTAGACGGTTTAAATAATTAGGAGAAGTACTAATAAATGTTGTATGTTAAGAATTTAAAAATATCTATTTTAAATATAAATAAAACAATAAGTTAATTATTTTTATCTGAATATAAGAGAGGCTTGATCACGTAAAGATGACTGTATTTTTCATACAAAAAGATCAAGAAGAATAGAACTATTTCTTAAAGTAAGCTTAAACAACTTTTTTGACTGTCTTGTTTTACTGTACCTAACAGTTAAGTAAAACTATAATAAGATTAGAGTTACGGCGCCTCTTCTTTCAATGGTCCGAAACTAAATATTTTTGCAAGGCAGATTTTGCAATGGAAACCAAAAAACAGACGAGAAAAACAAGCAGTAAGACAAAAGAATTGATCTTAGAGGTAGCTCGCGAAATAGCGGCACAGAAGGGCGTCGGCCAGCTGACGCTGGAAGCCGTTGCAGAAAAGGCAGGGATTAGCAAAGGCGGTTTGCTCTACCATTTCCCCGGGAAGAAGGAATTAATTATTGCCTTGATGGATAGCTATGTCGCGCATTTGTCTCAGGAACTATACCCGGAAGTCGAAAAGTTTAAGGGCCATCCTCAAGCTCTGGTCTTGGGTTTTATTAATTGGTATAAGAAATTTAACGGCATCGCAGCGACCAATCGTACTTGGGGTGCGGCCGTTTTTGCTGTCCAATCTTTTGATCCTCAGTTGATGGAACCGCTTCACAATTGGTACCGTCAACTGTTTGAAAAAATCCGCGGCAGCGGTCCTGATTCCTTGGATACAGCTACAGCCATTCTGGCCATAGAAGGTTTGTTCATGCTTTCGCTCTACAACCTCGACCACTTAACAACCGAAGAGAAGTCGCGGATTATTCAGCATATCGAGGATCGTCTGCTGATGCGTGAATTGAGTCCTAAGAGCCTTTCTGAGTAGTTTTGGGATTTTGCACCTATTAACCGTTAGGCAGGTTATCAATGTGCGCTGAGATTCCTTGAAAATGCAAAATCCTTTTCACTCTGAAGCACGGTAGTGAGACAATGGCAAGATCAGCCGGCTAATTGTCGGTCAGCTTACAGTTAAAGTCACCTGACGATCTAGAAATAATTACTAAAGTCCTCGCAATCGCAAGGTAACTCTATTAGATTTCGGAAAAATTCTATACCTCAGTATAGAATTTTTCTATAGTGTCCTATGGAATTTTTCCATAGTTCAGTATAGAATTTTTCCATACAACTGTATGGAATTATTCCGTGAGCTTTGCTCCAAGCCTGTCAGATTGCCTAAAGATCACAAAGTGTTTTCAAAGTGAGGGGATGTTTGTATGTATTTAGAAAGAACAATCCAAAAAGAAATTCCCAATCTTTGTAAAAACTTTAAGGTAATTATGCTCTCCGGTATGAGACAGGTGGGCAAGAGCACACTGTTTTCTCATTTAAAAGAAAGCGAAAGAAAACACATCAACTTAGATGATTTTGATTTCTTGGATCTTGCCGAAAATGCCCCATCTGCATTTTTTAGGCAGAATCCATTGCCTGTATTCATTGATGAAATCCAGAGGTCTCCTAAACTTTTTCAACAAATTAAGGCAGAGGTCGATAAAAATGAAAAATATGGACAAGTATGGATTACGGGCTCTCAAAGGTTCTCCTTGATGCAAGGGGTAGGAGAGTCATTGGCCGGCAGAATATTTGAAGTTCACTTAATGCCATTTAGTCTTTATGAAAGGCAAAATCTTGGATTGGAACAAGAGCCTTATCTTCCGAGATTAGATCCGGAAACGAAGTTGGCAACAAAAAACACAGAGGAAACCTGGAAAGTAATTTGGCAAGGCGCTTGGCCAAGATTAATTGATAAGAACCCTAAGGAGAGAGAGCAGTTTTTTGAGGCTTTTATTTCAACTTTTTTGGAGCGCGATATCCGCACACTGAGTAATGTTGAACGTTTGACTTCTTTTAGGAAATTTCTTGTAGCCCTAGCATCTCGTACAGGTCAAGAGCTTCGTATTAATAAACTAAGTGAAATCGCAGGAATAACCGATGTAACGACAAAGAGGTGGCTTTCTATAGCTGAGGCAGCGGGGATTATTTATTTTCTGCCGGGATTTTATTCAAATTTAACAAAGACATTAACCAAGTCGCCCAAGTTGTACATGACGGATACTGGGTTGGCAGCGTATTTATGCGGCATTTCTTCGCCGGATGAACTGGCAAGTGATACGAATGCAGGCGCTTTTTTTGAAACATTTGTTGTGACTGAAATTCTTAAAAGTTATCGTCATAACGCGATAGAGCCTAAACTTTTTTATTACAGAGACTCAAAAAAACAGTCCGAGATCGACCTGCTTATTCACAGAGATGGGAAGTACTACCCTGTCGAAATTAAGATGTCTAGCCATCCTGATATCCACATGATTAAAAACTTTTCTGAGCTAGAGAAACTCGGTTTGAAAATAGGGACTGGCTCAGTTATTTGTATGACCGAAAATATCAAATATTTATCAGATTCTGTAGTGGCACATTCTCTATGGGACCTCTAAGGTCCTTCCTTTCGTTTTAATACAGATAAATCCGGTCGGCTACCGTTTTGTCTGTAACCTATCGATCGCAGACGTCGATTTTTTCAGAATGAAAAAGCAGTTCAAAGTCTTCGGACTCAGGACTGAAACGATAAAGATTGCCTTCCGATAAATCGTAGTAAAGTGCATGAAGCTTGAGCTGTCCATTCTTAACACGCTCTGCGATCCAAGGATATGAGAGCAGGTTATCAAGGGAAATCAGCACGGCGCCTTCTTCACAGTGGCGGCTCCGAGTCTTTTCATCTTCATCACCGGTCATGGCCTGAAGGCGCTCCAAAGCCGGAGAAGCAATACCAACCCAATCCTGAATATAAGTTTCTCCGGCAATCGATTCCGGAGCCATGAGTCCGTGAATGCCGCCGCAATGAGAGTGCCCCATGACGACAATGTGTTCGACGTTGAGATGTTTGACTCCGTATTCAATGGCGCTCATCACAGAACAAGGATTTGAGGCTTGTGTGACTGCCGGAACGAGCGCGGCCACGTTTCTGATCACAAACAAATCACCCGGCTTGCAGTGTAGAAGAATTGCAGGATCTACCCTCGAATCACAGCAGGCGACAACCAGTGTCTTAGGGTTCTGGGCCTTTTCCAGTGATTCGAAATACTGTCTTTCCTTTAAGAAGTAAGTCTGCTTGAAGTTGTGGAAGCCTTCTATAAGTTTGTGAAAATTATCCATTTTGTTCTGAGTTTTGATGTTTGAGTTCACAGAACTATACAACGGCGACAGGCCCAGCCATTCGAGGCTTCGCCCCGATTTAGACTCAAGAATCAATGACCGGCGAGAATGTACAGGAGCCAGTAATCTACGGAGTAAAGTCCTGAGCCGACGATAAATATGGCAATGAGGCCGAACAAGTAAGGCAGAGCAGGAGAGGTCAGATCTTTGCCGATAGTGACTTTCGTTGCAATCGTGAAGTTAACGATTGCCGGAATGACTGCCAGTCTCGTGAGGAAACCGGCCATGAGAAACAGCGGAACGAAAGTTTCAATGACGGCTGCTGAGTAATACCCGACCTTCGGAGAAAAGAATAAGACTTTCGGAAAATTCGCTGCGTTTTCCGGATGGAAAAGTTTCTGCACTCCATAAGGGAGCATCGCCAAGGCAATTGCCCATCTGAACAGAAGAGAAGCCATGCTGGCGGAAGTTGGGTCACAAGTCCAATGCAATATGGTGGATAACATTTTCATTCCTTTAGTTTATGGAGGAAATTTTAGAAAAGAAGTACATAGGCAATGGGTTAGAGTTGCTTAAATGAGGTAGTGAAGGAGAGTGGTTAGAAGAAATTCCGGTGTTTTTGAAGTAAAGACTGCGTTGGAAACCCGAAAAATCAAGACTTCAACAGAGCTGTTTACCGCTCACAAAATTGTTCCTGAGTGACGGCTTCAAATCTATAATCAATTTGTTTCGGCGGATGGTTTTTGCTGAAACACGCTCAACAGGAAACCTGTGAAGCAGCCGCAAAATACTCCGATAAATTGCGGCCCCCTGAGCGGCAAGAAATTTGTCCAAGGTGAAAAAGTGATTAAAGACTTAATAGAGAATTCATATCTATTCGGTGGGAATGCTCCTTACGTAGAAGAGTTATACGAGCAGTACCTCGAAGACCCAAATTCCGTAGATGAAAAATGGCGTCAGTACTTTGACCGTCTGCAGCAGGCCCCGGCTTCCGACGGCCGTGTCGAAACCATTGACGTTCCTCATGCACCCATCGTTGAGGCTTTCGCACAGAGAGCATCCGAACCGCGTTCGGCTGTTTGTCCGGTAAGTGAACGAGATCTTGATCTGGCAAAAAAACAGGTTGCGGTTCAGTCCATCATCGGTGCGTACCGATTCTTAGGAAGCCGCTGGGCCAACCTTGACCCGCTGCACAGAAGAGAACGTCCGAAGATTCCCGAGCTTGAACCTTCCTTCTACGGACTGTCCGAAACGGATATGGACAGCACCTTCTCGACAGCTAATACGTATTTCGGCGCCGATAAGATGACGCTTCGGGATTTAATCGCCGCCTTGAAACAAACTTATTGCAGCGATATCGGTATCGAATTCATGTACATCAGCGATCCGGTGATCAAACGCTGGTGGCAGCAAAAACTGGAACCTTGCCGCTCAACCCCGAGCATGGACGCCAAGTCCAAGAAACGCATTCTTGAAGAACTGACGGCCGCAGAAGGTTTGGAACGTTATCTCCATACCAAGTATGTCGGCCAGAAACGCTTCTCGCTCGAAGGCGGAGAAAGCTTTATTGTCGCCATGGATGAAATCGTGGAAACAGGCGCAGCACAAGGCCTGGAGGAAATGGTTATCGGTATGGCTCACCGCGGTCGTCTCAATGTGCTCGTCAATACGCTTGGCAAAGCGCCGAGTGAACTGTTTGCAGAGTTTGAAGGTCACTACAAGAGTAAAGACCTGCCGGCGGGCGACGTGAAATATCACAACGGTTTCTCAAGCGATGTCGTTACCGCTTCCGGACCGATCCATCTGGCTTTAGCCTTTAATCCTTCTCACTTGGAAATTGTCGACCCGGTCGCAGTCGGAAGCGTTCGCGCCCGACAGGATCGCCGCCATGATCCTAAAGGTCGCCGCGTGATGGGCGTTCTTGTTCACGGCGACGCTGCCTTTGCAGGTCAGGGCGTCGTCATGGAGACGCTGAACCTTGCCGATACCCGCGGCTACGGTACCGGCGGCACGATGCACATCGTGATCAACAATCAGATCGGTTTCACGACTTCGGATCCTCGTGATAAAGGCTCGATGACATATTGCACGGATCCGGCAAAACTCATTGAAGCCCCGGTTCTGCACGTGAACGGTGACGATCCGGAAGCCGTCGTATTTGCGACGCGTCTGGCCATGGAGTTCCGCAAGAGCTTCAGCCGCGACGTCGTGGTTGACATTGTCTGCTTCCGCCGTTTAGGCCATAACGAACAGGACACGCCGGGACTGACTCAGCCGCTGATGTATAAGAAGATCAATGTCCATCCGGGTACTCGTCAGGTTTATGCCGACAAGCTGGCACTGCAGGGTGTCGTTAGCCCGGAAGAAGCCAAAGAAATGGTTGCCGCATATCGACGCAGTCTGGAAAGCGGTATCCCGCCGAGACAGACGGCTTTGATCGAAGGCAAGAACCCTTATGCCGTTGATTGGTCCCGTTACAACGGCAGCTGGACAGACGATGTGAAGACGTCTGTTCCTTTGGACGAATTGAAGCGTTTGACGGATGTCATTACGACCGTTCCGGAGAACTTCAAGCTCCACCCGCTCCTTCAAAAGGTCATCGCAGATCGTCGTCTGATGATGCAGGAAGAAATCCGTGTGGATTGGGGCTTAGCCGAACATCTGGCTTTTGCCACGCTGCTCACGGGCGGATACTCCGTTCGTATTTCCGGCGAAGACTCCGGCCGCGGAACCTTCAGCCATCGTCATGCCGTCTGGCACGATCAGAACCGTGACCGGTGGGATTCGGGTATTTGGATTCCTTTGGAGCATCTAGGTGAGCATCAGGCTCAGTTCACAGTGATTGACTCCGTTCTTTCTGAGGAGTCAGTTCTCGCATTTGAATACGGCTATGCCAGCTCTTCTCCGAAGTGCCTGACGATTTGGGAAGCTCAGTTCGGCGACTTTGCCAACGGCGCTCAGGTCGTGATCGACCAGTTCATCAGCTCCGGTGAGGCCAAGTGGGGCCGCAAGAGCGGCTTGACGATGCTCTTGCCTCACGGCTACGAAGGGCAGGGCCCCGAGCATTCATCTGCCCGAGTCGAACGTTATCTGCAGCTTGCAGCAGATACCAATATGCTGATTTGTCAGCCGACAACCGCAGCTCAGATCTTCCATTTGCTGCGCCGTCAGATGGTTGGCAATATCCGCAAACCTTTAATCGTCTTCTCTCCAAAGAGTCTGCTGCGCAACAAGATGGCAAGTTCCGATTTGGAAGAACTCTCCGAAGGCAAATTCGAAACCGTCATCGGTGAAATTGAAGAGCTCGATGCCGATAAGGTCAGAAGAATTCTGGTCTGCACCGGCAAAGTTTATTACGACCTCGTGAAATACCGCAAAGAGCATGAAATCGATGATGTCGTCATCGTTCGTCTTGAACAGCTTTATCCCTTCCCGCACAAGAGTTTCCGAGAAGAGACTTCTGGTTACTCCTTCGCTTCCGAGGTGGTTTGGGTCCAGGACGAACCTCAGAATCAGGGCGCCTGGTTCTATGTGCAGCACCATTTGCTTGAAGAAATGCCTTCCGGCGCAAGATTGAGTTATGCAGGACGTCCTGCTTCATCTTCGCCTGCCGTCGGCTATGCCAGCAAGCACGCCGAGCAGCTTAAAGAATTGGTGGAAAACGCTTTCGGACGCCTTAAAGGCTTTATTCAGACGAAATAGTTCAAGCGTTGCTTTGTAAAGAATTCGGAGAAAAAAGAAATGTCTATTGTTGAAGTCAAAGTACCCGAGCTGTCCGAGTCTGTTTCGGAAGCCAGTCTGATTGAATGGAAAAAGAAAGTCGGTGAACCGGTTAAGGCCGATGAAATTCTTATTGAAATTGAAACCGATAAGATCGTTCTGGAAATTCCGGCGCCGGCAGACGGAGTGCTGGCAAGCATTGAGCAGCCTGATGGTGCGGCAGTCCTCAGCGACCAATTGATCGCCACAATCGATACTGAAGGAATGGTTGGTGCACAGCCGGAAGCCCCTAAAGCAGCCGTTGCTGAAGAAGTCATTATTTCGACGCCTGCGGCAGCCCCTGCGCTGACTCCCTCACCCGCTGCGCCGACGGCAGCTGCTTCTACGCCAGGCGCCTTTATGATGCCTGCCGCAGAAAAACTCATGGCAAACAGCGGATTGTCTGCAACTCAGGTTGCAGGAACAGGCGTCGGCGGACGTATCACGAAACCCGATGTCATCGCTGCCTTAAAGAGCGCTCAGCCTGTGGCTCCATCTGCTGTTGCCGCAGCTCCGGCTCAACCGGCCGCTCCTAAATCCGCGCCTGCTAAACAAGCAACTCCCGTCGCATCTCTTGACGGCAGACCCGAGCAGAGAGTTCCGATGTCTCGCCTTCGTGCCAGAGTGGCCGAACGCCTCGTAGAGTCCCAGTCCAACTGCGCCATTCTGACTACTTTCAATGAGGTGAACCTGGCGCCGGTAATGGCTTTGAGAGCGAAATACAAAGAAAGCTTCGAGAAGAAGTATGGCGTCAAACTCGGCTTTATGAGCTTCTTCGTTAAAGCTGCTGTTCACGCTTTGAAGCAGTACCCGATCATCAACGCCTCGGTTGACGGCTACGACATCATTTATCACGGATATATGGATATCGGCATTGCAGTGGGTTCTCCCCGCGGTCTTGTTGTACCGGTCTTAAGAGATGCCGATCAAATGACGTTTGCCGAGATCGAACTCAAGATTGCAGACTTTGCTAAGCGTGCCAAGGACGGTAAGTTAACGCTCGAAGAGCTGACCGGCGGCACGTTTACCATTTCCAACGGGGGCGTATTCGGGTCTCTCTTCTCCACACCGATTATTAATCCGCCTCAGTCCGCCATTCTCGGCATCCACGCGACCAAACCGCGTCCTGTAGCAGAAAACGGCGAAGTCGTGATTCGTCCGATGAACTACTTTGCGATGAGTTATGACCATCGCATTATTGACGGACGCGAAGCCGTGCTGGCACTTGTGGCGATGAAAGAAGCCCTTGAAGATCCGGCCCGTTTACTCTTAGATCTCTAAGGAGCAGGTTATGAAAGATGATATTCAGACCTTTGACGTCGTCGTCATAGGCGCCGGTCCCGGCGGATATGTTTCTGCGATTAGAGCAGCTCAGTTGGGCTTAACCGTATGCTGCATTGATGATTGGGTCACGGACGGTAAACCTGCACCCGGAGGTACTTGCACCAATGTCGGGTGCATTCCCTCGAAGGCTCTTCTTGCGAGCAGCTGTCTCTTTGAAGAAATCAGAGACAAAGCTTCCGAGCACGGGATTCATGTTGAAGAACCCACGATTGATGTTCCGACGATGATTGCCCGCAAGGCCAAGATCGTTCGTCAGACTAATGACGGAATTCTTTATCTCTTCAGAAAGAACAAAATCACGTTCCTTAACGGTCGCGGATTCTTTGTGACTTCTGATGAAGACGGTTATCTGATCGGTGTGGAAGGCAGGGACGAGACACGTGTTTTTGCGAAGAACGTTGTTCTTGCTACCGGCAGCAAACCGAGACAATTCCCCGGAGTTCCTTTTGACGAGGAACGTATTTTGTCCAATGAAGGCGCACTGAAACTAAAGAGTGTTCCTTCTACCTTGGGGATCATCGGTGCCGGCGTGATTGGTTTGGAAC
>PPYF01018286.1_pt1 | contig 16965 bp, 18 predicted proteins | sample 1559871 | NCBI WGS metagenome assembly PPYF01 (sample SAMN08240021, study PRJNA423297) | Human gut metagenome, whole genome shotgun sequencing project.
TTGAGCTCGTTACATCTGGTTCCATTACTATCGACGGTGAAGAGGTGAAAGCGCCTCAACTCAGATATGTAACGGTATTCCAAAACTATGGCTTGTTGCCATGGCGTACGGTGGAAAGCAATATTGAGCTTGGCCTCGAAAGTAAAAAGGTGCCTAAAGAAGAGCGTCCTGCTATTATCGACAAATACGTTAAAATGGTAGGCCTTGACCACGCCCGCAATCGCTATCCTGCAGAGTTATCTGGGGGCATGCAACAACGTGTATCCATCGCCCGTGCACTAGCCGTAGATCCGGATATCATTTTCATGGACGAGCCGTTAGGCGCCCTTGATGCGTTGACACGTATCAACTTACAAGACGAAATCTCTCGCATCTGCCGCGAAGAAGGCAAAACTGTTGTATTTGTTACCCACGATATTGAAGAAGCCGTAGTCCTAGCAGACCGCGTTGTAGTACTATCTGCAAATCCAGGACGTGTACAAACGATCATCCCTGTGAACATCATCGATAGAACCGACCGCACATCGGCATCCTTTGTTAATATTCGAAACCATATCTTTGAACAATTCCAATTGGCAAAAGAAGACAAAATCGAGTTCTATATTTAGTTATATACACCTCAAAAGAAACACCTAAAAGTTTATACTCTTGGGTGTTTTATAATGGACAGAATTCTAGAATAATGTATATATTTCTTATGCAATTCGTGTAATTATCATGTATAGTAGATATATATCGGTAATAACATATAAATTTTAAATTGGAGGCTGTATGTCTTTATTTGAGTTAGAGAAGAGCTTGTCTTTTGATGAATATATAGCAACCTTTGATGTGGAACGTGTGGCGAAGGTGCACGGTTTTGTAGACTGGCTCGCTCAGTATCAAGGTGGTCTCGTCCATAATCCTTGGGGTGAGGTAAATCCTGATTTAGAGATTGTTACAGATGGTTTTGATGCGGTTGGGAGTATACAAAACGCTTATTAGATTTACATATAGAATTAGGCGGCGTAGAACCTCTTGTGCTCGCCGTAGGCCAAAAATCTGCAGATACAATGGGAACATTTGGATTGTCTGCTATTGGGTTGCGCCACCCTGCAAACGGCGGTGCTAATCTATATCGTCAGGGCTTTGCGGAGGCTGTAGATACATGCTTAAAATAGTAAACATTTGAGAGTTTTTGGAGAGATACTTATGAAACGTTATTGTGATGCTTGCCGTCATTATTGCGATGAGGCGGCTATGTTTTGCCCTACATGTGGGCAGTATACGATGGCTACAGAGGTGGAGCGCATTGCACCTGAAGGTGATGTAATTTATCCTTTATCCCATTATCAGCTTAGCTATAAGGATACATATCTCTATGTGATGAATAAGTTCATGGATACGGATGGTCGCGCTTCGCGGAGGGAATTCTTACAATTTCTATTGCTGTGGCATGTATGTATGGTTGGTTTGCTCGCTTTTTTCTATGCTATAACCGCTATATTTCAAACGGGACCGTATTTAATCGGTTTAGGTGGGTTCTTAACGGCTATACTATGTTTAGTATCCTTGCTTCCGTTAGGGTCGTTATGTGTGCGCCGACTTCATGATACGGGACGAGGCAGTATGAGCTTGTTGCTGTTCTTCATCCCCTTTGTAGGACCCTTGATTTTGCTCGCACTGTTATGTCAAAAGGGGCAGTCACAGGACAATCAATATGGTGGTGCGTTGCAGCATATCGTCATAGATAAACGGCTAGCTTCAATTATGAAAGTATCCCCTACGAGTAGTTCGTTAACAACGAGAGTTTTAATTGTTATTCTTGTAAGTATAGTATGTATATTTGGATTTTCTTTACGAACTATGGGACCGGAAAATGAAGTATTCCCTTCAGGGTGGTTTACAAATGCCATTGTTGGCGAAGGCAGTGAAGAGGCCGCTCGTGCATCGGTACAAGGATATTTTGATGCGGTAAATAATAAGGACTATGATAAGGCTTTCACGTATGTGATGAACCGAGTTAGGGCCAATCCAGTAGAAAAACAAAAATGGCTCATAGCTATGCAGCAAGGTACAAAAGTGGATATGGTTACCTTGGATGTGGCACGGCTGAAATTCGTACAGGATTAATGGAATAGCGTCAACATAAGGGTCCTCTTTTGTTAACGCTATTTTTATGTTACAATAATAGTAACGTATGAAAGCGAGGCTTTCATCAGAACGATCGGATTATAATGAACATTAAACGGTAACGAAGAGAACGTAACGTCGCGGCTGACGCGTTTAATGGTACACTATACTCATTTGCACGAGGCGAATGGACAAAAGGACTTGAACGGTAACAATTGAGTTGCGCTATTTTTGCGCCCATTTGAAAGACGCTGCTGGATAGCGCCTTTTTCGTTTGTCCGTTCCTCTGTAAAGATCAAATTTTAATGATAGGTGAAAATATATGTTAAACAAATTAATGAATAAAATTTTAGGAGGAACTGTGAATACAACAGATAATCAACATACTGCACAAGTGACTGCAGTAGAGACGGCTCCGTCTGCTCAAGGTGAGCAAAAACCAACGCGCCGTCGTACCAACACACGTCGATCTGTGGGAGAACACCGCAATACAGAAGGTCGTCGTACTGGTGAACGCCGTCATACAGGCGAAGCTAGTCAAAATGGCGAAGGCCGTCAACGACGTACGACACATACAAGAACGAATACACGTCGTCAACGTCCAGCAGAGCAAGGCGAACAACAAGGTACAGAACGTAAACCTCGCCAACCTCGTCAAAACCGTACAACTCGAAGCGGTGAAAATACACATCGTACTGAACGAAATGGCGAGAATACTCGTAATACAAGAAATACACGTAATACGCGTACACGTAATACGAATGATAATAATCGTAATGAAAATACTAATAACCGTCGTACGCGCACTAACAACCGGCCGATGACTCGCAACCAAGAGGTTCAATCCGATTTAATTGGTCGTCAACCAGCGGGCTCCAATAAGGGTAAATTTCAAATTATCCCTCTTGGTGGTCTTGGTGAAATCGGTAAAAATATGACCATTTTTCAATACGAGGATGAAATCATCGTTCTTGATGCAGGTCTTGCGTTCCCTAGTGAAGATATGCTTGGCGTAGATATCGTTATTCCTGATATGAGCTATATCATTGAGAATAAGGACCGCGTGAAAGCAGTCGTTATTACCCATGGTCACGAGGACCATATCGGTTCCTTAGCGTACCTTATGAAGGAAATTAACTGCCCTGTATATGCTACAAATCTTGTTTGTGGCTTGATTGAAGGTAAGTTTAAAGAGCATAAAGTATCTCCAAAATGCCTTCGCACGATTGCAGCAGGCGATGAAGTGCAAATCGGTCAAGTGAAGGTTGGTTTTATCCAAACTAATCATTCCATTCCTGACTCCGTTGCGGTGTACTTCGATACACCTATCGGTATTGTACTCCATACAGGGGACTTTAAAATCGACCAAACACCAGTTGATGGTAAATTGATGGATATTCATAAATTCGCAGAACTTGGCAACAAGGGCGTACTAGCATTGATGTCCGATTCTACTAATGTAGAAAAACCTGGTTTTACTGGTTCTGAAAGCTCCGTTGGACCTGCTATTAAACAAGCTGTAGGTACTGCAAAAGGCCGCGTTGTATTGGCTACATTCGCATCTAACGTATCTCGTATCCAACAAGCAATCGATGCGGCGGTTATGTTCAACCGTAAGGTTGTCGTTATGGGTCGCAGCATGGTAAATGTTACAGAAATCGCACAAGAACGCGGTTATTTGAATATTCCACCAAATACGATTATCGACGTAGATGTAATGCACAACTATACAGATGACCAAATCATGATTTTAACAACTGGCTCTCAAGGTGAACCGATGGCGGGCTTATCCCGTATGGCTACAAGCAACCACCGCACTGTAGAATTGGCACCAAATGATACTGTTATTATCTCTGCTACACCAATTCCAGGCAATGAAGGTGCTGTTGGTAGAACTATCGATAACTTACTTCGTCTAGGTTGCCATGTTGTATATGGCAAAGATCGTGGCATCCACGTATCTGGTCATGCGAGCCAAGAAGAGCTTAAAACAATGCTCAACCTTGTGCGTCCAGAATACTTCATCCCGGTTCATGGTGAGTACCGTATGTTACGTCGTCATGGTGAACTTGGTGTGGCTATGGGCGTAGACCCTAAGAAGGTCCTCATCGGCGATAATGGTCAAATCTTTGAATTTGATAAAGACGGTGGCCGTAAAGGTGGCCGTGTACAAGCGGGTGCTATCTTCGTTGATGGCCTTGGTGTTGGCGATGTTGGTAATATCGTTATTCGCGATCGTCAACAATTGGCACAAGAAGGCATGGTTATCGTTGTTATGGCCATGGATACTGCTTCCGGTACCATCATTGCAGGCCCAGATCTCGTATCTCGTGGCTTCGTATATGTACGTGATGCGGAAGAACTTATGCTTGAAGCAGAACGTCGCGTTCATCAAGTATTAGATGATTGTGAAGCACAACGTATCAAGGACTGGACTACAATTAAACAAAACGTTCGCGATGCATTGGGTAAATTCTTCTATGACAAAACACGTCGTAGACCTATGATTTTACCAATCATCCAAGACGTACACTAAATAACATATCCCTCTCAAGCAGAATGCCGTGATTACATGGCGAACAGTCTTGAGGGGGATATCTTTATTATGTTGAGACACCATAAGTAGCGTAGTTGCTGTAGTTATCTACTATATAGGGTATTTGAAGTTACTTTATTAAACTGCTATAATTAAAAGATAACTAGTATCCTTTTAGTGTTGAATGGAGTATTATGAAACAAACAAATACAAGAGCTATGGTGGAAACGGCGTTTTTAGCGGCCATCGTAGTTGTATTAACCGTTATAGGCGCTAGTCTTCCTGTTTTATCTCTGTTAGCTACTATCGTAGCTCCTGCGGCGATTGCTACAGTAGGGATCAGGTGGGGCGTTCGTTATAGCTGCTCTGCGGCTGTAGTAGCCTTTGTCATTGTTTCCATTTTATTGGGACCATTGACAGCTGTAGGAACAATCTTGATGTATGCAGTACCAAGTATTTTTATTGGACTCGGTTTTCGTAAACGTTGGTCCCCTTTAAAATTAATCTTGGTGCCTACGCTAGCATTAGCAGTGACTACTATTATTACGCTCTTAGCATCAATGTCTATTATGTCTGTTGATTTACAGACATCTATTCAAAATATTGGTGATGAAGTACAAAATGCATTTATAGACACAGTGAAACAACAATCGCTGCCACCAGAACAGACAGAGCTTTATATACAACAAATACAAGCGAGCTTAGTACAGATTAAAAGGATGCTTATCACTTATGCGTTTTGTGCGTTTGCTGTTACGTCTTATATCTTGGCACGGTTTACAGCATATATTGCAAAACGTACTAATAATCCTGTACAACCATTGCCTGCCATTTCATCCTGGCAAATACCTGTTTGGGCGGCTGGTGTATTGGCTGTAGGTCTTATTATTATTTATGGCTCATCCTTTGTTGGTATCAATAATGAGCTGCTTACAACTGTTGGTATGAACATTGCTTTATTTGGCGCCTTTGCTTGTGGCCTTAATGGTATCGCTTCTTTGCTTGGCGTTTTAGAAGGTTATGGTGTATCAAGGGTATTAAAAATTGTTATTATAGCTCTTTTATATGTCATGATGCCAATATCTCTAGTAACGTTTGGTGTTATGGATATGTTTTTAGATTTACGATCTCGTTTCAATCAACGAGGTTATTAATAGAAAGGAGGTTACTATGAAATCCTTTCAACGAAGATGGGAAGCAATGGAATGGACCTTTATTGGTGTCATCGTTCTATTAATCTTAATCATCGCTTATTTAAATTGGTTATTAGCCATATTGTCAGTCATCGTGGTGGTTGCTGTATACTTGATTAATTACAATACCATCCACAATCGTCGTCGCTTAGCACGCGAACAATTTGGTGCTATGATGAAGAATGTGACGCAGGCGGCTAACTTTGCATTACAAAACTTACCGACCGCTATTGTACTTGTCAATAAGCAAGGTACATTGGTATGGAATAATAGTGTATTTGCCGATTGGGTTCCGGTGGACTGGAATAAATTGCAAAAAATGTCCGCTTTGATTCCTGGATTTAGAATTGATAAGATTTGGGGCAAATCGGGGTTCTTGAAAGAGCAATACGGGGATCGCTATTTCCAAGTGGTATACAAGTTCATCGACCCTCGCGATACAAGACCTGATGCGGATCCTAATGATGAATTAACGGAACATGCGGTTATGGCTTTGTATTTTAAGGATATTACAGCTATTGAAAAGGAACGTATTAAGGCGCAAGAAGAACAGCCTGTATGGGGCATGATTCAAATCGATAATATCGAAGAATTGACGAAGGGCCTCAGCGATAGAGAATATACAAATCTATGGGCGGAAATCAATAATATCGTCGTTGATGAAATCGATAAACACGAAGGTTTCATTCGGAACTTCCAAGATGATATGTACACATTTGCCATTTCTCGGGGCGCTTTGCAAGACATGGAAAACAACGGCTTTAGTGTGCTTGAACGTATCCGTAAATTACCGTCTCCTCGTCAAGTGCCTGCTACGATTAGTATCGGGATTGGCGAAAATGCAGGCTCTGTTAAGGATGTGTCTGAACGTGCTCGCGCAGCCCTCGATATTGCCTTAGGGCGCGGTGGTGATCAGGTTTGCATTATGGATGGTGAAAGCACCCGCTTCTTCGGAGGCAATACAGCAGGTGTTGAAAAAAATACGCGCGTTCGTGCTCGTGAAAAGAAACAAATGCTATCGATAAAATGGTACATGTTCTTGTGGAAGACGAATTTTGGAAAACTCATATCATAACGCCTGCAGAAGCAAAATTGTGGGCTGATGCGAATACATTGGCCATCGTTTGTGACACCCATAGAACACCGATGGTAGCAGCGCCAGAGGCTCTTGAAGTATCTGAGCGACGCATTGTCATCGATCATCATCGTCGAGCTGCAGATTTTATTGAAAATCCATTGCTTACGTATTTGGAACCAGCTGCATCATCTACGAGTGAGCTCGTAACAGAACTTGTACAATATGCAGGAGTTCCTGTGAAAATTTCAAAAGCGGAAGCCACAGGTATCTATGCGGGCATCGTATTAGATACGAAAAACTTTAATCAACAAACTGGGGCACGTACCTTCGAAGCGGCAGCGTTCTTACGTCGTGCAGGGGCGGATATTGAACGGGTAAAAGAATTATTTATTGAAACCTTCGATTCTATCCAATTGCGTGCTAAAATGGTATTTGAAGCCAATCGTACCGAAGGTATTGCTATTTCTGTGGCACCAGCAGGTATGAAGGATATGATGGCATTGGCCGCACAAAGTGCGGATATGCTCATCAGCAATGAAGATATTGAAGCAGCCTTTGTACTTTACTCACTTAATGATGGCGGTATCGGCGTCAGCGCTCGATCCAAAGGCAAGGTAAATGTACAAGTTGTAATGGAAGCCTTGGGTGGTGGCGGTCACAGAACAGTGGCTGGTGCCCAACTACAAGGTATGACGATAGAGGAAGCGAAGGCGGCTATTCTAGATAAAGCGCTAGAAGCCCTTCATTCCGCTGAAAAAGAGGAGGAATAATAATGAAAGTAGTATTGTTAGAAGATGTAAAAAAAGTTGGTAAAAAAGGCGAAATCGTTGAAGTAAGTGACGCATATGGTCGTAATGTATTGATTAAAAAAGGCCTTGGTCTTGAAGGTACAGCTGCGGAAAAGGCCGTATTAGGGGCATTGCTAACGGATGGCTCATCATCGGGCGAATCTGTTGACCTGGTGATCAGTATCGTAGAACGTGATGATTTTTATCGTGATACGCACCGTATCATTTATGATGCTATTTTGAGCCTCGTAAAAAGTAATAAAACAATTGATTTTATTACATTAAGTGAAGAGTTAGAACGGCGCAAAAAACTTGATACCGTAGGTGGCATTGCTTATATTACATCTCTTGCGAATGAAGCGACAGGCTATAATATTGAAGAGCATGCGCGCATTATTGTAGAAAAAGCGCAAATGCGCCGTCTCATAGATGCAGGTAATAAGATTGTCGGTATGACTTATGCTGGCGAGGATGAGCCATCCGTCATTATGAATAAGGCGGAACAACTCGTTCTTGATGTAGGCGGTCAAACACAATCAGAATCGACATTTTCTCCCATTGGTGGAACATTGCTCAAAATGTAGCGATGGGGATTAAGCGGACTGTAGCATTCTTCTCTCTAGAAATGTCCAAGGAACAGTTGGTAGGACGTATTTTGTCCTCCGTGGCCGGTATTGAATCGGACAAGTTGCGCAAGGCTGACATGGACCCTAATGATTGGGGGAAGGTGATGGCTGCGGCGGATGAGATGAGTCAAGCCAGCCTGTTTATCGATGATACGCCAGGACTTACGGTGCAGGATATGCGCGCTAAGTTACGCCGCCTCAAGGTAGAACATGGTCTTGATCTTGTTATCGTCGATTATATTCAGCTTATGCAAGGCCGTAGCTCCGGTAAGGGCAGTGAAAATCGACAACAAGAGGTATCTGAAATCTCTCGTAACCTAAAACTGATTGCTCGTGAATTTAATGTGCCTGTTATTGCTTTGTCTCAGTTGTCTCGTAGTGTTGAAAGCCGCCCAGACAAGCGTCCGGTATTATCTGACCTTCGTGAATCTGGTTCCCTTGAACAAGATGCGGATATCGTTATCTTCTTGTATCGCGATAAATAAATAAATGTAATCTATCGGTGCGTTACATAATTAGAATCAAAAAAATAAAAGCACAAAGGTATCTATTATTAGAAATATGTCTAATGATAGATACCTTTTTTATAGTTAAAATTATCTATATAATAGCAAACATACGTTTGAAAATATTGCGTATTTTTGTTATACTAATGATAGAAATTATGGAAATACTAATTTTTGTGAAAGTCGATACATTAGCGTTTTAAGGAGGTGTTGGTATGGGTTCAGCTGATACAGATCGGATGTATATGTGTATTGATTTAAAGAGCTTTTACGCATCTGTAGAATGTGCCGATTTGGGTGTGGATCCCTTTACAACACCGTTAGTGGTGGCCGACAATTCGCGTGGCAAGGGGGCGATTACATTGGCCATCTCTCCAGCGCTTAAAAAGCTAGGCGTTAAAAATCGGTCTCGCTTATTTCAAATTCCTTCACATATTGAATACATCACGGTAAAGCCTCATATGAAACGGTATATGCAGGCGTCGGCACAGATTTATGGGACGCTACTAAATTACATATCCCCTGAGGATATTCATGTGTATTCTATTGATGAATACTTTATAGACATCACGCCATATACGAATTTGTACAAGAAAACGCCTCGTCAGTTGGCTCAACTCCTGCTTGATGCGGTGCTCGACGCTACTCATATTTACGCTACTGTTGGCATTGGGACTAACTTATTCCTCGCTAAAATTGCCCTTGATATACTGGCGAAGCATGCGCCGGATTTTATCGGGTATCTTGATGAAAGCCTTTTTAAAGAGCAAATTTGGCATCATCAGCCCATTACAGATATTTGGCAAATCGGCAGCGGTATCGCCAATCGTTTGCGTAAATTTGGCGCCTTTGATTTGTATGGCATCACCCAAGTACCGGAACATAAATTGTATAAGGAATTTGGTGTGAACGCGGAGCTGTTAATCGATCATGCGTGGGGCCGTGAAAGCTGTACCATTGCCGATATTCACGCCTATAGACCGTCTAAACATTCCCTTTCACAAAGCCAAATTCTATTGCGCAATTATACGGCTGTAATAAGGCCGCTGTACCGACTGAAATGGACCTGTTTAGTAATGCATTAACGGATATAGCAGAGCAAGAGGAACATATACAGAAAACCATGCTGAATATTAAAGGACGTTTTGGTAAAAATGCTATCCTTCGTGCATCTAGCTTGCAAGAAGAAGGGACCATGCAGTTTAGAAATACATTGGTAGGCGGTCATAATGGAGAGTAGATTTTACAATAGGAATTGATGTATTGCGTGAGGGAAGGTATACATTCATGAAACATCGGATGTCGCGCTTGCAACGGGCTAAACAATTTATGCCTTTTGCGGCGTTAAAGGGATTTGAAACATTGCTGGCAGCCGTAGCACGGCCTAAGGAGGGGCTGTTTTACATCTTATTAATTTTGATAATTTTTCTTGACATATAGTATAGATTCTATTAAAATAATATATGAACGAACATTCATATGTTGCTTTAATTCATATAGGATGAAAGCTTTCTGTGCTTTCAAATATAGATAAAGGAGATATCATGGAAGAAACATTACTTCTAAAGAATTTAAACTGTCCGAACTGTGGAGCGAAAATCGAAGATCGTATCCGTAAAATGGATGTGGTAGAAACAGCTAACTTTACACTTGCTACCCATCAATTAAAATTAACTGGGTCTTGGGAGGACCGTGAGGCTCTTAAGCGTGACATTCAAGATATCTGTGATGCTATCGAAGAGGGCGTAACAGTAGCTGATTACGAACGTAAATCTAAAGCGGCTGTGGATGATGGCCGTGAAAACAATCAGGACAATGACTCTGTAACAATTGCAGTTATCGTAGTAGGTCTATTATTTATGATCTATGATGCATTGACTTCCTTTGTTCCATCCATCGGATTGCCAGAATCTATTGAAACTCCGATTTACTACGTTGCTTATGTACTCCTTGCATTTCCTGTATTGCGTACAGCAGCGCGTAATATCTTAAAGGGTGAAATATTTGATGAAAACTTCTTGATGTCCATCGCTACATTAGGTGCCATCGCTATCGATGCATTGCCTGAAGCGGTTGGTGTTATTTTATTCTACCGTATCGGTGAATTCTTTGAAGAAAAAGCAACAGATCGTAGCCGTACAGAAATCATGAATGCTGTAGATATGCGTCCTCAAGAGGTGCGCGTCATAGATACATGCGGCGGTGGCGAAATTGTAGTTATGTCCCCTGAAAAGGTTGAGGTGGGCTGGACTATTGAAGTTCGTCCTGGCGATTTGATTCCTCTAGACGGTACGATTCTTGAAGGTGAAACTCGCGTCAATACGGCTCCTGTAACCGGCGAACCAGTACCTGTTCGCGCAGAACCAGGTACACAATTGATGTCTGGCTGCATCAATGAAACTGGACGTATTACGATGCGCGTCGATAAGGTTCTAGAAGAATCCATGGTTACTAAAATTCTTGATGCTGTTGAAAATGCAGCTGCATCGAAACCTAAAATCGATAAATTCATTACGCGCTTTGCTCGTGTATATACTCCAATCGTAGTAGCCCTTGCCCTTGCTGTTGCGATTATTCCATCCCTCATTACTGGCGAATGGCATAGATGGATTTATACAGCCTTAACATTCCTTGTTATTTCTTGTCCATGTGCATTGGTGCTAAGCGTGCCACTTGCATTCTTCTCCGGTATTGGTAACGCATCCAAACATGGCATCTTGCTTAAAGGTGGTCGTGTTATCGAAGCATTGGCTAATGTGAAAGCAGTAGCTCTTGATAAAACAGGTACTATTACATCTGGTGAGTTCAAAGTTCACAACGTAGAAACTGTAGGCTCCCATGTAAGTTCTGGTCAATTATTATCCATGGCGGCAGCTATCGAAGCTGTATCTACACATCCAATAGCAACAAGCATTGTTTCTGAAGCAAAAGATCAAGGCCTTACAGTGGAACCTTCCGATTTCGTTCAGGAATTAGCTGGCGAAGGCATGGTAGGTATGGCAGATGGTCAACAAGTACTTGTTGGTAACCGTCGCCTTATGGAACGCTATGATGTACAAGGCTATCCAACAGAACCTGCTGAATACGGTACAGAAGTTCTTGTAGCCGAAGGTAATACATACCTTGGCCGTATTATCATCGCCGATGAAGCTCGTCCAGATTCTGCTGAAGCGATTGCTGATCTTAATCGTCAAGATATTAAAACTGTTATGCTTACTGGTGATGCTGAAGCAAGCGCTAACTATATCGCCAAAGAAACGGGTGTAAGCGCAGTACGTGCTCAACTATTGCCTCAAGATAAATTATCCGTTGTTCAAGATATTCGCTCTGAATATGGTCCTACCATGTTCGTAGGCGATGGCATCAATGATGCGCCAGTTCTTGCTGGTGCTGACGTAGGTGGTGCGATGGGTAGCGGCGCTGATGCGGCTATCGAAGCGGCCGACGTTGTGTTCATGCGTCCATCTTTGACCGCTATTGCACATATTCTTGATTTGTCCAAATCAACATTGCGCGTGGCTTGGCAAAACGTTGTATTCGCCATTGCTGTTAAAATCCTTATCATGTTGCTTGGCATCCTAGGCTATGCATCCATGTGGTGGGCTGTATTTGGCGATACAGGCGTATCCATCCTTTGTATCTTAAACTCTGTCCGCATCTTAAGTAGAAAATAATACTGATAGATAATAAACTGCTCCTACATTGTATTAGGCAATGAGGAGCAGTTTTTCTATGTAAAACTTTCACAAGAGAATTGAATAGTACACCTAAATAGTATATAATTTTAAAGATGAGATACAGTATTTTCGCTCGGAAGGAGGGATAACATGATCACGGTGTACAAGCACATAGAAGAAGAATTAGTAGCCGATTACACGGTATCAGATGCCACAAAAGGTTCATGGGTAAATTTGGTGAACCCAGACCCCGATGAGTTATCCCTTATCAATATCCTGACGGAAATTCCTACAGACGTATTAAAGACCGCTCTCGATATGGAAGAACGTTCTCACGTGGAGTTAGAGGACAATTATATCTTTGTTGTTATCAACATTCCTGTTGTTCGCGGCAATGATATGTACGATACGGTGCCACTTGGTATCTTTTTGACGCCAGATTTCTTTATTACCATCTGTTTAGAAGAATCTGAAGTGCTCTATCCGTTTATTTCTAATCAGATTTCTACGTTCTATACGTATAAAAAGACCCGTTTCTTGTTCCAAATTTTGTATCGCACGGCGACCATGTTCTTGCGTTACTTGCAACAAATCAACCGTCGTACCGACGATATTGAAGTCCAATTGCGTCATACTACAAAGAACAAGGACTTCTTCCAATTGTTGGAATTACAGAAATCCATGACATACTTCACGTCCGCCTTGCGTACCAATGGTACCGTTATGGAACGTTTATTGCGCTTGCGTGGTCACAGTTCCTATAAACATCTTCTCAAGATGTATGAGGAAGATGAGGATCTATTAGAGGACGTTATCATCGAGAATAAACAGGCCATAGAAATGGTTGAAATGTATTCTAATATCTTGATGAACATGATGAACGCCTTTACATCCATCATTTCAAACAACCTTAATATGGTTATGAAAATGTTGGCAGCCTTGACGATTACCTTGGCCGTACCGACCATTATCTTTAGCTTGTGGGGGACCAACGTGCCATTGCCATTCCAAAACGATGAAAATGGTTTCTTCGAGGTTGTGGGTATCTCCGTAGCCTGTTCCATTGTGGCCATTATTGGCATGTGGAAAAAAGATCTTTTCTAAGATACTGATTATAATAGATATACTGAAAGCTGGCCTAGGCCAGCTTTTTTATCTCTCATATAAGTAGTTCTACATGAGAGATATCTGAGGTTACCTCTATTCAATTGTTGCACACTTCAATATAAATCTGCTATAATATACCAATATGGAGAGGTGTCCGAGTGGTTTAAGGAGCTGGTCTTGAAAACCAGTGACTCCGCAAGGGGCCGTGGGTTCGAATCCCTGATACTCTTAGATATTCATAAGTAGTCTATAAGTTAAGTATAATTTGCCCCCTTTTTTGCCCCCTAAAATTTATGTGGTAGAATAGAGGGGAAAGCAGTAAATATAATGTTTTCAAAATCATATAATCATCTCTAAAACCCTTTAGGTTATTGCCTAGAGGGTTTTATATATACCTTTAATCTCGTACTTGTGCTATACTATTTGTATACTATAAATCTTTAGTACCTAGTTGGGCGATTTGTTGCCTGTTGCTGGTTTCTTTTGATTTATTACTATACTTGGTAAGGCAATTGGAGCCCGTGCCTTGTATAGTACTATAGAGAACCCTTTATCTAATCGGTAGAGGGTTCTTATTATATATTAGAGTATGTTAACAAATGTCAATATATGTTTAATAGCTTTGTATGAAATTAGATATAGGTTCAATTATTGACGATGTTTGATATATCTTTTATACTTATAGTATCAAAAGCAGTATTACTAGTCATTTGACCGACCGCTTGGCTATTGCCACTCTGCGTTGGGGGACTAGTAGTACTGCTTTTTTGTATGCTTTATTAATAGATAACCTTAACTTTTCTTAACCACTTAATACGGTATGTTTTGATGTAACAGTAATGTAACATTGATGTAACAGGTTTGTAACGCTATTACATTCTATTAATAGTAAACCTTAGTTTTCATTAGCCTTTTTTTAGGGTATTCGGTTTATTAGTTTTTAGGGTATCTGAAATGTTGTGTTTTGTTGAAAGCATCTAATATATAAAAAAGGCAGTATCAGTAGTACCGCCTTTTTCTTTTGCGTTAAGCAATGTTAGTTATTCATTTCCTTAGTTAATTATTATAGTACATATACTTAATTTGTTAAAGTATTAGATACTCATTCATTCTCATTGATAGTTCATGCTTTTCAGTCATAGGAAAATAATTACTTCCGATAACATATCATTAGTGGAAGTAAAAACGGAAGTTATTTTTTAGGAGAACCGCATCATTACTGGGGTTGTAGATTATTACCATAAGTCATGTATAATTGACCTTTCAAAAGTGTATATCTTGATTGATTTATACTGTTTATACTGTATGTTTAATCAAAATAGATATGCTTATATAGTCATGGGTTTTCATTGTACTTCTCATTTAGATATTTTTTAGCTTGTTCAATCGTAGGAATTTTAATATTAAGACTAACAATCTTTTTAATTATCCGCCTAGATTTAGCATAACTTATTTTTTCTCTTTCGTCTACGTAAGCATTTATTAAGTATAGAATATCTGAATGAGCTAGGGCGGTAGTTTTGAATAGGCAATCTTTTATATGTAACCGCATCATAGATGTATTGATAAGTTGTATAGCTATCTTTTCATGCTTAACAATCTCATCTGATATATCGTGTTTCTTGTTGGTGCGTGATGCTATATCGCCATATTTAGCAATATTAGCAGTAGGGGTATAGTGATTAATCATTTCATTCAATTCAAGATACTTGTTATTAAGTCGCTTATAACTTAACAAAGTATCTTTTATGGCCTGCTCTTTGGTAGTTATTATAGTTTTAGATGATTGAGTAGCCGTGTATGAGTAGTTACTAGTATGGCTTTCTTTAGTGGTTTTAGGCTTGTTTAATTCCTTTCGTATAACTTGCTCATCTCTATATGCTCTATAATCGCTTGCGTTCATTCATTCCTACCTTATCATCAATACATGTATACGCATTGTATCCATATTGTATACGTGGTTGCCAGTTGGTTGCCATTTGGTATACCTAATTTAGTAAATTCTCGTTGTTTGTTCGTGGTTTGGTTTGATATACTCTCTGTTTAATCACTGATAAATAGACAATGCTTGATAATTAATATTCTAAATATCATGAATTGTATCGGCTCCTAAAAATAGAAAAGGCGAGGTGAAACGCTCGCCGTTTTTCTCCCCTCTTATAATCTCCCCTCTATCTCTCCCTCTTTCTCTTTTTTTTAGTCTTTTTCTAATTTTAATTTTTTTCTTTTCTTTTTTTTATTCTGATTTATTCTATTCTACTCTTACTCTTATTCTTATTCTGTAACGCATTCGTTACTTTTCGTAACTGTAACGTAACAATGTAGTTACGTTTTGTAACATTATTGTTACGTTTCGTAACATGATTAATATTTTAATATAATGAAAGTATAGATACTTATTGGGTTTATCAGTTTTTTACTTGTTTGTTTCTCTCTCTTGAATTTTTCATTCTTGTTTTTACATCGTCAGCCCCTGTATATGTATTAAAGGCTTTTATACAAATAACCTTTTTATCATTCGTTAATTCGATTAGATTGTATTGCTCTAATTGACTTATTAGATTGGTACACATTTCTATATCTCTATCTAAATACAAGGTTAGTTCGTCGATTAAATCTAACCCTGTACCCTCGTAGCATATATAGCCATTATGTTTTAATGAAATATTGATTAGTTTTATATATAATAATATGAGTGTATCTCCGTCTTTTTGTTTTGATAATCGTTTAACAGCAATATCATCAAAAAAATTATGGTGAAATTTCCACCAAAAATAACGTTGCTTATCGTCAATGGGGTCTATACTTTCCTCTATATCCTGTTCCTTTGTTTCCAATGGGGGATAACCTCTTTCTTTTCTTAGTTTATTATGGATTTCGCCAAAATTGCATTTTTCTCCGTTTTGTACTTTTTTATTAAATTCAGCAAGTGCAATCTCTTTTATAGTATCTGTTTCACATAAGCCCATATAATCACCTCTCTTTGTATTCACTAGAAATAGAATGTATGCTAAGATAAAAGAAAGGTGGTTCTATTAGCGTAGATATAACCTTTCTAGTTGCCTGTGATGTTACCGCATCATGGGCTTTTTTTATTTGTGTACTCATTGTTTTTGTTCCATATATTCCGCCATACATTCAACACCTTTATCAAAAAGTTTTAAACTCAGAATAGCTACCATTTCATATATATCTAATTTTCCGTTCTCGAATTTATCAATGTAATCTCTTCCAATTTGACATATTTCAAAATGTATTTTATCAGTCATTAAATCTTTCATATTGTTACTCATTTTAATTCTCCTCGTTGTTAGTTGGTTCTAAATAACATTTAACATCGGT
>PPYF01385592.1_pt1 | contig 16965 bp, 8 predicted proteins | sample 1559871 | NCBI WGS metagenome assembly PPYF01 (sample SAMN08240021, study PRJNA423297) | Human gut metagenome, whole genome shotgun sequencing project.
ACTTCTGACTGATCCCCATCCAGCTTAATGGCAATACTGTCGCTACCAATTACACCTTTCATTCCAGAAAAATCAAATCCAGGTAGGAGAAGTGAAGTTGCATTGGATTTCAACACCCATGCAGCCCCCATCTCATTCAAACTCACTGCACTTTCATAATATTCTGGCGAATGTACGAAAATAATATGCAAATCATAGTTAAGGAATCGTTCTCTTAAAAAGTCAAAGATATTAGCTCCATTTGGTATTCCATATCCCGGAAGAGAACTGCAAAAAATATCTCTGCGAGGACTTAAATTGATTGAGCGAAGTAATTCAGCAATTTTCGCAACGTGAGCTTTATTCTTAGAAGAATGACTTATGAAGATAAGTGGCTTCTTTTTCATCTGAAATGCACCTCCTTGTAATTGTGACAGCTCTGGTACTTCTTTTTCTTCTGGATAGTATTTATCAATATGTTTTCTAATAGCCTGAAGTTTTCCACCAAGCTCAAGAAAATATTTTTTCTCCGTAAAACCGTCCAGACGCTTGCCACACAAATTTACAGTTTCCCACACAAAAGTATCATGAGTTCTGTCATAAATTTCCTGCAATTCTAATTTTATTTCTTGAATCCAGCTCTGAAACTCAGGTACATCACTAATTCGTTCAAAAGATGTCCCCATGCCACCATCAAAAGGGTGAAACTTTTTCTCTATTTCTTTTTGCGAATCTATAAGTTCAATCAAATCTTTCTTCAATTATTCAACCCCCAATGCCTTAAACACCGCATCCTCCGCACTCTGGTACGGAATCAGCTGAAATGCACTCATCAGATCAGCCGGAACACTTGCGAAATCTACAAACGATGTACTCGGTATTAAAACCTTCTTTGCTCCGCTGTCCAAGCATACCTGAAGCGTATTGGCAAGTTCATCCACCTTTATCATCGTTCCACTGATTGTAATATCACCCAGCACCGCCAGATTGCTGACGACCGGTTTTCCCAGTGCAATCGAGCAAAGAGCGATCAGTGTAGGGAGTGCCAGCTTGTCCGTCATTCCGATACCCTGTAAGTCCTGATAGTTGATGATATAGTCCTTAGTCGAAGTGCTGATAGAGCCGCTGATCCGGTTGCCATTGGCTTTCAGATAGTTGAAAGCTGTGTTTACAGCTTCCTTGCACTTGGAATCACTGCCCAGTCCGGTACGCTCAATTTTTCCATTACCCGGAAGCATCTGGCTTTCCAGACGGAATACACCGAGCATACCGCTTTTTCCTCTGGATACGGTGTAAACCTGTCCCGGATTGCACATTCCATCCGGTATCAGCTTGCCGCCGCCCTGTTCCGGCACAGAAACATAATGCTCTGACATATCATCCAGGTCGATATAAGAGAAATTCACGTCATAGAACTCCATACCACCCAGCTTTTTCAGCTGTTCCTTGACACGGCGACGCATTTCCAATGCAATCTGAATGACTTCCTCCAGTTCCTCTTTGGTAAACTCACCATTGGGATACATCAACTTCAAATAACCGTCCACCATACGGCGAACTGCTATGGTATCTCGCTGATTCAGATTCTTGCCCAAACGGAAGTAGTGGTCAAGAGCATCTCCATACTGTTCTTTTCGCAGTTCCCGGATAAACTCTGCCAGATAATCACTGATAAAACCATAATCGTCGGTAAAATGTTCCGGTCTGAATTTCGGAATCTCCCAGCCTGGAAGATAGCAGTGCATACGGTCAAGAAATGCCGTATCAGTTCCCATTTCTGACGGAAACGGGTCAAACAGACTGGATGTTTTCAAAAGCACGTCCACACTCTGATTGATATTTCCTACAAAGACCATGGAAGCAGTTGCAGCCTTTTCTTCCTTGCCACGGGCAAAAGAGCCGGATGCCATGTAGTCCTTCATAATCTGGATACCATCTTTATCCTTGAACTTAATACCTGCCACTTCATCAAAAGCAACGCAGTCCCATAAGCCAACCAGTCCGACTGTTTTGCGTCCCATATTGTAAAAGAGGTTTGCAACTGTCGTCTGTCCACCAGAGATCAGGATACTGTTGGGAGAAATTTCTTTGTAAAGATGGGACTTACCTGTGCTTCTCGGTCCCAGCTCACAAAGGTTAAAGTTGTTCTCAACCAATGGAATCATACGGGTCAGGAGCAGCCATTTCTCACGGTATGTAAATTCATCCGGTTCCATGCCGATAGAACGCAGAAGAATATCCAGCCATTCATCTTTGGTAAAGGCTTTTCGTCCCTGCTTCAGCTCGTCAATATCAATGTGCGGCATCTGGATTGGTGTCAGCTTACGGATACTGATTGGAGAAATATCTTTCTGCTTTTTCTGTTTGGAACGAAGTGGATTTCCGTCAATATCTTCAATGCCAAAGTTATTGTCGCCCTCAACCTCGTAATCCAGCTGAACGATACACCAGATGCCACCACAGAGCAGGCGGTCAAATTTTTCCGGGTATTCATCGGCAATCGGTACATTACCAACTCCCAGATTAGAAAACTCTGCAAAAAAGCAATCCTTTTTCATATCCAGTCGGACAGTCACCATATCAATAATCGTGTGACTACCTTTTTTTCGCAGCTGAGATAGAATCTTTTGTGATTCATCCGGGCGTACAAAGTTGTCAGCAAGAATACGCTTCACATTCTGTACGCCTTTTTCAATAACAGTTTCATCATCTGAGCTGCAATACTGACCCAACAGGAACTCAAGGACATACACTGGGACATTCGCCCCTTCCTTGATTTTCTTTGTCAGATCTTTCCGAACAATCTTACCGTCAAAGTTCTGACGGAGCTTGTTCTTTATTTCTTCACGGGTGCTTTCACCCTCTGTAAATTGCTCCATCTTTCTATCCTCCTGCGGTATTAACTAAAGAAATCGAACTCATCCACTGCAAAGGCGATGTCAATCTGGAACGGCTCACGCTGCGGCATTTGCAATCCCTGTTCATCTGCAATTACCAGATAGTAAGTAGCAGTGTTGCTATATTTCAAAGATTTCAGATTAAACTGACAGCGGAAAGTTCTTTCTGCACCGTTGTCGCTGGTCTTATCTGCAATAATCTTCTGAACATCACTGATCTGCTTGCCGTTTTCGTCCGTAAAGTAAACCTGATAGGTAGCCGCTTCACGATTTGCACTGACTGCATCCTTCTGATAGAAGTTCAGCGAGAAAATCATATTGCTGATTTTACGGTTCGCAGACAGCAGATTTACTGTTACCGGCTTGGTGTCATATTTCTGTTTATTACGCTTATATTCCATAGAATCATTGCGGAGATAGTGATACTCGATCACTGGAACAACCATTTCCTGCAAGCTGATACCGCCATGCACAAAGTTCATGCCGCCGCCATTCATCTTGATACGGATACTTTCTCTCGGTGCAAATCCATCAAATTGCGTTTTTCCGCCCAGGAACTTCACAGGCAACAAGTAGTTCGGCTGTGCGCCTTTCTGCATGATTGCATAGCGTCTACCATATTCCACATCCATGCCGTTAAAGCTGGTCTTATCTACCTTGTCATCCTCTGTCAGTGGACTATATGTATAAAGGAATCCATGGTCAGCCGTAATCAGAATATTCGTGCCGCCAAATTCATTTACAATAATACGCACAAGGTTCTTCAATTCTGAAATGGCTTTATCGCAGGCAGAGAAAACAGCAGTGTCAGAAGTATGACTTGCTTCATCAATGGTATCGTGATAAATGTAAACCACATCCATACCTTTCACCAAGGCACTTCGTTCTGCTCGTTTCATGGCAATGATGTCATTATATTTCAAAGCCACACTTGCAGGATCTTCTGATTTCAGAACCTTATCCCGGTAAGTGCTTGCCGTAGACTGCCCATCAACCAGAACTGTCAAAACATCATTCCGAACTTCTACTGTCAGCTCTTTATGTGGTAGTAACGCTGCCATACCAAACTTAGTAATAGAAGGGAAGATGCTCTGCATACTGCTGATGGAAACCTTACTCTGTGTTTCTCTCTGAAGCTGTTCTGCCATAGTTGCCGCCACTTCATACCGCATGGCATCCGAAATAATTACGAATACCTTGGTATCCGAGGTCTTAATGCGGGAACGGTAAAATTCTTCCTGCTGCGACACTTCCAGAACTTTACCGTAGGTTGCCAGTTCATCTGCACACACATCTGACCAGTTATTACCCAACTCGCCTAAGAACCAATGCGTATAGAGTCCTTCCACTTTATCAACAACGTGCTTGAACAGATCATCCAGCAGAATATTAGAAGTCTCCAGGCTCTTTTGGAAGCTCAGATGGAACAAACGGTAATAGGTATCCATCTGATAGTAGCTTTCCGTGTATTCTTTCCAGATGCCTTTTGCTTCTGCGGTATGGAATCCGGCAGAGTGTTCTTTGAAGAAGCTCTGCATATTTGCCACTTGCAAGATACCGTCATAGAAATTTTCAAACGGCTCATACCATGCACAAGTTCTTCGCTTTTCAACGGTTGAAGTAATCGTGTCCACATCAATGATATGGTCGCTGATTTCTGTCATCAGTTTTGTCAGAATCACTTCGTTGATGCACGGGAAGCACTCCGTTCCCGCCAGATCGTCCACTGTCAGCTTTTCAAACCGCTGGTGCAGATGGGCTTCATCTTCAACATACCGTGCAACATCATATAACTGTTGAATATCCTCGCTGTGAAGCCACTCAGAAATAAAATCATAGCAATATGCCTGGTGCGGCATGGAAATGAATCCATCCAGTCCGGCAAGGTACTCCTGCCGCATGGTACGGGTAGCAGCAGTCAACAGCAAATGAATTGCCAGCCGTCCGAGGTCGGGTTCTTCCTCCACAAATCCGCATCCCTGGCGAACCATCGCCCAGAATGCGCCATCTGCATGATATTTTACAAAATCCTGATAAACAGTATTGTTCTTCAAATCCAGTCCCGCCCGGAATACACTGCGGAGAATCATATTCGGCTGTGCGTCTTTCAATCCGCAAATTGCCGCCATGACAGCCATGTGCAGCTGTGCTGGGGTTGCCGGAACTTTATTCTGTGTGCTGACTTTCAATCGGCGGTCTTTCGCATTGAAATAAGCACGGTAATTCTTAACCTGCTTCCGCATGGCCGGATTCGATGCAAGACCCATCTCATCCATCCAAATGGAAATCAGGTCTGCCCGGAACTCCTCACTGTAAAGCTCCACATCCAGAAGCCAGTTATCATCCGGGCGATTATATGCTAAAGGACTGTAAACCAAGTAGTTTGTGGTCAAATCGTCTACCGAAAGCAGTTTCTTCACAGAAAACGCATTATTGCCAGTCAGAGCAATGACCTTTGCATTTTCCAAAACCACTTCGTCCAGCTTATCCTCAAATTCCTTATCTTCGTCGTACCAGAAGATGATGCGACGCTGATAAAACTCAGGCAGAGGTGCAGCAAACCTGCGATTTAAATCTTGTATTATTTTATCTGTATCCATGCTGTCCTCCTAACATCACTCAAAGTGCCACCCCCATTAACGCAAGCCCTTATCCTTCAAATACTGACCAAGACTAAGTTTCTTTTCAACTTTCCAAGCCTCATAACCATTTGTGCTTCGCCCCGTCACAAACTGAGCCGCGGTTGAAGGACTGGTAAACTCACAGTTTTTAAGAATATTACCATTCTTATCCACATACTCTGGATTGTCTCGATATGCTTTAGCGGTTTTTCCACCTCTGATATGATTTGCAAAATCTGGGCTTATTTTGCCACCTGCCAGAACAGTAATTATCTTTCCATCATATTCTGCCGTTGCAGATGCAACTCCTGCACGCTGTGTAAGTGTAACCATAATTTTCATAATTCTTCGTCTCCTATTTATAATTTTTTTAATACTGTATCGAAAATTGCATAGTTCTTCTTCACGCCATTGTCCAGGTCAATCGAAATCATTTGGTCAGCAAGGTGATGAATTTTTTCCTCGTAAATTCTGATTTCAGTATCCTGTGCCTGTAAGGTAGTCAGTTTTTTGTTCAGCTTCACACGCTCGCCAGTAGAAGCATTGGCAATACGCTGTTCCAGATCGGCAATGGCAGTGCGATAACGAGCCTGCTGTTCATGCACATAATCAGTACGGATACGGGCAATAGTATCAGGCTGATAGCGGTGCATATAAATCAGAGCCTTAAATCCATTCTTCTTGCCGCTGTCAAACAGCCAGTAAATCGGGCGTTTCTGATAAATCTTGCAATGGTCAGAATAGAAGTCGCTCAAGAAATAATTCCGAATCACATCTTTTGGCTGACCTTTGCCGCCCAGAGCATCCGCAATGAATTTCAAGTTTTTATCCAGTGTATCTGCACCGTAAACAATTTTTACGAACTCCACAAATAGACCGACAATATCATCCTCAAAATATTCATCGTCGCAAATCGGGATAATGTTATCCTTATCCGCAGCAAAAGAACTATATTTGCTGTTATCCCATTCTCCACCTGCATAGACAAGACCATCCACATCCAGAGAGTAGCGACCGAACATACAACCAACCGCATAGGAAATGAAAGAGCGAATATCTCTGGCAAGGTCAGCCTTGCGGACAGTAACATCCTTATCCTCGACCTCCGGGGGCAACTCATCCTGCAAACCATAAATATCAATGAAAATACGGTTCAGTTCTTCCTCATTGGCTTTCAGCTGATTAAACCGGTTATCACATTCAGCCTGCCACTGGTCAAAGGCTTCGGCAATAGTCGGAACTTTGCGAAGAAGTGGATGGTACTGGAAGTCCCATGAGGTTTCAAAGGAATCCCAATCCTTTTTGCAATAAGCTACATTTTGTTTTACAATATCCGATACGTTCTGTTCAATTTCTTTGTTAATCACCATTGGTATTTGTGCAACAATCTCAGCACCTGAATTGATAGTGGGATTCATTGCTTTTAGTAAAAAATCAAAAATAGAACTATTCACATAACCAAGGATATAATTTCCAACTTGTTCATTTGTTATAAACAAACTTGCCGCTGCATGGTCAAAAACAAAACCACGTCCATAATAACGACAGTTGAAAATATTGGATGAAAGAACAGACCATGTCAATCCTTCCTTAAAAAAAGCATACTGATAAGTACTTCCATTTCTATGAAATTCATTACTTTTATTCCAAAGTGCCACATATTCATTATTTCCATACCATTTTCGGTATGCCCCTCCTTTATTACACGGAGCATATTTTTTGTGTGAAGATATGAATTCTTCGTTACTGTCTGCTTCAAAAAGAATATCATTTGTATTAGCTTCGTACCATAATCTTAAGTATTTATCATTATCTCCTGTAATAAAACCGTAGCAGGCATTAGCATAATCACCAATTTTTTTCCCAGCAAATAAACTCAATGTCTTTTCACCAAGCCAATATGCTATTTGCCTTGTCTGAATATACGAAAAATCTGCTTGCAAAATTGCATAACAAGACTTTCCACTTAAAAACAACTGTTCTTTCTCTTGCTGGCTTTGTGCATCTACAAGACGACAATATTTTCCTCTATGGTGTGACACTAACCCATTGCGAACCACAAACGCAGTTGTTTGAACAACTTCGCCACCAATTTCCTCAAAAGCACGAGTACCAAGATGTGCCATATTTATAATTGTGTTTTTCAGGATATTGCAACGCAATTCACGGAAAGTATCTAAGAACATCCATGCGTGCTGTGTAATCATAGCTTGAATACCATTTGGAATCAAAAATGCATTACATCTTTCAATAAATACCGCAAACAAGTCTGACTTCGAGTTTGGATAAACTTGTTTTGTATAATCAACCATCCTTGAATTCATTTTTTTGCTACCCATATACGGAGGATTCGTCACTGTAATATTATATTTCTGTGCCAGAGTTTCTGCCACCTGCACCAACGGCAGTAATTCTCTCAATGCCGTATCACGGGACATATTTATATCTTCCGTAATCTCAGCAAAACGGTCATACAGCATAGACCAATCCTGCGGTGTTACGGTCAGAATAGAACCGTATTCCTTTGCATCATGCAGCTCTTTGATGATAGTGTCCATAGCTGTCGTGAGCTTCGCATCCCCATTACAGAAATAGTCCACGGCAAACTTATCTACATGATTGCTCTCCACAATGGCATACACATGGGGCTGAATACCACGGCTGAAGAAGCGGCGGTCATACTGACGGGCTTTCATCATTACCGCAAAGTAAGCCAGCTGTGTAGCACGGTCATCAATATCCAGACCGTAAAGATTGTTTTCTACAATGCTTGCCACTGCTTCACGGGTAGTATAGCCGTAGGATTCATAAATCTTCATCAGCACATCAAACATATATGCAAGAATATGACCGGAACCAGAGCATGGGTCAATGACTTTCAGCTGATCCGGTGTCAGTGCGGCGTATTCCTTGCGAATCTCGGCAAGCTGTGCCTGTACTTCCGGTTCCTGCTCAGCTTCTTCCAGATAGTAGTGCCATTTATTATCTTCCGGGTCACGGTTTCCGGCAGCATAAGCAGACTGTTCTTCCTCTGTCGGTAAAAGCTGTTCTTTCACATTCGGGTGTCCCTCCAGCCACAGGCGACCAAGACTGTTCTCTACCATGTAGCGAACAATCCAGTCCGGTGTGAAAAGCTGGGTTGCTGCAGGGATGTTTTCTTTTGTGATTTTTATATTCTTTTTCAGTGCTGCAAAAACATCATCTTTTTTCTCACTGTTATAATACTGATACAGCCAGCCGATGATCTGGACAGCATCCTTCCAGTCCTCCTCCGGTATCAGTTCGATCATCTGCTGAATGACACTACCTTCACGGAGCAGATTGTCCGGCAGAAGAAGCTCGGTGTAATCAGCAATCTTCTGAAACATTCCCGGCAGAATCTTATTCAGAGCGTTACACTGCACGATCAGCAGATATTTATACAGTTCTTCAGTCTTTTCGGCATCTTTCAGCTCATAGACCTTTTCCATATCCAATCCATCCAAATCCAGCTGAATAGCTTCGGTTATAATCTGCGGCTTGAAATTGTTTTCCTCGTCCGTGAATACACGCACATGGGAAGGAAGATAGCCGTTGACTTCCATGAATCGCAAAGCAGAGAAGCGGTTGAACCAAGTGTATGCAACCTCCTCCATGACCTGCTTATATCCTTTATCGTTAATCTCAGCAATCAAAGCCTGACGCTGTTTCTTTTCATCAGCAGTGAGGACTTTGCCACCAACACTGTCCGCATTGGCATCCTCAATGTTGTCCTCCGTGATACCGTATTCCACACCTTTCAGTGAAACACGGGCGATCAGCTCTGTTCTTGCCCAGACAGCAAATTTTTTAATCGCATTCTTATCCATACTCGTCTCCTTAATTCAGCTTAATTTCGTCGCAATTCTTCAGCAACTGTTTCAGCTGAGAACGAATCTTTTCTACATAATCATCAATATCCGCATCCGTCTGTAAGGTCTTTGCCTGGAATACAACCTGTCGGTTATAGGCACGGACAACCTTTTTCTTTGCCGGAGTCGCTTCTTTTCCCGGCTGTGTCGGCTGTACTGGCGGCTTCGGTGCAGGCGGAGCCAGAACAGACTCGATATTGCTGACCGTATCATCCTTGTACTGACACATCGGCAGGAACATAGCATCCAGAAGGGCAAGGCTATTTAATTCTGCAATTTTCTCCTTGCACTGGCTGAAATACCGGTCTGATTTTTCAATCAGATGGGATGCCTTGGAATCGCCGTTTGCGGCAGTGTGGGTTGCTTCCATACACTGACGAACTGTTTCCAGAACCTCGGCACGTTTTTCTTCCAGCATTTTATCATGGGCGGTACGAACCGTATCCATCAACGGATTCAGTTCACGAATCCGGGTATAGTTGAACTTGCTTCCGGTCTGAACCATCGTAATCAGACGAATGGTATTCAATGCCTTATGTGCTTCCTCATTTTCTGCAATTCGGTCAAGGTCATCATGCAGAGATTTTTCAAACTGCACTGCCTGGTCGAATACTGTCACCTGAGTTTTGAAGAAGTTTTCAATACCGTTGCTCATAGCTTCTTTATTATCAAAGAGAGCATCCTCTTTTTTCAGCACACGCTCAATCAGAGCAATATTGTCTTTCTTCTGAGAAAGTACATCGTCCATCAGATGAATGGCTTCCTGTACCAATGCACGATCCGGGTATTTATGTCCATCATAACGGGCATCCAGTGAAGCATAGTAATCACGCTGGTCGCTGAATTTCTCAGTCACAAAGCGAATCAGCCCATCTTCATCATCCGGCACATCCATAACATCGAAATAATCACGGAGCATTGATTTTACATCACGCATCATCGTAGCAGAAATGGTTTTACGCTTGCTGATGGAAGTCTTACCGATCTCACTCTTTTTGCGGAGCATATCCGGCAGTTTCGGGTCATCCGGCTGAATGGTATTGCCTGCATACTTGATGGTTACTTTCTGGGAATAAATCAACTGTGCCGCAACCGCAGCAATGTCGATTTCTTTCCATCCATACGGAATCGCATTGTATTTACTCTGAACATCTGCCATAGAAGTCGGCAGTTTTTTTGCATCCTGCATTTCCAGATATTCTTCCATAGCAGAAGCCGCATCACGGTTCGGTTCCATACCCGGAAGTGCTGTCACAGCACCTGTCAGAATCGCAATAATATCTGCATCACTGCCTGCATTGTCTGTAATCAGGTCGAGCTTGCTATATACATGAGCAACCAGATATTCAAGAGACTGGTCAATTTTACTCTTGGCATTTCCGGCTTTGATTTCCAGATGCTCACCGTCTACATAGAACTGCGCCCCTTCGATAGCATTTTGCAATTCGGTCATGGCACTCAGCTCATATTTTCCGGCTTCATCCTGTTGGTCGCTGATTATTTTCTGCACACTCTTAGGAAGCTGGCTTACATTTCTCTGTTTTACATACTTACGAATTTTCATAGCAGATTCCAAAGATTCATAATAAGGAGTATCTGCCAGAACAACGATTGCTTCGTTGCCTTTGGACTCTGCCATCAGACGATAATCTGTTTTTTCAATAGCATCCGTTGCCACGGTCAGGAAACGCAGACGCATACCGCCTGTTGCCACACCAACCGTAATGCCATCAACCATCTGGTCAAAAGCAAAGTCATATTTTCCATAACGGAACTTCTTGGTTGTGAAAATATCGCCGTAAATCATCAGAGCGATACGCTCCACGATAGAAGCGGTGTCCACATTGGTGTCTCTGATTTCACGCTGAATATCCTGTTCCTCATCTGTCAGGAAATTATAAGTATCGCCAGTTCTGCCAATATAGTTCTGGCTCATCAGACGGTCAAGGCATCCACGGACAGCTTCACGCATGATAATCTTATCCACACGAATATCGTCTGCCATAAGAATAACAATATTGTCCAGATTAGAAGGAATGTCATCAATATATCGAATCAAGTACAGAAGTTTCAGTACATCTACATCCTGCTGCTCAATACCATCCCCGTTGTCAGCAGCTTTCTGGCAACGCTCGATTACCCGGCGGATAGAACCGTCCAGGAAAGTATGTACGGTATCGTAAAAACGGAAGAACGGAACAAGTGCGTATTCATCCTTCTCCTGAATTTTCTGTGCAGCTTCCTGGAAACCGGAGAGCATGGAACGCTCACCACCAGACAGGTGCTTGCCGGAATTTCCATGTTTCCGGATCTCAGCAAATACTTTCTGCATGATGATGAACTGATACGGCACGAATGGGAAGTTCTCTGTAAATTCTCTCGGACCGGAATAACCTTTAATATCCAGAATAGAGCCGCTGAAGCTGAACAGGTTACGAAGAACAGAATCATTCTGCTCATAAACACCTTCCAGGTCTTTCGTTGCTTCCGGCTTCTTTTTCAAGATACGCTTCTGGATAACTTCATCCACGGAGGAAGAAGATAAGCTCAGTCTTGTCTTGAAACGTGCCTGGATACGGGAGAACTCATCAGCACGAACTTTAATGATTTCATCAATGGCTTCCTGTCCAGTGCAGATCACCCAAATCTTGCCTTCACACTCACTTCCGATTTTCTCGGTCAGAGACTGGAGGTTCAAAAGCATATCGGTATCCGTACCAACATACTGACCAACCTCGTCAATCATAAACAGCAGACGGAAGTTTGCAGGTTTGGTATCTACATAGGCTTTCATATCTTCCACAAGCTGTGCGATAGAAATTTCTGTTGCGGTTTTATCATTGAACCACGCCTTGGCATCGTCCTCACTCATATCCAGAACTTCCATCAACGTCGGGATGATGAACTTGCCATTGAAAGCAAAAGCACGGCGCATTTCAAGCCAAGGCTTGCCTTTCTTTTCTTCAAAAACTCTGCGGAACTCCTCGGTTTTTCCCTGCTGGTCAATATAACGCTCCATCATGGCAACTTTCAGATTTTCACCGTAAAATCCCAGATGGTTGTAGAACATCTTTGCAAATACACGAAGAACAGCAGTCTTGTCTTTATTGCTGAAGCCTTCAATATCAATATTGAAAAGAATAGTTTCCGTCTGTCCCTTTGTGGCACGGTCGATCAGCATAAAAGTTGCCGGGTCATCCTCAAATTTTTTACGGAAACGTTCCACACTGCGGATGCCTTTTACCTCTTTATTTTCCAAAAGGTAGGAAAGCATTTTCAGGAAGTGAGATTTACCACTTCCAAAGAAACCGGAAATCCAAACACCCATATCGGCTGTCGGCTGGTCAAAAGCATCACCGTAATAATTGAAGAACGTAATGAAATGTTTCTTCAATTCTCTGGTAATGACATATTCATTTAACTCCTGCTCGATTACATCATCAGCAGCCTGATCTACTTTAATCACACCATTGATTTTGCGGTTAATGTCATCCGCAAACATATCTCGAATCATCATGGCTTTATCCCCCTTAATCTATGACATTGAATGCCCGGTAATAATCATTTGGTGTCAAACGATTGAACAGTTTTACATGACGACCATCAAACTCACCCGGATACATAACCAAAATCGGAACATCAGAAAAATACGGTTGCAAGGCTTCCAGTAACGTATGGATTCTCATAAATGGGAACACCTCGCCCACACCTGTCAGCATCAGCACATCACCCGGTTCGTGTGGCTCATACTGGATTTTATCAATGAACTCTCCATTGCCGATTGCGGAGTTAAGCTGCTCCAAAAGATAAGCACTTCCGTCAGCTTCTTCCATATCGGGAATCGCATCTGTGATGTCCATATCATCACAGATAGAGAGAAATGTTTTATATAAATTACAAACAATCAAATGGCAATCTAAGGACTGATCAGTTTCCAACTGATTCACAAAATGGCGGACAACCATTTCATTCTCCGGTTCATAGCAGAAGATTCTGATATTCACCTCATTGCTGAGTCCTTTGCCTTCCAGGAACTCCGGTTCCTGAATCAATGCCCGAACTTTGTCCAGGCGTTCTTTTATGTCACTCATTGGCTACCTCCTAAGAAAAGCAATTAAACGCTGGCAGTATTGCCGTGTCGCCATTGCTTCTGATGGCATTCTCCAAAACAGGATGCAGCCATACTGGATTCAAATGATCTGCCTTGAGGTTGTCGAGATATTCTGTTTCAACAAGCACTCTGGCAATGATCTGTTTTAACTTTGTTATTGTGGTATCGCTCCAGGATGCCACGGTATCATTCTGCTCCTGCAAGCGCATAAAAAATGTATTCAAATCTATCTTACCAAAAGACGTGTCCCTTAATCTGTACTTCTCACCAATGACGGTCAGCATAAATTCCCAGACCAGTCTGCTCTGCTTCATCAACGCATAAAGACAAATCTGTTTTGCTACATCCGTCGGCTGTGAAGCAATCGCAGAAACCAGAGAATCATCTTCCAGTGCATGAAGCCGTTTGATGCAGGCTTTCGCCATGCGTGTGATAGATTTTTCCGTTGGGTACTGGAAAAGATTCTGCTCTACAATTTCTTTCACAATCGTATCATCTGAATTTCCTTTTGCCATTAGCTTTGCGGTGGAACGCATTTCGTAGAAAAGGAACGGCTCTCTGGTCAAAGACGCAATATAAGGATAAGAATGATCCATGTTACCGTACCTCCTTACTGTTCCTCTTTTTTATCAGGAACAAATTCCATGATGTCTCCTACATCGCAATTTAACACCGTACAAATCTTTTCTATTACATCCATGCTGACATTTTCATCTTTCGACAGTTTCGACATTGTTGATGTACTTAAACCAGTCTGCAAACGTAAGTCTTTTTTTATCATGTCTTTATCAATCAGCATTTTCCACAGCTTTTTGTAGCATACTGCCATATTGTCACCTCTCACCATTATTCCTGCTCAAAACTCAGTATTCTCGTTGCTTTCTCTATCATAGCACAGAAGTGCGAGTAGTACAACCGAGATGTCAAAATTACAGATTTATGTTCTGTGAACTCGAAGTCTGGATTCGTTTCTTTGAAATTTATTGGAGATTTTCAATGATATTCAATGATATTCTTTCATATTTTCTCAATGTAAGGTAAATTGCAGATCGAGAGTCCCATTTGTAACTCAAGAGTCCCGCTTTGTAAATGAAAATCTCGTTTTGTAAGCAAATTTCCCGCTTTGCAAACGAAATTCCCGCTCGAAATTTTTGTATTCGGAGAATCCATCCCTGTTTTGAAATTATTCTGCTGTCTTTGTTCTGGCGGCACTTTGCAAATTTATCTGCTATTTTTTGAGAAGTTTAGGCTTTAAGACGATGTTTTCGGCGGCAACCGGTTTACATCCAAGTTTCTTAAGTATATCTTCTCCGTAATAAAAGCTGAACGTTTCGTATGGGCTACGGTTGTTCAGCTTTTTCCTTTTATAGGAATCGATATGATCCATCACTTCCGTGGTACCAGGACCCTGATGTCTGCAAACAGGCAGATAACAGAGATGAACCTTATACGCTGGAGTTTTTGCACTATATGTATGGATTTCGCAGCACACACGGCGGCTGCTTCTATATCGAATACAGGGGCGTATTGGCGGGGAGGTATCTATTAAAATATCCTGCAGTAAGCGTCAATAAGCCGCAGACAATGTCAGGTCTTTCCTGGACCATCCGTTGTCTGCGGCTTATCTGTTGTATCTGACACAGCATCAAGATATAATTTTTTCTAAGCTTCCTACCGGTGCGTATCCCACAGTCCGCAGTAGGCATCCACCGGATCCTCTCCGATAAATGCGTCGCTGCCGCTCATCAGCTTCTCAATGAGCGCATCAAACGTCTGATCCGCGCTGTCGTAAGTATTGATATACGTTCTCGCCTGCGGAATGTCTGCCAATACGAACGGCTGTCCGCATCCGATCACGATAACCGGAAGTTCATGAACATACCACGGGATCTCTCCGCCGCCCTTGCTCATGCCGAAGCCCGGTCTTGCCACCGGCTGGAAACCGCCTGCAATGTCCACCAGTGTGATGATCAGATCCTGATTTTCGACGAAATCCTTGATCGGCGTCTTTCCGGCAAAGTACATATTGATGTCCACTTTTTCTCCTGCTGCTGCACGCTTTGCAAATGCGTCGAGCGGGCTCTCGTAGATAAATGCGTCAAAGCCCTTCTCGATCAGCTTGTCACGCAGACGCTCTGCCGGGCTCTTCTTGCCGCCGCCCATATATTTTGCCATCATGGTTCCCATCACGCCCGCGGATAATCCGCTGACGGAGACGATCATGATGCGCTTGTAACGGCTCGGGATCATCGGAAGCACATCCTCGTCCTTGTATTTTACGAGAGTGATTCCTTTCTCGGAGATTTCTCTTGCCATCGCCTTGTGCTCTTCGCAGCCAACGACCTGCTCCATCACCTCCACCGGAGGAACGATCTCATTTTTCGCTTTTTTGTGCAGTCCCATGTGTGCTTTCAGAGCAAGAATGCGGTGCAGGGCGTCATTTAAACGCTCCTCGGTGATGATGCCGTTCTCATAGCCCGCCATCATGCTTGCAAAATCCTCATCCATCTCATTGAAAAAAAGGAACATATCGACACCGGCTGCAATCGTGTGCGGAAGCATCTCGCTGCGCTTCATACAGCAGGTCAGTCCGACCATGTGGGAAGCATCGGTCAGCACCATACCATTAAAACCAAGCTTTCCGCGCAGAAGTCCCTCGATCAGCTCCGGCGAAAGGGTTGCCGGCATGATGTCCTCATCCCTGATTCCCGGGTTAAAATGTCTGGTGTACGCAGGCTGCATAATGTGTCCTGCCATGATGGCTTCCAGACCGTTGTCAATGAGGTTCTGGTATACTTTTCCATAGCTTGCATCCCACTCCTCACAGCTCATGTCATTGACGCTGTCTGCCACGTGCTGGTCGCGGAAGTCCAGTCCGTCGCCCGGAAAATGCTTCGCAGCACAGCAGAATCCCTCATTGGTGTGTGCGCCGTCCATATATGCCTTCGTCATCTCGCACACGCGGTCCACATCGTTTCCATAGGTGCGCAGTCCGATGACCGGGTTCTCCCAGTTGTAGAGGATGTCGCTGACCGGGGCAAAGGAGAGATTACACCCGATCGCCGCCGCCTCTTTGTTGGACATACGGCCGAGCTCGTACGCGTATCTGGCGTCTCTTGTCGCACCGATCTTGGTCTGCTGGCCGATCATGGTTCCGTCAGTGCAGGCGCCGTTGCCGCCATTCTCCGTGTTGCACGCAATGATAAGCGGAATCTTGCTGTTCTCCTGAAGAATCCGGTTCTGCTCACGCACCTCGGCACCGGTTGCCGGGTTGTAGCGGATACCGCCGATGTGGTACTTGTCCACTGTCATCTTCAGATACTCTTCGTCTCTGGAGGATCCCATATTGAAAAAAAGCTGACCGATCTTCTCCTCGGTCGTCATACCCGCGATGGTCTCTTCCACCCATTTACAGTCCTCATCGGACAGGTAAAACGGTTTTGCCTTCATATCTACCATATTAAAAT
>PPYF01103125.1_pt1 | contig 16961 bp, 9 predicted proteins | sample 1559871 | NCBI WGS metagenome assembly PPYF01 (sample SAMN08240021, study PRJNA423297) | Human gut metagenome, whole genome shotgun sequencing project.
ACACTTATTTTATTTTCTTCTTTTTGTATATTTTTCGAAGATTTTTCTGTACTAATTCGTTCTTTCGTACCCAAAAATGTAATTAAGAGTAATACAATTGCAATTCCGCCAAAGATGACTGCCATTCCTGTCCAGCCAAATTTTTCTACAAATCCATTGCAGTTGTAATTAATAAACAAAACAACAGACATTGTAACAAAAAAACGAATGGAACTCATTGTCACTCTGTCTTTCGGATCCGGAGCCTCTAAAGACAACAATGTATTATAAGCAAGATTACAAGCCGTATAAATCACAACTGCCATAACAACATATGTGACACTTGCATATATCAGTTTCCCATTATCACTTAAACCATTTGGCACACTGAACATTACAACCAATCCAACTCCCATCGGAATCGCTGACCAAAGAATCCAAGGTCTTGCTTTTCCCCAGCGTGTACGTGTACGGTCAATGATGCTTCCCATAATCAAATCGGAAATACCGTCCAAAAGCCGGCTCAAAAACATTAACGTACCAATGGTCGCAGCTGCAAGTCCAACACTGTCTGTGTAATACAATGTCAAATACGATCCAATGGTGGTCCAAACAAGATTACATCCACCATCGCCAATAGCAAATGCAAGAATTTCTTTCCATGTAGGTTTGTTATTTCCTTTCATCTTTTCTTCCTCCTGATTTCTAGTTATTTTTCAAATTCAAAGTCAATAAAGAAAGAGTTCCTTCTCCTTTATAAATCAAATACAGTTCCTTATCTTCCTCACTAAAACAGCTCTTTACGCTTGCCGTAGTCCATTCCTCAACAGGAGAAAGCGAAAGTGCAGTCTTTGTTCCCCCTTTTTGTGTTGTACGGATTTCTAAACGGCCTTCTTTATCCGTCTTGTAAACCACTTCCACTGTTTTGGTTTCTTCCAGATTGATATATTTATAACCAATCAGTGTTCCATCTTTTACGTTTGTCACATAGCGTTCTCCATTTACACTTGTCAAATATGGAAAATCCACCTCCTCATTCGTTCTTCCAAGCGATGATAGTGCTCCCATATGCCCGTTTGTCAAATTACAGCAATATACAGCTGCATAAGAAGCATTTCCCGACAGCGGTTCCTTGTTCATTCCACTTGTTGTAATCGTAACCTGTGGAATTTTTCCATCCTCCGTAAAGTAAATTGGTTCCGCACAGCCTTGCCTGTTATATTGTGTAAGAGACGTATGCCTATGATAAAAAACATACCACTCTCCTCTCACTTCAACCAAACCGCCATGATTATTCCCTACAGACATTAATTTTTCTTCTTCTTTTCTTCCACAAAATCCCACATCGCCATTACTTACAATCACCCCACCATATATAAATCCTTCCATTGGTTTCTCACTGACTGCATAACACAACTGATGAGTATGTACTGACGAATAAATCAAATAATATTTCTCTCTTATTTTTCGTACAGACGGTGCTTCAAAATATTCATTGCCTTCAAACGAAGTTCCTTTTCCATATAAAAGACTTGGCAGGACAATTCGAGGTCCTTCACTGATCGTAAGCATATCGTCTTCTAGTCGCAGTACACTACAACCTTTTAAATCCTGTTCCTTATATCTTGGAATGTTAATCATAGACGGAGCAAATCCAAAATAAAGAAAATTCCCTTCCTCCGTACATATAATCGACGGATCATATGGCTGATTCTCCCTCATAATATTTCCATTTGGATACTGCACTCTTCCATAAAATTGATATTGTCCAGCAGGTCTGTCACAAACAGCAACATGAATCTCATCCTGAAATTTAACACAATAATAAAGGTAGTATCTTCCATCTCTTCCTCTTATGACATCTGGCGCATACATAGGATGTTCTTCCGTATTGTATGGATCCTGTCCTTTCGAGTATATGAATCCCTCACATCTCCAGTCTGATAAGTCCTCAAGCGGAGCCGACCACGCTACATAGTCTAACTCACAGAATTCATTTCCATTTTCCTGATCATGGCTGCCAAAAATATATAAACGATCGTCAAATACACGCGGCTCTCCGTCTGGAATGTATTCGTACAGAGGCAAATATGGATTCTGACACTGCATCTTCATTTTTATCTCCTCCTTTCATTACATTTATAAATCATGCTTTAATTTTATCCCAAGAATCTATTTTTGTTCTGTCAAATATTCTTTCTTTCACTGTCATTTATGGACACGATATGTACACATTGTATATATTGTACAATTTTGTTATTTTATTTTTATATATTATCACAACAAAAAAGAGTTTTCATCACTGAAAACTCTTTTTTAACTTTTATTCTATTCTTCTACAACGTCTTTCATGCTGAAGCTGATTCTTCCCATCTTATCTTTTCCAAGACAAACCACTTTTACTTTGTCTCCCAGTGTGAGAACATCTTCCACATGTTTGATTCTTTCTTTAGAAATTTTAGAAATATGAACCATTCCTTCTTTTCCCGGTGCAAATTCGATAAATGCGCCAAACTCTTTGATGCTTACAACTTTTCCTTCAAATACCTGTCCAGCCTCAAAATCTGTCACAATCGTGGCAATCATCTTCATCGCCTCGTCCATCTTCTGTGCGTCAACACCACATACAGATACCGAACCTTCATCTGTGATATCAATCTTCACACCTGTCTGCTCGATAATTGCATTGATTGTCTTACCGCGCTGTCCGACAACATCACCAATCTTTGCAGGATCAATCTGCATCTGACGAATCTTCGGTGCATACGGTCCAACTTCCGGTCTTGGCTGTTCAATTGTCTTTGCCATTACCTCATCTAAGATATAAGTTCTTGCCTGTTTTGTGCGAGCAATCGCCTCTTCAATAATCGGTCTTGTCAAACCATGAATCTTGATATCCATCTGAATTGCTGTGATACCTTTGTGTGTACCTGCAACCTTAAAGTCCATATCCCCAAAGAAATCTTCTAATCCCTGAATATCTGTAAGCACAAGATAATCCTCGTCTGTATCACCTGTTACAAGACCTGCTGAGATTCCCGCAACAGCTGATTTGATCGGTACACCTGCCGCCATCAGTGACATACTAGATGCGCAGATACTTGCCTGTGAAGTAGAACCATTTGACTCAAATGTCTCAGAAACAGTACGGATTGCATATGGAAATTCTTCTTCTGTCGGAAGTACCGGCACAAGTGCTCTTTCCGCAAGTGCTCCATGCCCAATCTCACGGCGTCCCGGTCCTCTTGATGGTTTTGTCTCTCCAACTGAGTATGACGGGAAGTTATAGTGGTGCATATATCTTTTTGAAGTCTCTGCCTCATCCAGCCCATCAATTCTCTGAGCCTCTGACAAAGGTGCCAGTGTTGTGATTGTACAAATCTGTGTCTGTCCGCGTGTAAACATAGCAGAACCATGTACTCTCGGAATGATATCTGTCTCAGCAGCAAGCGGTCTGATCTGATCGATTGCTCTTCCGTCCGGACGTTTGTGATCTTTTAAGATCATCTTACGAACTGTTTTCTTCTGGTACTGATACAATGCTTCTCCCAAAATTTCAAGCCATTCTTCATTTTCCGCAAATGCTTCTTCTAATTTTTCTCTAATTACACGAAGATTCTCTTCTCTTACCTGTTTTTCATCAGTAAACACTGCAACTTCCATCTCTTCTGGAGTTACAATCTCGCGAATTGCTACAAACAGTTCTTCCGGTACTGCACAGCTTGTATAAGCATGTTTTTCTTTCCCACATTCCGCAACGATCGTATCGATGAATTTAATCACTTCCTGATTCACTTCATGAGCCGCAAAAATAGCTTCGATCATCTTCGCTTCCGGAACCTCATTTGCTCCTGCCTCAATCATGATTACTTTGTCTCTTGTGGAAGCAACTGTAAGCTGCATATCTGATACTGCTCTCTGAGCCGCATTCGGATTAAATACAAACTCTCCGTCAATCATACCAACCTGTGTAGTGGAAGTCGGTCCGTCAAACGGAATATCCGAAATTGCTGTTGCGATCGCAGATCCTAACATCGCCGTCAGTTCTGGACTGCAATCTGGATCAACAGATAATACCAAGTTGTTCAACGTCACATCATTTCTGTAATCTTTCGGGAACAACGGTCTCATCGGTCTGTCGATGACACGCGAAGTAAGGATTGCATTCTCAGAGGCTTTTCCTTCTCTTTTGTTAAATCCTCCCGGAATCTTTCCTACCGCATATAATTTTTCCTCATATTCAACACTGAGTGGGAAGAAGTCAATTCCTTCTCTCGGTTTTTCTGAAGCTGTCGCTGTTGATAATACGACCGTCTCCCCATAGTGCATCAGTGCTGCACCATTTGCCTGAGCAGCAACTCTTCCCACATCTACACGAAGTGTTCTGCCAGCTAATTCCATCTCAAATTTTTTAAACATATTCTTCTCCTTTTTCTTTACACATTGAACGGGTTTTTCCGAAACTACTGAAAAATATACTTTTTTGTTTGGATAAATATCCTTTTCAGTGGTCTCGGCTATTCTACCCTGTCCGTAATCTGTAACATTGTATCATATAGACAGGGCAAATGTCAATCAGGGACAGGTGTTCTAAAAAACTCCTGTCCCTGTAATATGATCACTTATTCTAATCTACAACAGCAATACGCATCATGTTGCTTATTCCTTCTTTTGCCATTCCTTCGCTTCTTGCCGGAATTCCCGCTGTCAATACAACAATGTCTCCCGGTTCCACAATTTGTTTTACACTTACGAGATTAATAGCCTCTTCACAAATATCTTCTGTCGTCTCCAGCTGAATTGATTTGATTGGATATACGCCTCTGTAAAGTTGCATTTTGCGAAGCGTCAGCTCACTTGGACTCACTCCAATAATAGGTGCTTTCGGTCTGAATTTTGATACCACTCTGGCTGTTGCACTGGATACCGTCGGTGTGACGATACATTTTGCATTCAGGCTTGCTGCTGTTGCAACAGATGAGTAGCCGATTGCACTGGAAATTCCTTTTTTACGATGCGCCTGTGCTTTTCCAAGAAGTGTCTCATAATCCAAATGTTCCTCTGTGTTCTCGATAATGTGAACCATCATCTGCAGTGCTTCTAAAGGATATTTTCCCTGTGCAGTCTCACCTGAGAGCATCACCGCATCTGTTCCATCATATACTGCATTGGCAACGTCTGTCACCTCAGCTCTTGTCGGTCTTGGATTTCTCATCATAGAATCCAACATCTGTGTCGCTGTAATAACCGGCTTGTAGTTACTGTTACATTTCTGAATCAGCATCTTCTGAAGATATGGAACTTCTTCCGCCGGAATCTCAACTCCCAGGTCTCCACGTGCAACCATGATTCCATCTGCACAGCGGATAATCTCATCAATATTTTTAATTCCTTCTGCATTCTCAATCTTGGCAATAACCGGAAGATGTGGTGCGCCACATTCTTTTAACAATGCTTTAATCTCAAGAACACCTTCTGCCGAACGCACAAACGACGCCGCAATGAAGTCAACCCCTTGTTCCACACCAAAAATAATATCCTGACGGTCTTTTTCTGTCAGTGCAGGAAGTCTCACCGGTACATTCGGCACATTCACACCTTTTTTCTGTCCCAGTTCACCACCGTTAATTACACGGCAAATAATATCCGTATCCGTAATATTCTTTACTTCCAGCTCAATCAAGCCGTCATCAATCAAAATTTTCTTTCCGATTTCAACATCTTCTACAAGACCTTCATATGTGATGGAAACTCGATTTGCATCACCTTCCACTTCTTTTGTAGTTAATGTGAATTTTTGTCCCTCTACAAGTGTCACTTTTTTATCATCTTTTATCACACCTGTACGAATCTCAGGTCCTTTTGTATCCAAAAGAATCGCAATTGGTTTCCCAACCTCTTCACGAATCGCTTTGAGCATATCCATTCTGCTTTTCTGTTCTTCATGATCTCCATGTGAGAAATTGAAACGGGCAATGTCCATTCCATTTTCGACTAATTTTTTCATTAACTCTCTGTCGTTTGTGTTTGGTCCCATGGTACAAATAATTTTTGTCTTCTTCATCTCGTTCTCTCCTGCCTTTTTTTATTTCTATTTCACATGTTCATGCGTAAACAAATGGTCCTGACAATATTCGTAGTTCCCATTGCATTTTGAACAATAGCGAAATTCCAAATTTTCATCATCACGTTCCGTGCGTCCGCAGACTGCACATTTATGTTTCGCACCACCTTCATAGTGTTGCTCTCTTTTTGCCTCATGTACTGCTTTTTTATAAGCCTTTTTCCTACGAACCTCCTTCGGCGAATACCGTTTCATATTTCTTGTCGAAACATAGAAAATCAGGAAATTCAAAATGGATACTACTGCCGCCAATGCATTTGCCTTATAGACAATTCCAAATACACTTCCTCCATATGCCGGCAAAAATGCCTGCAGAATCGCATATCCAAAATAAGCCGCATCCAGCCACGCCAGATATTTCACCTTAATCGGAATCACCATAAACAATAGGAACTGTTCGTTCGGATACAGCGCAGCAAACGCAAAAAACAGTGACAAATTCAAGTAAAACGTCCCAAGCGGGAAGGATACTCCTGCTATCACATACACGAGAATCGCTGCCAATATATGGAACAGTACTCCCGTAAAGAAATATAGATTAAATCGAAAAGCTCCCCATGCGTATTCAAGCTGACGTCCGATCATATAATATAAATACAATGCAAACACCATAAACAACGCACTTGAACTTGGCGGCTGCATCAAAAATGTAATCAACCTCCAGATCTGCCCGTGAAACACCGCTTCTATGTTCAGTGACAAATACTGATAATAGAATTCCGGAGCAACCAAACTCAGTGCAAAGCCAACGGTATACAACGCAATCACATAAAACATCAGATTCTGAATTGCATATCGTCCAAACTTCCGTTCTAACTTGCTAATCCAATTCATAAAAATATAGCTCCTTTATTATTTTTACTTTCTCTACAACTCGTAGTAATTGTATCCTTACTAATTCGGTTTGTCAATCGGACTATTTATATTTACATAATTTTAACAATTTCTCAACCCCAAAAGCCTAAAATATTCCACATATTTTCAAATTGTGTTTTTCGACATCTTGTCGTATAATGTAGGTTGTCAAAAAATGAAATCCATTTTAATAAGAAACTACCTGTTTCTTATCCATAAAAAGGAGATAGATATGAGTAACAATAATTTATATACTTTAGGAATTGATATCGGTTCCACAACTGTAAAAATTGCGATTTTGAACGAGCAAAACGAGGTACTCTTCTCTGACTATGAGCGTCATTTTGCAAATATTCAAGAGACTCTTTCCGATTTGCTCGGACGTGCAATTTACAAACTGGGAGCCATCCACGTATCGCCGGTCATCACCGGTTCCGGCGGACTGACCCTTGCAAAACACTTAGAGACACCATTTGTTCAGGAAGTCATTGCAGTATCTAGTGCACTTCAGGACTATGCTCCACAGACAGACGTCGCAATCGAACTTGGTGGAGAAGATGCAAAAATCATCTATTTCGAAGGCGGTAATGTAGAGCAGCGCATGAATGGGATTTGTGCCGGAGGTACCGGTTCTTTCATTGACCAGATGGCTTCTCTGTTACAGACAGACGCAACCGGCCTGAATGAATATGCAAAGAACTACAAAGCTCTCTATTCTATTGCTGCACGTTGTGGTGTATTTGCCAAATCAGATATCCAGCCATTGATCAACGAAGGGGCTACGAAAGAAGATTTGTCGGCCTCTATTTTTCAGGCTGTTGTGAATCAGACGATCAGTGGACTCGCCTGCGGGAAGCCAATCCGCGGGCATGTCGCTTTTTTAGGGGGACCTCTTCACTTTCTTTCTGAATTGCGGGAGGCGTTTATTCGAACATTAAAGTTAGATGATGAGCGTATTATTGCACCGACACACTCTCATCTGTTTGCTGCAATTGGTTCTGCACTGAACTCCAAGCGAGATCTGAGTGTTTCTCTTCAGGAGTTGCAGGAGCGCCTTGCCGGACATATCCATATGGACTTTGAGGTTGAACGACTCACCCCGCTATTTTCGAGCAGAGCAGACTATGATGAGTTTCAAAGCAGACACGCAAAACATCAAGTGCCTGTTGCTGATCTCGCCTCTTATAAAGGAAAAGCATTCCTTGGAATTGATGCCGGTTCCACTACTACCAAGGCTGCTTTAGTCGGAGAAGACGGAACTTTACTATACTCCTTCTATCACAGCAATGATGGAGATCCTCTTGGTACGACAATCACAGCAATCAAAGATATTTACCGTCAGCTTCCAAAAGGAGTCACGATTGCGCACTCCTGCTCTACCGGATACGGCGAGGCACTGATCAAGGCTGCTTTGCTTCTTGATGAAGGCGAGGTGGAAACGGTATCTCATTATTATGCCGCCTCTTTCTTCGAGCCGGATGTAGACTGTATCCTCGACATTGGCGGTCAGGATATGAAATGCATTAAAATTAAGAATCAGACCGTCGACAGCGTTCAGCTAAACGAAGCCTGCTCTTCCGGATGTGGTTCTTTCATTGAGACATTTGCAAAATCATTGAATTACAGCGTGGAAGACTTCGCTCATGAAGCATTGTTCGCCAACCATCCAATCGACCTTGGCACACGCTGTACCGTATTTATGAACTCAAAAGTAAAACAGGCGCAAAAAGAAGGGGCTTCCGTCGCTGATATTTCTGCCGGACTTGCATATTCTGTTATCAAAAACGCACTGTTTAAAGTTATCAAAGTATCCGATGCTTCTGAACTTGGGAAGCGGATCGTCGTGCAGGGCGGTACATTTTATAATGATGCTGTTCTTCGAAGTTTCGAGACAATCGCCGACTGCCAGGCAGTGCGACCGGATATTGCCGGAATCATGGGGGCATTTGGCGCAGCTCTCATTGCGCGCGAACGTTTCAGCGAATGCAAAGGAACTACGATGCTTTCCATTGAAGAGATTGAGCATTTAGAGTACAGTACCAGCATGGCAAAATGTAAAGGCTGTACGAATAACTGTCGTCTGACGATCAATAAATTCAGTGGCGGGCGCAAATTCATTACCGGTAACCGCTGTGAACGTGGTCTTGGAAAAGAAAAATCCGACAACGGTATGCCGAACCTGTTTGCGTACAAAATGCAGCGTTATTTCAATTATCAGCCGCTTGAGGAATCCGAAGCAGTCCGGGGAACTGTTGGCATTCCACGTGTGCTGAATATGTATGAGAACTATCCGTTTTGGTTTACATTTTTCAATACTTTGAAGTTCCGCGTAGTACTTTCTCCGGCTTCCAATCGAAAAATTTATGAACTTGGCATTGAATCAATCCCAAGTGAATCCGAGTGTTATCCAGCAAAACTTGCTCACGGACATGTAGAATGGCTCATTCAGCAGGGAATTCCTTTTATCTTCTACCCTTGTATTCCTTATGAACGACAGGAATTTGAAGATGCCAACAACCATTATAACTGTCCGATTGTTACTTCTTATGCCGAAAATATAAAAAATAACATGGATGAGATCACAAACGGAAAGGTTAATTTCAAGAATCCATTTATGTCGTTTAAAAGCGAAGACACCTTATCAACCCGCCTGATTGAAGAGCTTTCCAAAGAATTTTCAATTCCGGCTGATGAGATCCGACAGGCAGTTCACCTCGCCTGGACAGAGCTCGCCAAATGTCGCGAAGACATTCGCAAAAAAGGAGAAGAAACCATTGCATATTTGGATAAGACCGGTCAACGTGGTATCGTCCTTGCAGGGCGCCCATACCACATCGATCCGGAAGTACACCATGGAATTCCGGAACTGATCAATTCTTATGGAATTGCCGTACTGACAGAAGACTCTGTCTCTCATTTACATAAAGTAGAACGCCCGCTTATCGTAATGGATCAATGGATGTACCACTCACGATTGTATGCAGCCGCTAACTATGTAAAGACAAAAGATAATTTAGATCTGATTCAATTAAATTCTTTTGGTTGTGGTTTGGATGCAGTAACAACCGACGCAGTAGCAGATATTTTGACAAAGTCCGGCAAAATCTACACTTCACTGAAAATCGACGAGGTGAATAACTTAGGTGCCGCGCGAATCCGTATTCGTTCTCTTCTCTCTGCCATCCGTGTCAGAGAAGAAAAACATACTTCACGCGAGATCAAGCCATCCTCTATTGTGAAGGTTCCATTTACGAAAGAGATGCGAAAAAACTACACAATACTTTGCCCGCAGATGTCTCCGATTCACTTCGAGCTTGTAGAACCCGCATTCCGCTCTTGCAGCTACAATATTGAAGTGCTTGCAAATGATAATAAATCCGCGGTAAATGTGGGATTAAAATATGTAAACAACGATGCCTGCTACCCTTCCTTGATGGTAGTTGGTCAGATTATGGAGGCCATTCTTTCCGGAAAATATGACACAGATAAGATTGCCGTGATCATTTCCCAGACAGGCGGAGGATGTCGTGCTTCCAACTACATCGGATTTATACGACGTGCATTGGAAAAGGCTGGTTATGCACATATTCCGGTTATCTCCATCAATTTAAGCGGACTGGAAGAAAACCCCGGCTTTAAGATTACGCTTCCACTCGTTTTAAAAGGGATGTATGCGGTTGTATTTGGAGATATTTTCATGAGAGCGCTCTATCGTGTCCGCCCCTACGAGGCGGTTCCTGGCTCTGCAAATGCTCTCCATGAAAAATGGAAGAAAAAATGTATTGCATTCGTACAGAAAAAGCATCCTGGCAGACGTGAATTCAACAAAATGTGCAAGGAGATCATTGAGGACTTTGACAATCTTCCGATGTTAGATATCCAAAAGCCGCGTGTTGGAATCGTTGGTGAGATTCTTGTAAAATTCCTTCCTGCAGCAAACAACTATCTTGTAGAACTGCTGGAACAAGAAGGTGCCGAAGCAGTCGTTCCTGATCTGCTGGATTTCTTCTTATACTGTTTCTACAACAGTAACTTCAAAGCAGAAAAACTGGGCATGAAAAAATCAACTGCCTACAAGGCAAACTTGGGAATCAAAGCACTGGAATGGTTCCGCGCCCCTGCTGCAAAAGCATTTGCACAAAGTAAGCACTTTGATCCGCCAGCGAAGATCACAGACCTTGCAGATATGGCAAAAGATATTGTTTCTCTCGGAAATCAGACCGGAGAAGGCTGGTTCTTAACCGGAGAGATGTTGGAACTCATTCATAGCGGCACAACAAACATTGTCTGCACGCAGCCATTTGCCTGCCTTCCAAACCATGTTGTCGGAAAAGGTGTGATTAAAGAACTGAGACGGCGTTATCCGCTCGCAAACGTCGTTGCCATCGACTATGATCCGGGTGCCAGCGAAGTAAACCAGTTGAATCGTATCAAATTGATGCTGTCAACTGCAAATAAAAACTTAAGCAAAAACAATTAATAGGATTCTAAAGGAATTTCCTCTAAATTCAAAAAAGACCTTGCTAAAGCTTCACGCTCCATGCAAGGTCTTTTATGTTCTCTATAATTATTTCACAAGAAGTGATGTTCCTGTCATTTCTTTTGGTTGTTCCATTCCCATTAATTCAATCAATGTCGGAGCAATATCTGCCAGACATCCTCCTTCTCTTAATTTGTATGCAGGATCTGCATTTACTAAGATAAACGGAACCGGATTTGTTGTATGAGCTGTAAATGGCTCTCCTGTCTCATAGTCCACCAATTGTTCTGCATTTCCGTGGTCTGCACAAATAAACATCTGTCCGTCTACTTCTTTGATTGCTTCAACAGCTCTTCCCACACATGAGTCCACTGCTTCAATTGCCTTAATTGCTGCATTTTCTACACCAGTGTGTCCTACCATATCCGGATTTGCAAAGTTGATAATGATCACATCATACTTCTCAGATTTGATTGCATCTACTAACTTGTCGCACACTTCAAATGCGCTCATCTCAGGCTGTAAATCATACGTAGCAACCTTTGGAGATTTCACCAAAATACGGTCTTCTCCCTTATTTGGCTCCTCGACGCCGCCGTTGAAGAAGAATGTAACATGCGCATATTTTTCTGTCTCAGCGATTCTTGCCTGTGTCATATTGTTTGCTGCAAGGAACTCACCAAATGTATTTGTAATCTCTGTCTTATGGAAAGCAACTAATTTATTTTCAATTGTCACATCGTACTCTGTAAAGCATACAAATGTTGTCTTGACTCTCTCTCCTCTGTCAAATCCTTCAAAGTTGTCATCACAGAATGTTCTTGTGATTTCTCTTGCTCTGTCCGGTCTGAAGTTGAAGAAGATGATAGAATCGTTATCTTTAATTGTCGCAACAGGTGCTCCATCTTTTACAATCACTGTCGGTAACACAAATTCATCTGTTTTCTCTGCATCATAAGACGCCTGGACTGCGCATGGTCCACACTCTGCAGTCTCACCTTCACCTTTTACCATTGCATTGTATGCCAATTCTACACGATCCCATCTGTTATCTCTGTCCATCGCATAGTAACGTCCCATTACAGATGCAATCTCACCTACTCCGATTTCTTTCATCTTATCCGCTAATTCCTGTACATAGTCTTTTCCAGATGCCGGCGGTGTATCACGTCCATCTAGGAAACAGTGTACATATACTTTTGAAAGCCCTTGTTTTTTTGCAAGCTCTAACAATCCATAGATGTGAGAGTTGTGGCTGTGTACTCCACCGTCTGAAACCAGTCCGAACATATGAAGCGCTGAATCATGTTCTTTTGCATTTTTACATGCCGCTAATAATGCTTCATTCTCAAAGAAATCGCCATCCTGAATTGCCTTTGTAATTTTTGTCAGATCCTGATATACGATGCGACCTGCTCCCATATTCAAATGACCAACTTCTGAGTTTCCCATCTGACCTTCCGGAAGTCCGACTGCCATACCGCTGGCATTTCCTTTTACAAACGGATACTCTGCCATCAATTGGTCCATTACAGGTGTCTTACCTTCAAATACCGCATTTGCCTCATGCTTATCATTCAGACCATATCCGTCAAGAATCATTAAAACTGTTGGTTTCTTACTCATCTTTTCATTCTCCTTTATGTTAAACTTTTATCTTTTATCCTACCTGAATTATTTTACATGATTTTCCTTGTCGTTGCAAGTTTTTACCGATGAATTTCTCAGCTCAGATGCGTTCCTGTAAAAAATCAAATACATGTCCTTCTGGTGTATTTAAAAAATGCATCAGCATATATGCACACATAATTGCCACATTCTCTTCCTTTAAGATTCTTCGCACCTCCGCTTTATCTGCAAGCACAATCTCAATCTCCTCATTCTCCTCCTGTCCTTCTTTGGAAGGAACTCCGCTTGCATATCCATACACAGTCCCGCAAGATTCATCTGTCATGCCGATTGTCGTAAAATACGGCTTTGTATACATATCCGCCGCATCAATCGGTTGAAAATCAAGTCCGGTCTCCTCTTTTAGTTCCCTCATGCCAGCCATCTTAAAGTCTTCTCCTTCATCCACAAGTCCCGCTGGAAACTCATAGATATAATCGTCCAAAGGACATCTATACTGACGAATTAAGACCAATTTTTCTTTTTTCTCTTTTTCATCTCGATAGACACTATATATAATCACTCCATCTGCCTTGTTTTCTCTTGTCTTAATCTTCAACTCTTCTGTTGTCTTTGCTCTTGATGCCACAAAATAGGTACTGTGCTTCCCTGTATCACTTTTCATATCCAGCTCGTACATGTTCAAAAACTTGTTTTGTGTTGTCTGCTTAATACTTTCTACTCTTCGCATGCTAAACACACTCTCCTCTAAAAATTTGTATCACTCTGTTTTCGGAAAACAACAAAGAGTCACCGACCATTCCAGCCAATGACTCCCTGTTAGTTACTAAATTTCAAATACTATTTGTAATTTACAATTTTTCCAAAATCTGGTTTTAACGATGCTCCACCAACAAGTCCACCGTCAATATCTGCCTGAGCAAATAACTCTGGAGCGCTTGCAGCTGAAACAGAACCACCGTACTGAATACGGATAGCTTCTGCTGTAGCTTCATCATAGATTTCTCCGATGCATTTACGGATTGCTGCACAAATTTCCTGTGCCTGCTCTGTTGTAGCTACTTTTCCTGTTCCAATAGCCCAAATTGGTTCGTAAGCGATTACCGCTGTCTTAGCCTGATCTGCTGTCACATCCAAGAAAGCAATTTTAATCTGCTGACGAATGAAATCAATTGTAACACCCTGTTCTCTCTGTGTTAATGTCTCTCCACAGCAAACGATTGGTGTAATGCCATGTTCGAAAGCTTTTTTTACTTTTTTATTTACAGTTTCATCTGTCTCTGCAAAGTATTCACGTCTCTCAGAATGTCCGATAATAACATATTTCACCCCAGCATCTGTAAGCATATTTGGTGCGATCTCCCCTGTATATGCTCCACTTTCTTCAAAGTACATATTTTCAGCACCGATTTCGATATTGCTTCCTTTTGCCGCTTCGATTGCTGGAATAATGCTGATTGCCGGTACACAAAATACTACGTCAGCATCTTCTGTAGCTACTAAAGGTTTCAATTCGTTGATCAATGCAACTGCTTCACTTGGAGTTTTGTTCATTTTCCAGTTTCCTGCAATAATTTTTCTTCTTGCCATTTTTATCGTCTCCCAATTACTATCTCATTTATTATTTGTAACTGTTCAATACTGAATAGTCACTATTCTTTTACTAAAAAAGTACGTCAAGCCGCATCTAACGCAGTCATTTTGTCATATATGCATGCTATTACTTATCGTTAGCTGCTGCTACACCTGGTAGCTCCTTACCTTCTAAGAATTCAAGAGAAGCTCCACCACCAGTAGAGATGTGTGTCATCTTATCACCGTATCCTAATTGGTTAACTGCTGCCGCTGAATCTCCACCACCGATGATTGTCACTGCATCTGTCTCAGCCAATGCTTTTGCTACTGCCTCTGTACCTTTTGCAAAGTTTGGCATCTCGAAGCATCCCATTGGTCCGTTCCATACAACTGTTTTTGCTGTTTTTACAGTTTCAGCATACAATTTTGCTGTCTCTGGTCCAATATCAAGACCTTCCCATCCGTCTGGAATCTCTCCTCTGTCTACAACCTGAATATTTGCATCGTTAGAGAAATCATCCGCAACAACATGGTCTACTGGAAGTAATAATTTTACGCCTTTTTCTTCTGCTTTTTTCAACATGTTTAAAGCAAAATCGCAGTAATCTTCTTCTAATAACGAGATACCTACTTTTCCTCCCATGGCTTTGCTGAATGTATAAGACATTCCACCGCCGATGATCAATGTGTCTACTTTGTCAAGTAAGTTTTCGATTACAGAAATCTTGCTTGATACTTTCGCTCCACCTAAGATTGCAACGAATGGTCTTTCCGGATTATTTACTGCATTTCCTAAGAAATCAATTTCTTTTTGCATCAGGTAACCAACAACTGCTGTATCTACATATTTTGTAACACCTACATTTGAGCAGTGTGCTCTGTGAGCTGTACCAAATGCATCATTTACAAATACATCACATAAAGAAGCTAACTCTTTGCTGAATTCTTCTCCATTTTTTGTTTCTTCTGCTCTGTAACGAGTATTTTCAAGAAGGATAACATCTCCATCATTCATTGCTGCAACTGCGGCTTTCGCATTCTCACCAACAACAGTTGCATCTGCTGCAAATTTTACTTCTTGTCCCAATAACTCAGATAATCTCACTGCAACTGGCGCCAATGATAATTCTGGTTTTGGCTCTCCCTTTGGTTTTCCAAGATGTGAACAAAGAATAACCTTTCCACCGTCTGCAATTAATTTTTTAATTGTAGGAAGAGCAGCTACAAGACGGTTCTCATCTGTGATTTTTCCATCAATCAATGGCACATTAAAGTCACATCTTACAAGAACTCTTTTCCCTTTTACATTGATATCATCTACTGATTTTTTGTTAAGCATAGTATTGCCTCCTTAAAAATATGATTTTATCATTGAAATAACTATACATATATGTACCATTATTTCTAAAAAAAGAGCCCGGTCCCCAATAAGACCGGACCCCTTTTTGGATCTTAAATAATTCTGAATAGAATAAGATTATGCTAATTCAGAGAAGTATTTGATTGTTCTTACCATCTGGCTTGTGTAAGAATTTTCATTGTCATACCAAGAAACAACCTGTACTTCTGTTGTACCATTGTCTAATGGAAGAGCCATTGTCTGTGTAGCATCGAATAAAGAACCATATCTCATACCAACGATATCGCTTGAAACGATTTCATCTTCGTTGTATCCGTAAGATTCGTTAGCTGCTGCTTTCATAGCTGCGTTGATTTCATCAACTGTTACGTTTCCTTCAACAACTGCTGTTAAGATTGTTGTAGATCCTGTTGGTGTTGGAACACGCTGAGCAGATCCGATTAATTTTCCGTTTAATTCTGGAATAACTAAACCGATTGCTTTTGCTGCACCTGTGCTGTTAGGTACGATATTAACAGCTGCTGCACGAGATCTTCTTAAATCACCTTTTCTCTGTGGTCCATCAAGTGTCATCTGATCACCTGTGTAAGCATGAATTGTGCACATGATACCAGATTTGATTGTAGCTAATTTGTTCAATGCGTCAGCCATTGGTGCTAAGCAGTTTGTTGTACAAGAAGCTGCTGAAATTACTGTATCTTCTGGTTTTAATGTGTCATGGTTTACATTGTAAACGATTGTTGGAAGGTCATTTCCTGCTGGAGCTGAGATAACAACTTTTCTTGCACCTGCTTTGATATGAGCTTCTGCTTTTGCTTTTGATGTATAGAATCCTGTACATTCTAATACAACGTCAACACCGATTTCTCCCCATGGAAGTTCTTCAGCGTTTGCTTTTGCATAAATTTTGATTTCTTTTCCATCTACTGTGATAGAATCTTCACCTGCTGTTACTTTAT
>PPYF01103126.1_pt1 | contig 16956 bp, 15 predicted proteins | sample 1559871 | NCBI WGS metagenome assembly PPYF01 (sample SAMN08240021, study PRJNA423297) | Human gut metagenome, whole genome shotgun sequencing project.
GTAATCAAATGAGTCAGCCTGATTTTTTATACGAATTATTTGAAGATTTTATGGATGATCCGGCAAATCAGGATTTTTCTATGGATAATGGTCTGGTTTGTCGTTGGCTGACCGGTCAAGCAAAGATCAGTCCTAAAATATCCGCTTACTATTCCAAGCCATCCAATCAGGAAAAATTAGCTCATACTATCCACCAGAATCTTCTTCCACTGATGTCTGACTGTAATATGGCTATGCAAGATATTTACACTTTATTCATTCAGGATGACAGCATTTCAGATGCGAAAAAGAAAAACCTGATTGGTCAGCGTGTAAAGGAATTACGCACTGAAAAGCATATGTCAAAAAAAGCTCTTGCTGAACAGCTCCAACTTGCCGGATATGAATTCAGCGACCTTACGGTGCTTCGCATCGAACAAGGAACCCGCTTTGTTCCAGATTATGAGGTTGTTGCTCTGGCAGAATTTTTTCATGTATCATGTGAATATCTTTTGGGCATCAAAAACGAAAAATAAGCAGTGATCTGAATCATCACCACAGACCACTGCTTAAATTTTTGTTAAATCGATACCCAACTCCCCATACTGTCTGTATGTAAATCGGCTTGCTTGGGTTATCTTCTATCTTTTCCCGTAAATTACGGATATGACTCATGACAATATTATAATCGCCAAAATAAGGTTCTTTCCAGACTCTATCATATATCTGCTCTTTGCTGAACACTTTGCCAATATTCTGTGTCAACAAAAGCAGTATTTCAAACTCTGTATAAGTCAGTTCAATCTCGTTATTTTCACGAACCACAATCCGTTTCTGTTCATCAATGTAAAGTCCCTCAAAATGAAGCTGCCCGTTTTGGACATCTCCCAGATGCAAAATCTCTGTTTCTCCATTCATACAGGATAAAATGCGATTAATAATATATTCCTCATTATCCCTAAATGATAAAATCAGCACCTTCCCAAACGAACCACCTCCCATCATACTTGGAATTGTTGCAAATTGCTTTCAAAATAATCATCTCTAAGGTTCTTGTTTTTCATGCTGCACCTCCGTTTTGCATTTTTCTCTAAAAACTAATTGTCCTATGCCGGCTATAATCAGCAATATTGCAATCGCATTAGCAAAAGTAAACGATCCCCTTAGATAATATCTGCGCATTCGCTTCATAGGCGTGTGAAAATACCTCTGCTCTACGACGGCTTTTTTTCTTTTGCCGTCGTGCGGCAGATTAAAATATTGAATTACAATTCATTGATGGTTGCAGTAATCGGCATGTTACAGATGCGTTTTGCCGGAGCAAAAGGTGCAAGAAGAGAAGTGAACACAAGCAACACCAGTATTTCTCCAATAGATGTTAAAGGGATTTGCCATGCCGTTCCCCAATAATTTGTAATCATCTGCGAATAGAGAAAATAATGCAGCGGTAACCCCAGACCACAACCTGCGAGGAGTCCAAGCGTAGTGTACGTGGCGGTTTCCATGAGAATCATCTTCTTGATTTGTAAACTATCCATCCCCACTGCACGCATGGCTCCGTATTGATTTGTTCTTGCAGACACGCTCATAGAAATACTGTTTACCGTATGAATAATAGTAATCAATGTGATCACGGCGAGGAATCCATAAACAAACAGGCAGAACATAAAATAGGTATTTTGTGTGTCTTTGTTTTGCGCCAGTCGATCATAAAAGCGATAATGTCCATTTGCCAATACGTGAAGCTCATTTACATTCTGCTCTGTTGCTTTTTTGGACAGCTGTACGTCAAGAACAGCATAGGCATCTTTGCCTGTAATTTCCTTGAACGTTTTCTCTGAGCAAATCACAGTTGGCTGATCCGATGTATCAAAGGGACTATCTTTCAAGACTCCAGCCACGGTAAGCTCTGTCTGCTCCAGCAGAATCGTATCTCCAACCTTCAAAGAATTGCTTTTATCAAAAACCGCCAGTACACCGTTGCCTTCAGAGACAGCCGATATATCACCTGCAATCAAATCTTCAGCTGCCCACTGAAACTGCTGATTCTCATAAGAAATCAAATCAATTTGCCCCAATTTCCCTTCATATTCTGCAGGAAGGCTTTGATACATCCGCCCAAATACCCGCTTTACATACGGCCGGCTTTCCACCTCTTTGGCAAAACTTTGTTTAATGTCGCACAGATTATCAGGACTACTATAAAAGACATCTGGTGCCCATGGCTTTAAGGGATTGAGTGCCATATTCACCCATTGTATAAGAACGGAAAAGCTCAAAATCATAATGATGCTGAGTGCAAAGGAGCCAGTCATGAGAAGTAGATTTTTGGGAGAGGATACGGCATGATGAATCCCCAAGGTCATCTCAATTTTCAAAAAGTTCTGCTTGATTGGCCGGGATGTGTTCCAATTTTCGGAAAGATTTCCGGTAACAGCCGCAACCGGAGAAACACCTGCCGCCCGCCTTGCGGGAGAGATGGAAGATAACAGCACGGTCAAAACACCAACAACAATTCCGCTGATGATACCGACACTACTAATCCCAAATAGCGGAATCTGTACAAATTCAGCGCCCGCACCAAACCGGAGCAGTGCACAAAGCATCCATGTGCCCACAATCCCAACTATCACGCCAATCGGAACCGCTGTTTTGCACCAATAGAGTGCTTCCAACTTGACTATGTGCATAACTTGTGCCCGGCTTGCTCCAATACAACGAAGCATTCCAAAAAATTGTGTTCTCTCTGCGGTTCTGCTGTTCAGGCTTCCCGCAATCATAAAGACTCCCGCAGCCAAAACCAGAACAAACAAGATTGCAGCTACAAGGTACATTCCCATGACATAAGAATCACTGCTGAAGCCCGTCAATCCCAGCAAAGCCGTGTTTTCGGATAATGTTTCGTCGGTAAAGCCATATGTTTTCCGCAACTCTGCAATCACCTTACGAATATGGATATTCTCGTAAAAGCGCACAAAACAAACGGGAGCAAGCTTACTTTCTTCTGCTTTTGCAAGACTTTGGAAGGAGTCCCAATTTAGAAAAGCCCCCACAATGTCGGCATCTGTGGTAATGGTAACATCTCCTCCAAAACCGGAAATCGTATAGCCAAAATCTCCAGCTGGTGTATGTACGGTAATCGCCTCTCCAATCTTCAGAGAAAGCAGTTCTTTTGAACGATTCGAAAGTAAAATTTCATCCTCTTTTGTAGGATATCGGCCTTCAGTCAAATTGTCATAGATCTCCGTTAGAATCGCATTATCACCACCTACGATGACGCAGCTTTTTCCATTGATCGTATAGTCTTCGGATAAATCAAAGTTCAGTCCGTCATAACGGGAGGACGTCATCACATCTGTTCGCTGTGCGATTTGCTCAATCTGTTGCTCGGATGGCTCCTTCAACATGATATGCCAGTTCCCATGTTCTTTAATCACTCGTGTCTTTTCCATTCGGATCGCCATATCTGCCATGCTGAAAATCATCGTAACCAACAGCACTGAGATAATGATGCACAGCATCGTCATCCTATTCTGTCTCTTCCGCACCTTTGCAGAAATCGGAATAAGGCTAAGATAGCTTTTCATTCGCGGCACCTCCCGAAGTCGGTCAGTACACCGTCCGATACCTGCAAAACCCGGTCAGCCGTTTGCGCGATACTGCGATTGTGGGTAATCATAATGATGGTTTGTTCGTATTTTTTCGACGCCTCTTTTAGCAAGGCAATGACCTCGCTGCTATTCTGCGTGTCCAGATTGCCGGTCGGCTCGTCAGCTAAGATCAGGGCTGGCCGGGTAATCAGTGCCCGCCCAATTGCCACACGTTGCTGCTGACCACCGGAAAGCTGACTCGGCAGGTGATTTCGGCGCTCTTTCAGATTCAGCACCGCCAGTAGTTCTTCCAGATACTTTTTGTCCGACTTCTGGTAGTCCAGCAACACAGGGAATATGATATTCTGCTCCACGGTCAGCTCCGGCACAAGGTTGAACGCCTGAAAGATAAAGCCGATATTCCTACGCCGAAACACGGTCAACTTCTTGTCGTTCATGGAAAAAATGTCCTTGCCGTCGATCAGCACCTTGCCTGACGTAGGCGTGTCCAATGCGCCGATCATGTTCAGCAGTGTACTTTTGCCGGAACCGGATTCTCCAACGATTGCCACATACTCTCCTTTGGGAACAGAAAAGCTAACATCTTTCAAAGCCTTGACCGCGGTTTCCCCGTTGCCATAGGTTTTACAAATATTTTTGACTTCTAACAAGTTCATAGTGCAAACACCTCTTTCTCAATAATTTTGCTGTCGTAAACGGGTGGACTTTCGTTCCCTGTCTACGATGGAAAGAATAGCACCCCAATATTACTGTAACCCTACAACCAGCCTACAATTTTGTAGGAATTGGGAAATTCATTATAAAACTCGTTCCAATTCCTAATTCACTTTCCACTTCTATTAGACCCCCATGAGCTTCGATAATTGCTTTTGCCAACGGCAGGCCAAGCCCGATCCCCTGTGTATCCTTTGAAAAGCGGCTGCGATAAAACCTCTTGAAGATGTGGTGTAAATCTTCTGGATGAATCCCGCACCCGTTATCCTTTACTGTGATTTGAACAGCAGAGGACAGTGCCTTCCATTTGATGTGAATGGTATCGCCCTTTTCTGTATGGTCCAGCGCATTTTTCACAATGTTGCCAATCGCTTCACTCAACCAATCACGGTCACAGAAAAGGGAAATATCATCTTCACCAGATAAGACGATCTCTTTCTGTTCCTGCTTGGCACGATACGCAAAGTGTAACTCCAAATCCTGCATCATATCCACTACATTTTGTATTTCCTTTTCAAATGCAATAGAACCAGCATCCAACTTTGTGATTTTAAGAAGGCTTTGCACCAGAACTTCAATACGGTCAAGCTCCTGCTCGGACAGATCAGCAAATTCTTTCACGGAGGACACCTCTATATCCTCGTCCTGAAGCAGCCCATTATAAATGTTCAGAGCTGCCAGTGGCGTTTTCAGTTGGTGTGAAATGTCGGAGATTGTATTTTTCAAAAACTCCTTCTCGCGTAGCTCGTTATCTGCATGGGCGTTTAACACTGCCGCCAAAGAATTGATGGAATGAAACAGACGGTACAATTCGCCCTCATTGTCACATTCAATACGGGCATTGCGATCTCCATCAAGATACGCATTGATCTGCGATACCGCCTGCTCCATGATCTGATTTTGCCGATTAAAATACACAAAGCAGGCTGCCCATACAGCACCATTAGCCAATAGAAAAAGGATTAGCAGGGACAGGGAAAGTCGGTGATAAGACAGCCATAGAAAAACCTCAGCTAAGAGAAATGCGAACCCCAAAATCAGCGAAAGCGAAAGAAATAGATTTTTGATTTCTTTATTTGCCAGTATTTTCATTCTGCACCTCATCCGGTAATGTTCCATTTATAGCCCATGCCTCGAACAGTCAGAAGCATTTGCGGTTCACTCGGATTATCCTCAATCTTCATACGAAGCCGACGCATATAGACCGTAAGGGTACTACTGTCGATATAATTCCCATCGCAGTCCCACAACTTATCTAAAATTTGCTCCTTTGTCAGTACCATGTTCGGGTTTCGCATAAACAAACACAGCAGCTTGTATTCCGCAGCGGTCAAATCCAAAAGTGCTCCATTCTTGAAAACCTGCCCTTGCAGCAAAAGAACCTTGATGCCATTCGACTGCAATTCCGTGTCTGCCGCCTTAAAAGAATTTGCACGTCGAAGTAAGGCGTTAATCCTTGAAACGAGAACCCCCAGTTTGAACGGCTTTGTGATATAGTCATCACCGCCAATATCCAGCCCCATAATGATGCTTGTTTCTTCGTCCGAAGCCGTCAGAAAAATAATCGGCACCTTTGATGTAAGCCGTACTTTTTTGCAAAATTCAAAGCCAGAACCATCTGGCAGCGATACATCCAACACCAGCAAATCATATTTCCCGTCCATCCACAGCCCATCCGCTTCTTTGAGCGTTCTGGCAATATTCAATTCATATCCATGCTTTTTGAAAGCAAAAGAAAGTCCGTTAACCAAGCTTAAATCATCTTCAAGAAGTAATATATTACTCATGCTTTTGCTCCTTTCCCTGTTTTGTCCGGCCGTCAATCGGCTTCTCCGCAGTTTTTGGGATCAGCCAAACACTAGCCTTCTTCACAGCGCCGGGGATACGCCCAGCGGCACACAAATAATTTACTCTACGAGGTGTCACGTCCCATTTTTCGGCGACCTCTTTTAGTGTCATATAATCCATTTCACACCTCCATAGAGTACATTATAGTTCTTTTTCTCGAACAATACAAGTTTATCCCTGATTACCGCTCTATAAAATCAGCGTAATGTAAATGCATCACCATTCTATAGTTATTTTTTTATATTTCAAAACATCTGCCACACCCTCCGGGAGTGCTAAAAACAACCTTAGCAAGCACTGCCGGTGTCCGGACACAACGGCAAAATCCCCCTATTGCCTGTCTTCCAATATGGATAGATTTTCACAGGGAAGTATCCCTGACCCTCTTCCATTTTATATTTTCTTTATTTGACCACACCAACTACATTTGTTACAATAATTTATGGATAAGTGCATCCAAAAGGCTTTGTTCAATGTCAGAAGGACGCCACGGTACATCCAGATGATGCTCAGCGATCAGAAGATCCTGCACGTTGGTACCGGCTCCCATTTTGGCAGTAGAACCAAGCCAAAAGCGAACCTGCCCGCTTCTTACTTTTGCAAACAGCTCCGCTTTCCTTGTTTCCGTCTTGGCATCATGGATAAATGCGATTTGTTCCGGAGGCACTCCCTGTGCCATCAGCTTGTCCCGGATGTCATGATAAATATTAAAAGTACCGTCATTCTTCGGGGTAGACAGATTACAGAAAATAAGCTGCGTGGATTTTTCTGCCGCTGTCTCCTTCCATATCTCCAGAGCTTTTTCCACACAGGCATTGGATTTCGAGTCCCCATCATCCGGAAGCATGGGGTTGATCAGGCGCTGGTCTAAGGCCAGTTTCCTGCCGTCATTGGTGATCTTGAGAATATTGTCCTGTGAAGGGTCCACCAGCCTGTTTCTGACCGCCTCTGCCCTCTCTGAAAGGTCTTTTACCATGTCCTGCTGGTATTCGCTTGGTTTCAGCACCACATCCTCATAAACGGCTTCCGGGACAGGCAGTTTCAGCATATCCGGTGTCTGAATATCGGCACTTTCCTTGAAAATAGAGATCAGCTCCGGAAGATTAAAAAACTTTGCAAATCTCGTCTTCGCACGGTAGCCTGTGCCCTCAGGTGCCAGCTCGATTGCTGTAGTGGTCTCTCCAAAAGAAGACGCCCAACTGTCAAAATGGCCCAGTCCAAGGCGCTGCAGAGTACCATACTGCAGGTAACGCATATTGGTGTAAAGCTCCGTCATACTATTACTGATAGGTGTCCCGGTTGCAAACGTAATGCCTTTTCCACCAGTTATTTCATCCAGGTACTGGCATTTAGCATACATATCCGAAGACTTCTGGGCTTCTGTCTGTGCTATTCCTGCCACATTCCGCATTTTTGTATAGAGAAACAGGTTCTTATAATTGTGGCTCTCATCCACAAACAGCCTGTCCACACCCAACTGCTCAAACGTAACTACATCGTCTTTCCTGCTCCGGTCATTGAGCCGTTCCAGCCGGGCAGCCAGTGACTTTTTTGTTTTTTCCATCTGTTTGATGGTATAGCGTTCCCCATTTTCTGCCTTCGCAGTTTCGATTGCCATTTCAATCTCATCAATCTGCCGCTCGATCATAGCTTCCTGCCGTTCAGTGGACAACGGTATCTTTTCAAACTAGCTGTGCCCGATAATGACCGCATCATAGTCACCGGTGGCTATCCTGGAACAGAACTTCTGCCTGTTTGCCGGTTCAAAATCTTTCCTGGTTGCAGCAAAAATATTCGCCCCAGGATACAGGTTAAAAACTCTGACGCCCACTGGCCTGTCAGGTGGTTTGGAACGACAAACAACGATTTCTGGGCAAGCCCCAGTCTTTTGCTTTCCATCGCCGCAGCTGCCATCTCATACGTCTTGCCAGCCCCTACGCAATGGGCAAGAAGTGTGTTGTCCCCGTATAGCTGATGGGCAACTGCATTTTTCTGGTGAGGACGCAGCACAATATCCGGTGACATGCCCGGAAATGTTAAATGAGAACCATCATATTCCCGTGGCCGGTTGGAATTAAACAGTTCATTATATTTGGCACAAAGCGCTTCCCGGCGCCCGGCATCCTGAAATACCCAGTCCTTAAAGGCTTCCCGGATTGCTTCCTGCTTCTGGCTGGCAAGAGTGGTTTCCTTTTTATTCAGGATCCGCTTTTCCTTTCCATCTTCCTCTATGGTGTCATATACACGGCTGTCACGCAGGTTCAATGAATCCTCCAGTATCTTATAGGCATTTGCCCGCTGGGTACCATAGGTGGCATCTATCAGGGGATTTCCAAAATCAGCACTTTTGCCCTTGATATTCCACTGTCCGGTCACATTGGAATACTGTACCCCGATCATTCCCTGTTCCAGTTTTCCCTCCGGTGTTTCAAAAACTTCCCGCATAAAATCATTGATATAGTCCGCGTCTACCCAGGTAGCACCGAGCCTTCCGGAAGCATTCCAAAGAAATTTCCCGTCCCCATAGAAGGCTCCAGGATATTTCCTTTTTCAAACCCCATCCTGCCAAGTGCTTCATAAATGGAACGGATGATTACCGGAGAAGTATAATGGGCATTCAGGGTGGACTCTCTGGCGGAAACATATTCTTCCGGGCTTAAAAGACTTTTAAGCTGCGCATATTCTCTGTTCCATGCACGATTTGTTTCATCAAATGCTTCGGCAAGTCCGCCCCAACCCACATACTGCGACAGGATAGTTTGTTCTTCCAGAGTTGCAGTGCGGTGTTCCTGTTCCATACGCTGCAGTGTCTGGATTGCCGCCACATTCCGTTCAAACTTCTGCTTTGCCGTGCCTGCCCCTAATACATCATCGGTGATCCGGAAATTTCTCGCACCAACGGTATCTATTTTCTCTTTTTCCCCCTGCGGCTCTGGTTCCGGTATCAAATCCGGCTGCAGGAAATCTGGTTCGTCTGATTTCGTATCCTGATTTTCCGCTTCCGTCTGCTCCAGTTCTGGCTTTTCCCATTGTTTCGATATGTTCTGCAGAATCTCTCTGCCCGCCTGATGAACTAACTCATCATAAGGGATCACCTGCAGTTCCTCTGTATGGCTTGCGATATAATCCCTTGCAGCCGTCTCATTGATAAAGAATTTTGTCTTCTCCGGATAGGCTTCCAGACGGCCATCTTCCCCAATCGTTACAAGGCGGTACCGGACTCCTTCCCTTCCATCCTGATAATGGTAAGTAAAGAATCCAATACTGTAATCGGTAACGTCTTCTGTACTTTCCAGTGCCACCACAACACGGTTGTCTGTCTCTTCCTGCTCCGGTTCCTGAAGGACGGCAATTTCCCCGGAATGTTTCTTCTCGGCATCCGCAACGAGCTTTTCTCTTGCTTCTACAAGTTTTTGCTGTTCTTTCTCTGCCTTCCATGTTATATAGGCGGCTTCCGTCTCAGGTGTCAGAAAATGGTTTGTTTCTATCAAGGTTCGGATACGCTCTGCCACTTTCGGCCATGTCAAAAGTACCTTTGCTGAGGCGCAGCCCTTTGGCATCATGGTTCTCATAGCTATGCCATGCCCCTGGAAGGGCAGATGTACTTCCTCCTGTCCCATATTCATTTTTCAGGAAATCGGCCTGTTCTTTTTTATCATGGTTGCTCTGGAAAAATTCATAGATACGGAATAAGCCATGCTCAAAACCGCTTCCCATGCTCAACCGGTAATCTATTTCATCCTGGGTAATGAATGTCTCCACCGGGACTTCCAGATTTTCCGCAGGCGGAAACTTCATTGGTCTGCGTTTCAGTTCTTCCACAGACTCCCGGATATCCTCCGGGCGATAGAGCAAATGGAAACGAGCTTTCACGTCCCCACGCTGCAATGCCCCTATGGCCTGATCCATATGGCCTAATACCTGGTCAATTCCTTCCTGCGAAGAAAAATACTCTGCCAGCTTTTCCTCCGCAGCCGGATGGATATGTGGTATCTCCAGTTCCTTCGGAACAGAACCGTATTCATCCTGAAAAAAGTTGTAAACCTTTGAGGCCAGTTCCATTTTTTCCAATGTTGGTACATGCCACATTTCCGCTTCATCCATATACTTTCCGTCAAGAATCAGATTGTACGTGCGCTCTTCCACTTCCATCCAGGATAGCGTGCGCATTGGCTGAAATCTTGCTGCATCTGCCCTTGCAAATTTCATTCCATCCTCGTCGTACCAGACAGATAAAGACTCTCCCTCAAAGGTAAAACCTTTTCCACCCCTGCCATATTCCCGTTTCAAAAACTCGGCCATTTTCGCAGAACCCAGCCATTTCTGGTATTTTGCAAAAATACGTGGTCTGCTGTCTCTCTGTCCGCTGCCATCTGCTCCGTGATTTCCTCCATCCTCTGCTCTGCCGCTTCCTGAATCTCCAACAAATGGCTCATCAGCCTGCCGGTCAGCAGAAGTCCTGAGTAAAGCCCCTTCTTGTGTTCCTGCAGATATGTCTTCCGCATCATCCCGTATTTGGTCAGCACTTCCGCTGGCTGCTCGTCCATTTTGATATTCGGGATGTAATAATCGCCGTTCTTCTGATATGTCAGTTCCATAATCCTGGCTCCTTTCTTCATTCCTGCTATTTTCCGTATTTTCATTTGCATCCTCAACTGTGTTCTGCTTTTTACTTTCACGCTTTAAAGCATTATGGTCTAAGTTATTACGATTTGCAACTCTTTTTTTAGAAATTTCCCTGTCATAAGCACGGATTGCCTTTCCGATCTCCATCAGGAGCGGTTTACAAAGTTCTGTAATGTTACTTCCAAGCTGTGACAAAGCCGGAACCGTATTAAATTCATGGATATAGTCAAAATTCAACAGTTCTTCGTAGTTCTCCATATCCATTCCGCAGCGAGCCAGCAATGTATAAGAGATACTGGACTGCATGATTTCCCTAAGATGGATTTTTCCGGAATATTCATCTAACCCTTCCAGATAGCTTCCCTCTGTCAGATATTGTAAGTCCTCCCATACCTCCTCATAGCAGTCCAGCGTAATACGCTGTGCAATCTCCAGCAGCCGTTCCTCAAAGCTTTTATTCTGCTGAGTGCCTCCATAGATATGCTCCAGATGATCTATTACCGTTTCCTGATGATCCGGTTCCATCTTCCATAAATAAGGAGTACGCCCGATCCGCCGTGCCTTATGTATATCCGATATGTCAAACACATATTTCAGTCTTGGCCTTGGAGCATCTTCATCTATCAGGGCAATTCCTTTTGCCCCTTTGTTGACCCAGCAGTTAAACCGGCGGCTGTTCCAGATGTCAATACTGGCACAAGCCGTGGCATCCGGACGCTGTGCATAGATCAAAAGCTGCTCCTGAAACGGGTATTTATAAATCCGTGCTGCTGCATCCAGATACTGTTTCCATGTCTCCCCGTTTTTTACAACTTCTTTCGCTGTCTCTTCTGCCAGTTTTGAAATTAACTCATATTTATTTGCCAAAGAAATCCCTCCCTGTCTTTCTTATGTTGTACTTTGTCAGATAATCTGCTAAAATAAAATCATTATTCCGAAAGGAGAACCATATGAAACACACCGCAACTATGGATGATGCCAATCATTCCTTTAATAATACCGTTTCCACCTTGCGGAAACATTTTACCCAGATAGATTTCCATGAACCGGAACAGATTAAACTGGCAAACGAATACTATAAATGGACAACTCTTAAAACAAACTTAATTCTGGATGAGAAATCATTCCAAATACCGCCCATAGCCTTACCAAACACAATAAAAAAAGATACATATCAATGGCTTCGGCCTGAAAAGCAGGCTGTGGTTTCCAAGTATTACTGCTATGATAAAGAAACTGACAAATATATTATTTCTGTGAAAAAAGACTCTGTACCAAATGAGGATATTGAAATAATTGCCCGTTCCCTTGTCCTGATACGTAAGGCTGTAGTCTGGGTTGATTTTGGCTATAATATCGGTACAGAATTTGGCGGAAGGCATCCTGCGATCATTTTAAAAAATCTAAAAGACTCTTTGATCGTCATTCCACTTTCTTCGCAGGAACCCAAAACCATGGACTACAGTGTAAAAGTAGACAAGGTCTATGGTTATCCACTAATGCCACGATGGGCAAATGTAACCCGCATCACACAGGTAAGCCTGTCACGGGTACACTTTGAAAAGATTGGTGATGTAAAGACATACGCCCTCAAGCAGATCAGCGAAAAAATGAAATCCTGCGGTATAATCTGATAACTCATTACATACCCTATACTAATTACAAAATCGTTTGACAAAGCATACTGTTTATGCTAGTATGATGTTGTAAACGCAGGAGCAATCCTGGTAATTTTGTAACCGAGAAGCTGTCATTTATGGCAGCTTCTTTTTGTTACTTTGCCACTTCCATTCCTGATACTCCCTTTCAGAAATCTCATGGCTATTCAGCCTGTCTTTCTGTTTCATCCATTCCTTCAGAAATTCCTGAATCGCTTCTTCTGTAAAGACCAGAAGGACACTTCCCTTTTCCATTTTCTCCGGATTGCCAACCTGTACCCATTCCCGGTCAGTCTCATCCATCCAGAGCAGCATCTTCATTAGCTCTTTTTCTGAATCCGGGCTTCTCCTGCAGAATATTTCCGGGTTTACCTCCAGAACCTTTGCAATGACTTCCAGCCGCTCTTTCTTTGGCCTGCGCTGCCCTGTCTCATATTGGGCAATCCTTACATCAGCACTGTTCTCCGGGCATCCCAGCCTCATTCCCAATTCCTTCTGCGTCATGCCACGGTTCCTGCGTACCTGCCTGATCTGTTCTCCTAACGTCATAATCCCATCCCCTTCTTATAACGGCAGGGCTATCCGCAGACAGCCCACCGTAAACTTTTGTATTTTATATTGCAAGCCCCGGTTCCAGACGGGTATTCCCCGGCTCTTTCGTGATCCGTTCTTTTGCCGTATTCAGCTTATCCATGATCGACATCGGACGATCTGTATTCCTCTCTTCTGCCTTTTCAGCACGTTCACTGGCAACCGTAAGTTGATGTGCCTCCTTATCGTAGAAATAAACCTCCCCTGTCAGGACATCCATCGGAGATACTTCTGTCTGGTTGACCTCATTTACCATATTTTTTAATTCCTGAAAATCAATGATCCCGTCATCCGGAACAATCAGGACCTCATGCACCGAAGAAGGCAGGACAAAGTAATCACCTCCCACCTTTTCGGCAATCTGCTCTTTCATTTCCGGATAAAACAAAGCAGCTGCGCCCTCGCTTGTCCGGTCATTGGTCAAAACATACATGGGAAGTTTTTCTCCCAGCATATCATCCGAAAACATTTCTTCAAAAAAAGCCCTTGTTTCTGCATCCATAGAAGCGGGGTCTACACCGGTAAATTCCTTTACCATCATTTCTTTCATAATCTCTGCCATTGGCCGGAATACAGCAGGAAACTCTCTCTGGGTATTCGCCAGTGCCAGGTCATACAGTTCTTTCTCTGTAACTCCCCACTTCTTCTGGAGCATATCGGTAACCAGTGCGGACATTGTACCTTCCTCACCTTTATCCAACAGTACCCGGTAAACCAGTGCCATATCATTCTCCATCCGATGCGGACTCTTCTGCAGCATATCCCGGTTGCTGTCGGCACCGATTACACGGAAAATAATCTTATCCTTCACCTGCTCAAAATTCTGAAATACTTCCACATCTTTCTGATCAGGCATCGTACACTCTGCCCTGATTTTTCCAATCTGTGCCAGAATGTTTTCCATGCTTCGGCCATCCTGGTGCTGCCCGTAAAATTCATTCAGGTATATGGAAGGAGCCATATGTTCTCCCGGAAGCATGACCTGAAGGGCATCCAGCGTTACCCCGTTATTCTTTGTTATCTGTTCCACCCTGACAACTGCATCTGCATACTTTTCAGGAAGATACCCTTTGATCTCTTCTGCTATTTTTGCCTGAAATTCCTGATAATCCATCTATTTTTCCTCCTTTGCTTTCTCGTTATGGCATTTCCTGACTTTTACTGCATAGGCTGCCAGCCTTTTCTTAGCCATTTCTTTGTTTTTCATCTCTACTTCTGCTTTTACCATGCTTTATACCTTCTTTCTTTCATAATAAGGGCCGCATGTTGCCATGCAGCCCAAGATTCTTTATTTTCTATGTTTTTTTATGACAAGCATTGTGATAATCCCACCTGCAGATAATGCCATCAAAAGCACAAACAGCAGAATTGGTGTATGGTCATCTGTTTTTGGACTGTTCGCAATTACAGATCGCCAACTTTGATATCCTCTTTTGCATATAGGGCAAATTCCGCTCCTGCCAGTAGTTTTTCATTTTCCGCATCCCTTTTCACAGCAGAAATTTCCACCTTCTGGCGTTCATTGGAAAATTCCACGCTTTGAGAAACCACCGGGGTATCCTGTCCTGCATAAACAAACTGCACATTCTGTGCTTCGCTGTTCTGCACAAAACCTTCCGGGGCTGTCTTTTCCACTACTTTGTACGTCCCAAAGGGAAGATTTTTTAAAGTGGCTGTCCCATCCTCACTGGTAGTCAGTTCTGCCACCAGTTCATCTTTTGCATATTCCAGGATACGGTTTCCATTGGAATCCTTATGGAAATCAGCCGTATAAATATCTTCAGCTGCATAGACCGCAAATACGGCACCTGCAAGATTCTGGACTTTGTATGTAAAATCCTTTTTATATCCGTCCAGCACTTCGCCCTTTTTCACTACTGTCAGTTCGCCTTTTACCGGATGATTCTCATACACAGCTTCAATAATAATATCTTTTCTGACATCATCCTGATAATATGCAGTATTGGAATCCACTGTGACTTCCACGTAATTCTTATTGATGGTATATCCTTCCGGAGCTGTCACTTCCTCGACCCGGTAATGGCCGATGGGCAGGCTCTGTGGCAGGATCAGGTATCCGTCCGCATTCGTGAAATAAGATTTATGGGTAACTGTAGTAGGGTATGTGGTAACCTGTTCCACATATTTTTCATGGTCAAGGTCATAAATCTTAAATTCCGTACCCGGAATCAGGACTGTTTTCTTTGTCTCGTCATCCAGTTTGATGATCTTCAGTTTTGCTTCAAATTCATCATCCAGAAGCACCCTCCAGGTCTGCGGTGTGTTCGGATGGTTTTCCGTAATCCTTACGATAAAATCATCTACCGGCTCATAGTTGTGGGGCGTAGTTGTCTCCCGTACAAGATAAGTTCCAACTGGTTGATTTAAGGGTTTGTGATATCACACTTGCGGATACTGTAACCGTGAAACTAACCAGAAAAGGTGATAAAAGCAGGATCGTACCTATAATGGTGCCTACAGGACAGCTTATCAGACAATATATAGCTGAGAATCATCTGGATACTGCACTCTACCGAAACCATCCTTTATTTACCAACAGGTCAGGTAAGAAAATGACTCGTGCCGGGATTACCTACATCCTTCAAAAATATGCTGAACAGGCATATCTTTCCGGACATGAAGATGTTGATCCCAAACTGACTCCACACTGTTTGCGCCATTCAAAGGCAATGCACCTGCTCCAGTCAGGGATAAACCTTATCTATATCCGAGATCTGCTTGGACATTCGGATGTATCAACCACGCAAGTTTACGCCAGAGCAGACGAAAAAATGAAACGTGAGGCTCTTGAAAATGCTTATCAAAGTCCTTCAGACGGAGAAATGCCATCATGGCAGGAAGATAATGATCTTCTTAATTGGCTCAAAAACTTCGGTAAATAGCAACACCTAATTATGCAAAGTAATTGGAGAAAGAAATGCTGAATATATCAGGTTTCTGTTCTCCAACTTTCCATAATTACCTACTATGCATAACCGACACCACCCTTCTGGTTAGTCAGAGCAATTACTTTGCAATTTGACATAGATGCGTCCTCCTTTCACATAGATTTAGCCACTTTGTCAAGGTAGCTATGTAAACAGTACCAGAGAACGCAAAAAAGCCGCCTACTCTTAAAATCAATAAGAATAAGCGGCTTCGTAATTTGCCTTAGACATATTCAATTTTCATTCTCTTGGTCGGTGCATTTATGACCTTAAAAATAAGCTCGTCAATACAATCCGTATATCTGCCTTGCTGTATGAGCTGATTTTTTAACTCTACAAGGCTAAGTATCAAAAGTTTTCTTTCGTGGCTATACAAATACAGATGATTAAATTTCTCTCATAAGCACACCTCCACTTCTTTAGCTTCATTATATTGGAAAGCAGGGGAAAGGACAAATCTGCAAAAAGGTACAAAAATAAGCGTACCACTATTTCTAATGATACGCCTATCCTCATTAAATCACTTCAAAATGCTTCAACGCATCCTTTATCGCTTCCACTTTCTCCGCTGTCGGATGCTTCCTCGGCTGTTTCAATTCTTCTACCGCATTAGGAGCATCATACATTGGCAAGCCTAAATCGCTCTTTACCTCTGCGATATATGCGGTATGTACTTTGAAGCCGTATTTAGCTTCTATGTACTCCTTTATCATTTTGTAGGTCACTCGTTCCTTGGGCTTGTACTCTTCGGCTCTTTTAGCGATATTATCAAGCGGAACTTTTCCCTCACCCTCGCCAAACTCAACTTTTACGTTGATATGTCCGTCTGGCTTTTTGTGGGAAAGCAGTACAACCGTCTCAACGGAACTTTCATTGTCCCAACAAAGTTCCTGTGTTTCCAGGTCTCCGAAATACACCGGAAAACGGAACTTTATGTGCTTCAGGAATCTGCCATCTGGCTGCTCCTGCTCGTAAATGTCC
>PPYF01438884.1_pt1 | contig 16955 bp, 18 predicted proteins | sample 1559871 | NCBI WGS metagenome assembly PPYF01 (sample SAMN08240021, study PRJNA423297) | Human gut metagenome, whole genome shotgun sequencing project.
TCAAAAAGAAAAAAGAAAAGCCAAAAGAGTTCCAAAAACTGGATATTAAGAATATTCCGGCGCCGCACAAGATCAAAGGCAAGTTGGATGAGTATGTGGTAGGACAGGAGTATGCCAAGAAAGCGATGGCTGTTGCTGTTTACAATCACTATAAGAGGGTAGCGACAGATTCGGTCGATGATATTGAGATCGAAAAGTCCAATATGCTGATGATCGGACCGACAGGAAGTGGTAAGACATACCTTGTAAAGACACTTGCGAGACTGTTGGATGTACCGCTTGCGATCACAGATGCCACTTCCCTGACCGAGGCTGGTTATATCGGGGATGACATTGAGAGCGTCGTATCTAAATTACTGGCAGCAGCAGATAATGATGTAGAGAAAGCCGAGCAGGGAATCATCTTTATCGATGAGATTGACAAGATCGCGAAGAAGAGAAATTCCAGCCAGAGAGATGTAAGCGGAGAATCCGTACAGCAGGGACTCTTAAAGCTGTTGGAAGGCAGTGAGGTAGAGGTTCCGGTAGGAGCCAACAGCAAGAATGCCATGGTTCCTCTGACGACAGTAAATACGAAGAATATTCTGTTTATCTGCGGGGGTGCATTCCCGGATCTGGAAGGCATCATCAAGGAACGTCTGATGCATAAGACATCCATGGGATTTAAGCGCTGGAGGCGATTGCGGAGAAGGCAATGAAGAAAGAGACCGGAGCAAGAGCACTGCGGGCGATTATCGAAGAGTTTATGCTGGATATCATGTATGAGATTCCAAAGGATGAGAACATCGGAGAGGTGACAATCACAAGGTCTTACATAGAAGGAACCGGCGGCCCTCTGATCAGTCTTCGGGGACAGGAAGTGCCGAGATTGCCGTAAGAAAAGAAAGAGTATGAGAGAGTCTGGAAACAGGCTCTCTTTTATTGCGGATTTGTGCAGAATTATAGTAAAAATTATGTAAAAATGTCATAAAATGTGGAAAATGTATTGAAAAAAGGCATTTAAAGGTGTATCCTTATAGATGTTTGACAAAAAGGGGGCACATTATGGACTACAAGTATTTACTAGATCTCGCAATTATTTTACTTTGTACAAAAGCGCTGGGGCTTTTGACAAGAAGGGTACAGATGCCGCAGGTCGTTGGCGCGCTTCTGGCCGGATTACTGTTGGGACCTGCCGGAGTCGGCATTCTGACAGAGACATCATTTCTGCAGTCTGTAGCGGAGATTGGTGTGATCGTTCTGATGTTCTGTGCAGGTATGGAGACAGATATCAAAGAACTGAAAGCATGCGGAAAGGCATCCTTTATCATTGCACTTTGTGGAGTACTGGTACCGCTTGCGGGGGGATTTGCTACGGCATATTTCTTCAATCGGCCGGGGATGATCGAGTCAGATGCATCAGCAAGTATTTTCCTGCAGAATATCTTTATCGGAGTAATTCTGACAGCAACTTCAGTCAGTATCACGGTGGAGACATTAAAAGAGCTTGGAAAGCTCAAAACCCGTTCCGGCAATGCAATCCTGGGAGCAGCGATCATTGATGATATTCTGGGAATTGTGGCGTTGACAATCGTGACAAGCATTTCAGACCCAAGCGTGAAAATTGGAATGGTCATGCTGAAGATTGTTGGATTCTTTGTATTTGCAGCAGTTGTAGGATTTATCTTCTACAAATTGTACAAGAACTGGGTGGACAAAGCCAATAAGGAGAAACATCGACACACGATCGTGGCATTTGTGTTCTGTCTTCTGATGGCATACATTGCAGAGGATGTTTTTGGAGTTGCAGATATTACAGGTGCGTTTATTGCCGGTCTGATCATTTCAAACGTACAGCGTTCTACTTATCTGGAGACAAAATTTGATACACTGTCTTATCTGCTTTTATCACCGGTATTTTTTGCAAGTATCGGGCTGAAAGTAGAGCTGCCGAAGATGTCTGCGGCGATTGTTGGATTTGCAGTAGTGCTGACGATTGTTGCAGTATTGACGAAGGTTGTTGGATGTGGGTTTGGTGCAAAAATCTGTCACTATAAGAATTATCAGGCAAAACGAATCGGAATCGGTATGATCTCGCGTGGAGAAGTAGCGTTGATCGTAGCCAGCAAGGGCGCAGCACTGGGGCTGTTAGGTTCTGCATTTTTAGGGCCGATCATTATTGTTGTCGTGATCACGACAATTATTACACCAGTCTTTTTGAAGGTGGTATTTGCACCGGGCACGGCTCCGGTACCGGAACAGATTGTACCGGAATCAGAGCGTGTAAAGACAATTTACGAATCCAAAAAGAGAGAATGATTTTTTTCAGGGACGCGTGAGGGCGTCCCTTTTTGTTATAACTGACGCATGGCTTCGAATGTATTGTAAAGGTTTAACTGGCCGTAGCCCCATTCCCGGTTTGGATAACTCATATCCAGGGTCTTGGTGGCTCCTAGCATCAGCAGACTTTTGATCAAAGAGGTATCCACGGAGGGGATTTTTTTTTGCTGAAGATGCCATTCCACAAGCAAAGCAGCTGCGCCTGCAGTGATGCCGACCGAGGTACTGGAACCGCTCCTGCTTTCAAATCGTCCGCCGGGAAGTGAACCGGTAATGTTGATTCCCGGGGCGGTAAAATCCGGTTTGACCTGCTCTGTACGAGTAAACCCTCTTCCGGAGGAAAGTGCGATACTGTTGTTGGAAGAATCGTAATAAGAGACGGAGATCGGCTGTACAGAGTCCGAAGGGGCAGTCAGCGTATAGTATGGATTGGAGTTTAAAAAGTAGACTTCTCCGCTTAAAAATTCCCGGACAGGAAGCCAGATGTGGAATCGCCCGTCAATAATCTGGATGGGTTCTACCACCAGCTTCCAGATTCCGGGAGCGGCATCGGAAAAACGAAAATGGATCAGTTCCGAGGTTGTACTTTCTACAAACAGACGGTAGTCGATGTAGACGGTTGTATTTTCAAAAAGAAAATTGAAAGTTGTGCTTGTTCCCGCACGAATGGGAATGCGGGAAGTGCTCTCTCCAGATGGAGAGGTCAGGCTGATTGAGAGGATATTGGGAAGCTCGGTCCATAGCTCCATCATAAAACCGGTGGTATTTTCTCCGACACGGATCTCTACGGTCTTTGTATCAGAAGTATTCATGATCTCGCTGTAAAAGTGATGTCTCTGGTCCGCTTCATTTCCGACCCCAATGACAGGAATCCGATTGGATAACAAGGCATACTGCTGCGCGGTGATCGAGAGCGGAAGAGAGCCGGAGTGTCCGCCCAGATTGCTGCCAAGTGCCAGGCAGAAGATCAGAGGCAGTTTGAGTTTTTCGGCGAGCAGGTGGAGATAGCGCATACCAAGCATGATATCATTTTCCTGAAAGGCAGGGGCTGTATCGGGAATAAAATAGTAGTCTCTCAGATATTGTTTTGCCTGCTTTAATTTTACAACGGCGATCACAGATTCCGGAGCGGCACCGATAAACTGCGCACCGGGCTCTCCGGAACCGGCAGCGATACTTGCCAGAAATGTCCCATGTCCATTATTGTCCACACTTGGAACAAGAGAATGGGGATCTTTTGAGGCAAGCGCTTCATTGATCATATCACGTGTATAATGAGAGCCATAGTCAAAGGATTCCGGAAGGGTGCCGCTTTGGATCGTCTGATCCCAGATGCCTGCGATCCGGGTGGTTTTATCCAGATTTTGAAATACCGGATTTTCGTAGTCGATTCCGGTATCCAGAAATCCGATCATTACCTGTTTTCCGCTTAATTGGAGAGTGGAGTGGTTCTGGATCGGAAGAATCCCAGCCTGATTTAGCGCCTGCATACTGAGCAGGGAGTAGCATTTTGGAATTGAAAAATAAGAATAACGTTCCAGAGAAACAGGATCGATGATAGATTTTGGAAGGTAAGCACATTGATAAAAAAAACCGGGATTTTGAAAACAGTAGTCTTTTTTAAGCAGATCTTGAAGAAAAGGCATCCGAATGTCGGAGACAATAAAATCACGATAATCTTCGGAAAGAATTTTTTCCCGGCATGAGTCAGAGTAAGGCATGAAATGATCTCCAGGATGTTTTTGAAAGTATATGCCGGAAGCTTTTAAATAAGAACCGGAAGAAGAAAACAGAAGAAATCTGGTTGAAGTTATGACCGTTTGGGGTATAATGTATATATGCACGAGAAATTCTGTTGAAAATAACAGATATGTGACAGAAAGGAGAAGAAAGATGAAATCTTTTTTTGAAGATTTAGGCAAAAAGATCGGTGAGACGACAGAAACTGTGACAAGTAAAGCAGGCGAGATGATGGAAATACAGCGATTGAGAGGACAGATCCGAACTCTGGAGCGCGGTAATGAGGCGGATATGCTGGAGATGGGTCGCTTTATGTACGAGAAGTACCGGGCGGGAGAGGAGATGGACGAACAGGTACAGATGCTGTGTGAAAAAATCGATAACAGAACAGAAAGTATCGAGAGACATCAGGCAAAGATCGAGGAGATCAAAGGAACGAGTACTTGTGCAGAATGTGGAAAACAGGTAGCAAAAGAGATGGCATACTGTCCGTACTGCGGAGCGAAAAAAGAAGAAGACATTTGGGATGAAACGGAGGATGTGCTCAGGGAAAAGGCCGATCAGGCGGTTGAATTTGTAAAAGAAAAAACAACACAGGCAATGGATACAGTTGCAGAGAAGACAGAAGATGCAGCAGAGACAGTTGTGGAAAAAACAGAGGACGCAGTAGAAAAAATTAAAGAATTTACAGAAGAATAGAGGCAGAATATGAAAAATCTGTTTGGAGCAGGGGCAACGGCATTTCTGACGTGTCTGGATATGGCATTCAAATCAGAAGTGGAAAAGTGGCCGGACGAGGAAGAAAAACCGTTTGCGGACAGCAAAAAGATCGTCCTTAGAAAAGTGCATAATAAGGGGATGTGTATGAGTCTTTTGAAAGAGTATCCTCAGTTTGTAAAGTACACATCTCTTGTTATGACCGCAATTCTGACCGTCTGGGATATCTTGTGTCTGCGAAAAAAAGGCAGTTATTTGAAAAAAGCAGGGCTTTCACTTGGTGCGGCAGGCGCCTGGAGCAACACACTGGATCGCTGGATGCGGGGATATGTGGTGGATTATATCGGGTTTCAGACATCTGACGAGAAGCTGACAAAGATCACATACAATCTGGGAGATTTTTTTCTTGCGGCAGGAAGTATTTTGATTTTACTCAGTGAATTTTTGCATAATTTCAGGAAAGGAAGTGAGTAAAATGATCCAGGACATAGCACCTCATCAGTTCAAAAATGAGTACAGGGCGATTCCTCCGAAGAACGACAGCGTTGTATTGTACTATGAGGAGCATGCTTCCCTGATGAGAAGGACACCGCAGGGAATTGAATTTCCAACATTTGGAGAGTTGGAGCGGCTGAATGAAGATATTTATGAGAACAGCACCTATCTGTTCACGATTGATGAGAAGCAGTACTATCTGGCGGAGAATTTGAATCGGGAGCTGCTTTCAGAGTTCACAATGGAGAATACAGAGATTTTTCGGACAGTCGAGCCCCAGTATCTTGCATTTGCGGGGATCACGGGATATCAGCTGTATCGATGGTATCAGACACGCAGATATTGTGGACGCTGTGGACATAAGATGCGTCATGATACAAAAGAGAGGATGCTTTTCTGTGAACACTGCAGAAATATGGAATTTCCGAAGATCTGTCCGGCTGTCATTGTTGGAGTGACAGACGGTAACCGGATCCTGATGTCCAAGTATGCAGGGCGAAGTTATAAAAAATATGCACTTCTTGCCGGATTTACAGAAATCGGAGAAACCGTGGAAGAAACAGTGGCGCGAGAAGTGATGGAAGAAGTCGGATTGAAGGTAAAGAATATCCGATACTATAAAAGTCAGCCATGGGCATTTAGTGATACCCTGTTGATGGGATTTTACTGTGATCTGGACGGTGACGCAGAAGTGACACTGGATGAAGAGGAACTGGCACTGGCGGAATGGTTTGAAAGAGACGAGATTCCGGTAGAGCCGTCCAGAGACAGTTTAACCAATGAAATGATCATAAAATTTAAACAAGGTGAAGTTTAGGAGGTAGCACAATGAGAGCAGAATTTGACGAAAGTTTGGTAACAGGAAATGAAATGATCGATTCCCAGCACAAGGAGCTGATCGACAAGATCAACAAATTGCTGGACAGCTGTGAGACAAGCAAAGACAAACTGGTGGCAGTTAAGACATTGGATTATCTTGCTGATTACACAGAATTCCATTTCGGAGAAGAAGAAAAACTTCAGGAATCTATTACATATCCAGGAGTTGCAAAACACAAAGAAGAGCACGAAAAATTAAGACAGGTTGTAAAGGATCTCTATAATATGCTGGAAGAGGAAGAAGGTCCGTCTTCTGCATTTGTAGAAGCGGTTCATAAGAATGTAGTAGAGTGGCTTTACAATCATATTAAGACATTCGACCGCTCTGTTGCGGAATATAAGTTCATGCATGAAAACGGTGAGAGATTGTAAGGAAAAGATTACGGATAAAAAGAGGCACAGCGGGAAACATCCCGTCTGTGCCTTTTATCTGGATCATCTTTTTTATCATTTCATTTCTGCATACAGTTTGACCAGCTCGATCATCACATCAACAGCCTTGTCCATTCCTTCGGCAGTAATGTGTTCGAATGGTCCGTGGTATCCATGTCCGCCGGTTCCAAGGTTTGGACATGGAAGTCCCATAAAGCTTAAGCGTGCGCCGTCGGTACCTCCGCGGATCGGCAGGATCAGTGGTGTCACATCTGCAGTGGCGCAGGCTTTTTTTGCATTTTCGATCAGGTGCATGTTCCCATCTTCAATAATTTCTGCCATATTGCGGTATTGTTCGTCAATGGTCAGTTTTACGGTACCGAATCCCCATTTCAGATTCATCTGTTTGGAAATCTCTTTTAATGTCTCCAGACGTGCGGCAAACTTGTCGGCATCGTGATCCCGGACAATGTAATGCAGTTTTGCGCAGGCTACATCTCCGGACATGCTTACAAGATGATAGAATCCCTCATAGTCCTCGGTATCCGCTGGAGTTTCTCCGCAAGGGAGGGCGGCGTTGATCTCCATTGCCACCAGGGCGGCATTGACCATCACGTCTTTTGCGGATCCCGGGTGTACATTCACCCCTTGGATCTCAAAGATCGCATCTGCGGCATTGAAGTTCTCATATTGGATCTCACCTTCGGTATCGCCGTCCATGGTATAGGCAAAATCAGCATCAAATTTTTCAATGTCAAAATGATCGGCGCCTCTGCCGACTTCCTCATCCGGAGTAAATCCGATGGAGATCGGACCGTGTGGGATCTGTTCTGTCAGTACTCGTTCTGCCATAGTCATGATCTCTGCAACTCCGGCTTTGTCATCCGCTCCCAGAATCGTATCTCCATTGCTGGTGATCAGAGTACGACCTTTGAGATCCTTTAAATGCGGGAACATGGAGACAGAAAGAACCCGTCCGTCAGAACCGCCAAGAGGAAGGTGTCCGTGCCTTTGGAAGTCCCATGTTGATAAATTCCCGGATCAAATCCTGAGCCAGGTCAAACTGGCAGGTAGAAGACGGTACGGTAGTGCTTGTCTCATCACTTGGGGTGCGTACAGTTACATATTTTAAAAGTCGTTCATAAGCTCTCATAAATAAATCTCTCCTGTTTTGTTATAATGATCTGTGTTTATTATAATTCCTGAGAGGAAGAAAGAAAAGGCAGAAATGGAAAAAAATCAGAAAAGTAACTTGACAATCAAAGCTGGGAAATTCTATAATGAACATTGTTCAGGTTGGAGGTGCAGATTTGAATATGGCAGTTACATCAAGAGAGGAAATACTTGCAGTGTGCAGAGAGATTGTGGCAGAAGAAGGGCTTTCGTCCGTAAACATGAGGCTTGTGGCTTCCCGGTGCAACATTGCATTAGGATCCGTGTATAATTATTTTCCATCCAAATCGGAACTTTTACTTGCGACGATTGAAAGTGTATGGATGGATATCTTTCATATGAATGGACAGGTACTTGTATTTGAAAGCTTTACAGCATGTATTGCCTGGTTGTTTGATACGGTGTATAAAAGCAGTCAGAAGTATCCGGAGTTTTTTAATCTGCATTCCATGAGTTTTGCAGCAAAAGATAAAAATGAGGGAAGGAAAATGATGGAGATTTCCCTGATGCATTTGAAGAAAAATCTGGTTCAGATATTGACAGAGGACCAGAATGTGCGTGAGAATGCATTTGAAAATGAGCTGACTCCGGAAATTTTTGTGGAGTATGTGTTTACACTTCTGATGTCCATTCTTCTGGAAAAGCAGAAAAGCTGCGAACCACTTTTAACGATGATCGCACACAGTATCTATGAATCCCACTTTTAAAAAGTGGGAAATTTTAAACATAAATATGAACAATGTTCATATTGGAGAGGAGAACAAAATGAAAGTAAAAAAAAGAACATTACTGCTACTGGCCAGCATTGTCTGGCTGATTGCGGGGTTCAATATTATTCGAATTGGAATACTCAGCTATACAGGGCATGTGACAGTTGTGAATATTTTGCTCTCAGCGCTGGTTTTTGCTGTATTCTGGTCGATGGTATTTTATAAACTGGTGATCAGACATACCGACAGAATTCAAAACTACGAGGATGAGCTTCAGTTTTTCTGGCATTTTTTTGATAAGAAGTCATTTTTGATCATGGCATTTATGATGACTTTTGGAATCGGTCTTCGAGCCTCCCATTTAGCACCGGATGTGTTCATCGCTGTGTTTTATTCAGGATTGGGAATGGCATTATTTCTGGCAGGTATTTTATTTGGGGTCCGGTATTGGAACGAAGGAAGAGAAGCAAAAAGTGAGTAGAAGGAGAACAAACGAATGAAAAAATTATGGAATCTTGCATTTGGATATTTTCTTGCCGCAATGGCAGGAGGTGTTTTTTACAGGGAATTTACTAAATATTTTGGATTTACGGGGGAAACCGCACTTGGTTATCTGCATGTACATTTGTTGGTACTTGGGACGGTGTTGTTTTTATTTCTGGGGCTTGCCGCCAAAAGTACAGATCTGTTGGAGAAGAAGCAGTTCCATACTTTTGTGACAGTGTATAATATCATCCTGCCGCTGTTTACAGTGGTTATGCTGGTGCGGGGAATCCTCCAGGTGACAGGTGTTTCTGTTTCCCATGGGGCAGACGCTGCAATCTCAGGGATTGCAGGGCTGACGCATATTGCGATTGCGGGGGCATGGATTTTCTTGTTTACCATTTTGCGCAAATTAAAATAAGAAGTACGGATCAGGACAGGAGTTTGTTATAGATGAAGAAATGCATCTTGGCATCCTGTCCTTTTATAGAGAAAATCGGAAAAAAACATCAGAAACAGTTTACAGAATTTTTAGAAAAGAAATTAGCACTCAAGTCTTGACCTGGCTAACAACAAGTGCTATATTACGTGTAGAACAATGAAACGAGTAGTGAGGAGGAGTTGCTATGAATATAAATAAATTTACACAGAATTCAATGCAGGCAGTGCAGAATTGTGAAAAGATTGCTTATGATTATGGCAATCAGGAGCTTGCACAGGAGCATTTGTTATACGCATTGATCACGCAGGATGACAGTCTGATCTTAAAATTATTGGAAAAGATGAGCATTCAGGGTCCTCTGTTTATTAACAGAGTAGAAGAGCTTTTGAATAAGCGTCCGAAAGTACAGGGCGGGCAGGTGTTTGTCGGTCAGGATTTGAACAATGCACTGATCCATGCAGAGGATGAAGCAAAGCAGATGGGTGATGAGTATGTTTCTGTAGAGCATATTTTCCTTTCTTTACTGAAATATGCAAGCAGAGATTTAAAGCCGTTATTTCGTGAGTTTGGAATCAGGTCCTGATCGGAGAGCCCGGGGTCGGTAAAACGGCAGCCGTAGAAGGGCTGGCACAGCGGATCGTCAGCGGGGATGTGCCGGAGGGACTGAAAGATAAGACGATCTTTGCATTGGATATGGGAGCTCTGGTTGCAGGAGCAAAATACAGAGGAGAATTTGAAGAGCGTCTGAAAGCCGTTCTGGAAGAAGTGAAGAACAGTGACGGCAAGATCATTCTGTTTATTGATGAATTGCATACCATTGTGGGAGCAGGTAAGACAGATGGTGCCATGGATGCGGGAAATATGTTAAAGCCAATGCTGGCAAGAGGCGAGCTGCACTGTATCGGTGCGACGACACTGGATGAGTATCGTCAGTATATTGAGAAAGATGCGGCTCTGGAGAGACGTTTCCAGCCGGTCATGGTGGAAGAGCCGAGTGTGGAAGATGCGATTTCTATTTTAAGAGGACTCAAAGAGCGTTATGAAGTATTCCACGGAGTGAAGATCACAGACAGTGCGCTTGTGGCAGCAGCAACCTTGTCGAATCGATATATTTCTGACCGTTTCCTGCCGGATAAGGCCATTGATCTGGTGGATGAAGCCTGTGCGCTGATCAAGACCGAGCTGGATTCCATGCCGACAGAGCTGGACGAGCTGAGACGCCGTGTGATGCAGCTGGAGATTGAAGAAGAGGCACTGAAAAAGGAAGAAGACCGTTTGAGCAGAGAGCGTCTGGAACATCTGCAGGAAGAACTGGCAGGACTAAAAGAAGAATATGCAGGCAAGAAAGTACAGTGGGAGAATGAAAAGACATCTGTAGAGCGGGTACAGAAGGTCCGGGAAGAGATTGAGCAGGTCAATAAAGAGATCCAGAAAGCGCAGCGGGAATACGATCTGAACAAAGCGGCGGAATTGCAGTACGGAAGACTTCCGCAGCTGCAGAAACAGCTGGAGGAAGAGGAAGAAAAAGTAAAGGCAAAAGATCTTTCTCTGGTGCATGAGGCTGTGACAGATGAGGAGATTGCAAGAATCATTTCCCGGTGGACAGGAATTCCGGTGGCAAAACTCAACGAGAGTGAGAGAAATAAAACGCTGCATCTGGGAGACGAGCTGCACCGAAGAGTCATCGGACAGGACGAAGGAGTGGAGCTGGTAACAGAAGCGATTATCCGTTCCAAAGCCGGAATTAAAGATCCGACCAAACCGATTGGTTCCTTCTTATTCCTGGGACCTACCGGAGTTGGAAAGACAGAACTTGCCAAGGCACTTGCCCAGAGTTTGTTTGACGATGAGAATAACATGGTCCGCATTGATATGAGTGAATACATGGAGAAATATTCCGTGTCCAGACTGATCGGAGCGCCTCCGGGATATGTCGGATATGATGAAGGCGGACAGCTCACAGAGGCAGTCAGAAGAAAACCGTATTCTGTTGTACTATTTGATGAGATCGAGAAAGCACATCCGGATGTATTCAATGTCCTGCTTCAGGTGCTGGATGACGGAAGGATTACGGATTCACAGGGCAGAACCGTAGACTTTAAGAATACGATCCTGATCATGACTTCCAATATCGGGGCGAATTATCTTCTGGAAGGAATCCGGGAAGATGGCACGATCGAAGAATCAAACCAGAATCTGGTCATGAATGACTTAAGAGCACATTTCAGACCGGAATTTTTGAACCGTCTGGATGAAATAATTATGTTTAAACCATTGACGAAATCCAATATTCATGCCATCATTGATTTGTTAGTAAAAGATGTCAACAAGCGTCTGGCAGACAAAGAACTCTCCATTGAGCTGACGGATGCTGCGAAGAATTTCGTAGTGGAAGGCGGATATGATCCGATGTACGGAGCAAGACCGCTGAAGAGATATCTCCAGAAGAATGTGGAGACGCTGGCAGCAAAACTGATCCTTGCAGGAGATGTGGGCAGAGGAGATCGGATTGAGATTGATGTTGTTGACGGAAAATTAGAGGCAAAAGTGAAAGGACAGATCGTCGCATGACACCCGTTATTTTCCATATAGATGTCAACTCGGCTTATTTAAGCTGGACTGCAGTTGAACAATTAAAAAATGGTGCCGGAACAGATTTGCGCAAGATCCCGTCGATCATCGGCGGAGATCAGAAATCCCGTCATGGGGTTGTCCTCGCAAAGTCAATCCCGGCAAAAAGATATGGCATCCGCACAGGGGAACCTGTTGCGAATGCCTTTCGTAAGTGTCCGAATCTGGTGATAGAACCGCCGGATCATAAGATGTACCGGGAAAAAAGCCGGATGCTGATGGACTATCTTCGGACATTTACGAAAGAAATTGAACAGGTCAGTGTGGATGAGTGCTATGTGGATATGACACAGGCGATGGAAGGTTTCTATTCTCCGGTTGATGCGGCTATGTTGATCAAGAACGGAGTTCGGGAGAAGTTCGGTTTTACGGTCAATGTGGGAATTTCTTCGAATAAGCTGCTGGCAAAGATGGCTTCGGATTTTGAAAAGCCCGACAAGGTACATACCTTGTTTCCGGAAGAAATCCGTGTGAAAATGTGGCCTCTTCCGATTGGAGAACTGTATATGGCAGGGCATTCCAGTGTGGAGATCCTGAAAAAGCTGGAAATTCTGACGATTGGAGATCTGGCACAGGCAGATCCCAGACTGATCACGCTGCATTTGAAGAGCCATGGACAGATGCTCTGGGAGTTTGCAAACGGAATCGATCATTCCAGTGTACAGTCACAGCAGGCAGAAGCAAAAGGGGTTGGAAATTCTACGACATTGTCAAAGGATGCAGAAACACTGGAAGAAATCCGTCCGGTCTTTGCACATCTGGCAGCGAGTGTTGGTGAAAGACTGAAAAAAGCCGGTCAGAAAGCATCCATGGTCAGTATGGAAATCAAATATTATGATTTCCGAAAGATTTCGCATCAGAAACAGCTGATGCGGCCGACATCGGATCAGAATGTTCTTTACGAGAGTGCCTGTGAACTGTTTGAAGAAGTATGGACAGGTGAACCGGTCCGCCTGCTTGGAATCCGGACGGCAAAACTGGTGGATGAAAAAGAGCCTATGCAGCTATCTATTTTTGATATTGAAATCCCCAAGCCTTTGGATGAGAAGCATCAGAAATTAAAAGATGCGATGGAGAAGCTGGATGCCCGTTTTGGAAAAGGGACTGTCATTAAGGCAAGTCTGATGAAAAAAGAACCGGATACAAAAGAGAAAGACGAAAAGAGAAGATAAATGAGACGAAATTATAATCTGGAGATCATACGGATGATTTCCTGCATTTTTGTGATTGTGATCCATGTGACCAATTATTTTTGCAGGGCATATGGAGAAATTACACAGAGTGAGTATTTGTTTGCACTTTTACTGGATACACTGGCGAGAGTAAGTGTTCCCTGTTTTTTTATGATCTCCGGAGCATTGCTTCTGGGAAGAGAAGAACCGTTGAAAAAACACGGGGAGAGACTGCTTCGTTTTTTGATCGCACTGGTAGTATGGAGTGTAGTGTATCAACTATATGGTTTCCCTGCAAAACGGGGAAGCGTATTATGATTTGCCACTGGTCGGAGATAAGGTGTATATGTTTTATATTTTTATCGGGTATTTTATTTATAAGTACCGGAGAGAGATCCGGATCAGCCAGAAAGGGGCAGCCGCAATTTTTAGCGGCTGTATGACCGGCATGTTTGCTCTGACAGTCTTTCTGACACAGCGGTCAGGGGAGCATTATGAACGGGTTCTGGAATACGGCTGTCCACTCACTGTACTTGCAGGCGCTGCATTTTTTATGATTCTGATTCGTTGGCAGAATGGTGAGATCTGTTTGAAAGAAAGGAAAAGAAGGCTTCTTGATATTGGTTGTGGATGTTCGTTTGGGATCTATCTGATCCACATTCTTTTTCTGGATGGATATAAAAAATATGCAGAACCGACTACTGTATCTGCGTGGATCGCAGTGCCGGTTCTGATTGCCGGAATCGGAGGGCTATCCCTTCTGTGTGTTACACTTCTTCGAAGAAGCCGCATTGGACGGGCAATTACGTAATACAAGGTATGTGATGCCGCATCCTGTCAGGATTCCGATGCTGTCTACAAATACATCTGTAATCTGGGGAGACCTGCCGGGAATAAAGGACTGGTGGAATTCGTCCCCGGATGCGCAGATGACACAGAATAAAAATAGAGCCAAAAGCAGTTTTTTCCCACGAAGACCATAGGTATAAAACGGCAGGGCAGCCAGCAGAGTCAGGATCAGGTATTCCGTGGCGTGGGCTGCTTTGCGCAGAGGATATTCGATTTTTTCGGTATAATGTTCGATTGTCTCTTCTGCCAAGTCCTGATGAAAGAGGGTATCACAGACAGTGACGATCTGCCTGCTTACTTTTTGGCTCAATCCTCCGGAAGTTGTTCCGTTTTGATTGGAAAATCCAAAGATGGTACAGAGCATGACAATGACCGGAAGAATGGTCAGAGGTTTTAAAATAGATTTCCATCGTTCTTGTTTCATATCTGAAAACTCCTTTGTATTCAAACTGACACTAATTGTAACATTGCGGATGAGATGTGGCAATGTTTTATCTGCCGGAAAGCCAAACCTTACAAAAACGTAAGACAAGAGCTGGGATTTGTAATGTGAATCAATGGAACAAGCTTCTGTGTTCCAGTTATAATAAACGAGAAGTAAGAAAACGGGAGAAATGAAAGGAAGGAATGACGATGACATTACTGGAAGTAAAGAATCTGAAAAAAATATATACCACACGATTTGGAGGAAATCAGGTACAGGCGCTTTCCAATGTGAGCTTTTCGGTGGAGGAGAAAGAATATGTGGCGATCATGGGAGAGTCCGGATCCGGAAAGACAACACTTTTAAATATTCTGGCAGCGCTGGATAAACCAACATCCGGGAAGGTGTACCTGAAAGGAAGAGATCTGGGAGAGATCCGCAATAAAGAAATGGCAGCATTTCGCCGGCAGAATCTGGGATTTGTATTTCAGGATTTCAATCTTCTGGATACATTTTCTCTGGAGGACAATATCTATCTTCCGATGGTACTTTCCGGCAAAAAGTATCCGGAGATGAGTCAGAAACTCAAACCAATCGCACAGCAGCTTGGAATCACTCAACTTTTGAAGAAGTTTCCGTATGAAGTATCCGGCGGTCAGAAGCAAAGGGCGGCAGTAGCAAGAGCGCTGATCACGCAGCCCAAGCTGATTCTTGCGGATGAGCCGACAGGAGCGCTGGATTCGCGGGCAGCAGATGAACTGCTTCGCTTGTTTAAGGAGATCAATCAGCAGGGACAGACCATCCTGATGGTGACGCACAGTGTGAAGGCAGCGAGTACGGCAAACAGAGTTCTGTTCATCAAGGACGGAGAAGTATTCCATCAGTTGTACCGCGGCAATATGAGCAATGAAGAATTGTATGAAAAAATATCCGCAACACTGACTGCGCTGACAACGGGAGGTGAGGACAATGCGTAATGTATTGTATCCAAAGCTGGCTGCGACCAACATTAAGAAAAACGGAAAGACGTATTTTCCGTATCTTCTGACCTGCATTTTGACTGTCATGATGTTTTATGATCTCTTGTTAGTCTCCACCAATTCGGCGCTGGATACCATGCCAGGTGCCTCCCAGCTGCGTTTGATTCTGAATTTTGCAGTTACAATTACAGGCGGTTTTTCGGCAATCTTTCTCTTTTATACGAACAGTTTTCTGGTTCGTCAGAGAAAAAAAGAGATGGGATTGTATCAGGTGCTTGGAATGGATAAGACGAACCTGACAAAGATGATGGTCTGGGAGAGCATCTATACTGCGGGCGCAGGTATCCTTGGAGGAATCCTGGCAGGAATTGTATTCGGACGGCTCATCTTTCTGGTACTCCTGAAATTGATCCGGTTTGATGTTGCCTTTCAGTTTTCTGTGGAACCGGAGGCTATTTTGATCAGTGCCGGTCTATTTGGATCTATCTTTCTTGTGGTTCTGATCTGGAACATTTTCCAGGTGCAGAGAGTCAATCCGGTGGAACTTCTGCAGGGAGGGAAAAAAGGAGAAAAAGAACCAAAAGCAAACTGGCTGATCGCAGTGATCGGAATTCTTTTGCTGGGAAGCGGATATTATATTGCACAGACGACAGAGTCACCGCTTAGTGCGATCACAAAATTTTTTATTGCAGTAATTCTGGTTATTTTCGGAACCTACGCTCTGTTTACCGCGGGAAGTGTAGCTCTGTTAAAATTATTGAAGAAAAATAAAGCCTATTATTATAAGACAAAACATTTTGTTTCGGTGTCAGGTCTGATCTATCGAATGAAACAAAATGCAGTGGGACTGGCAAATATCTGTATTATGAGTACCATTGTACTGGTACTGATTTCTGCGACAGCATCCTTGTATATCGGGCAGGAAAATATAATGAATACACGTTTTAAGACTGAATTTTCCGCAACATCTGATGAAACAACTCCGGAAAATATACAAGCGATGGAGCGGATCGTGCAGGAAGAGACGCAAAGCCGGGGGCTGGAGATTATTCATGAACAAAAATACCGGTATGTGCCGCTGAACGCCATGAAATATGACAATCAACTCAAGTTTGATACGGATTCAGGAAATGGATATGATGCAGATGCGATGCGCGGCTTGTATGTGATTCCATTAGCAGATTATAATGCACTGGAAGGAACCGATATTTCACTTGCTCCGGATGAAGTGCTGACCTATTTCCGGGATGAAGAGTTTGACAGCGGAGAAATCGTGTTAGGCAAAGAGACGTATCATGTAAAAGAAAACTTGAAGGAATCCAATCTGCAGAAAAAGAAAGAGGCAGATGTGATAAAGAATGTTTATGTGATAATGGCGGATGATGCAGCTGTGGAGCATGTCATCCAGCTCTATGGTCCGACCAAAATTCCGATCACGATGCAGTATCTGTTGAATTTTGATATGAAGGGAAATGACACTGCAAAAAGTGAAGCTCTGGAATCCATGAAAGCGCGGATGGAGACAAGCGGCGAGGTGCAGTCATGCTATGTAGAATACAGAGAAGCTTA
>PPYF01305026.1_pt1 | contig 16950 bp, 26 predicted proteins | sample 1559871 | NCBI WGS metagenome assembly PPYF01 (sample SAMN08240021, study PRJNA423297) | Human gut metagenome, whole genome shotgun sequencing project.
TACACCCAAGCGTTGCCGCACACCTCAGCGTTGCCGTGCACCTCAGCGTCGCCGTACACCCTAGCGTTGCCGTACACCCAAGCGTCGCCATCTTGCGCTAAGTTATCTTCTTTTTCCACATATCCACCAAGTTCACCAGCTTCAACACTTCCAAAGCTAATTAAAGCCTTAATCCTAAATAATTTCTTGCCCCATTTTTCTATAAACTCTGCTGTCAACTCATACTTTTTCATAGTTACCGCTCCTTTAAACTTTAGCTAAATCACCTTGACGACATGCTGACCGTTTTGGTACTACATCAGGCACTAACGGATGATATTTATAACACCGCTCACGATCAGCAACCACATAAGTAAATCCGCTTTCTTTGTCTACTCTCAAAAACGGTTGATGTCCGCTGTATGGGCAATCAACAGTGTTAATACATTCAGCGCATTTTCGTTCGACGTCTGCGATAAAGCTGATATCGCTGCAATTACGCTTTATAAAGCTATCGTCAGCATCAGGGAAAATCCTCTTTGCTGCAGCTCTAACTTTATCGCTCACTGGCTGCCGTAGTTCGCCAAATGTTTTACCGGCAGCAAGATCAGCAAACAACTTTTTAACAAACTCATTTGCCGCTTTAGAATTACGCTCAATAGCCTTCTTCTCTGCACCGATTTTATTTTGTCGCAGGATTGATAAAGTATTATTAATATCTGCCCATGTTGGCCAATATTTATTATTATCAGCGATATAATCAACAGTATCGCCCCACATCTCAATGTCTGTGTATTTATAACGCTCCAGGGTTTGCCTTTCGATATTTTTTTTTGCATCTTCGCTTCCCCAGTTTGGCTTTAATCCCGCCGCCTGCCACACTTCATAAGCTGCCGTTATCTCTCTAAGTTCCAACATACGGCATATCCCTCACTTCCTCCCAGTCCAGCCCCATAAAACAAGCCAGTCTGTATTTTCTTTTCTCTGGAGGTATCGCTGCCCAGCGCTCCTTATTTTTTGCAATCCATTCGTCTTTCTCTTGTGCTTCCCTGTCAGCAGCTTGCACTGCTTCAGACAATTTGATTTCATCCGTCCAACGTTCATCCTGCAAAAAAGTATCAGGATCAGGTATGTACCTTCCGTTCTCCTCCTGCCACTGATTAGTTTTTTTGTATCGCTCAACAGCAGCATTAATCAATGCATACTGTTCTTCAGAGTGTACACGCATATTCATCCATGCTATTCTTGCAACAGGCTTTTTCCTTTTCGACGGATATAATTCCCAAAATAATTCAAAACCTTTTTCTTTTTCGTTAACCTCTAATCTATTTTTGGTTTGCTCGCGTGCGTGCGCGTTATTATTATTATCATTGTTTATCATTGTTATATTATTATCATTATTGTTAGATGTTAGCTGACTGTTAGGTTGTCTGTTAGGTGTCTGTTGACCGTCTGTTAGCTGACTGTTAGGTTGTCTGTTATCGACTTCCCTTTTTCCTTGATAAACCTGCCAGTTTACTATAGTTATCAGCCTTCCAGTCTTTGTTGATTGGTCTGTTAAAAAATTCATATTTCCAAACTTTTTTAACGCAGTCCTTACATTTTGGACTGTTAGTCCATTTCCGCAAGCTTTTACGATATTAGGCAAGCTTGTTATAAATTGTCCCGGTTGGCAAATAAATTCTTCTCCCTGCCAATACCACTTTTTTTCACTGTGATTTGCCATTAAAAGCAGAGTGATTAAAATTACTTTTTGCTCAACTGTCGTAACCTGCCAAATCGGACTATCTAACAATTTTCGATGTAAAGCAATAAACCCAGTATTCATAGCACTTTACTCCTGATGGCCATATTTTGTAGATAAATACGCTTTTACCTTTTGCCCAATTACAACGCCCTCGGCGGCATTGTGGCGCAGGTAATGACAGTCATTACAAAGCATTGCCATATCTTCAAGCCTATCCTGTCCACCTTGTGACTTTAGCGGCTCGTGGTGAGGTTTTACACCAGGTTCCACAAAGCGGCTACAATTTACACACAACCCACTATCACGGTCGTATACTGCTTCACAAAGTTTTTTAAGCGCGACACCTTTAAGCCGTATCCGCTTTACTTTTGGAATCATCTTTATTGCCCCATTTATTCAGCATTTCTTCGATGTCAGCTCTAGGTCTCAGCTTAACGCCCTGCTCTTCTGCCATAGCCAGAAGGCAATCAATAAGCCGTGACATTTGTTCACGGTTATACTCCCTGCTGCCAAGATAAAAATCAGCTTCGTAATCGCCAGTTACTATGACAATTCGCCCAACTCTACCGGCAGTCCAGCCTTTAATCATATACACAAGCGATTCTTTATCCATAAAATGATAGTTTCTGTAAGGCCCGCAATCTTTTATTGCTTCCCTATACACGTCCTCTTTACTGTAGTAAACCTTTTCCTGCGACAACTTTTTAGCTATTTCATCGCATAAGTGCCAGCAATAATTATTAGCTGACAGCGTTCGCGCCTTTGAGAGCGGTTTTATTTCTACCTCAAGGGTTTTCCCTCGTCTAATTGCTTCTTGTAGCTTCTGAACGTCTTCTGCTTCTCCAAAGGGCACCGATAACATTAGCCCGATACCTTCCGTCCCTCTAGATACAACTAAATCTTGTACCGTAGTTTTCATTTTTAAATAGCCTCCGCTGCTGCTTCTATTGCATCAAGGCACGTTTTTGCACAGGAATACGCATTCTCATACTGTGGTTTTGAAAGAATAAATTTTAACCCTTCGACACCCATTTCTTCTACATTCTGCCAACCTGAGTTACCACGAACATAACATTTTGTACCATCAAATTTTACAAACTCAGTAGTTTTTATTACAGCTTCTTCCTCTGGCACTTTAACTAGTTCCTGTGCTACTGCCCCCTTCTCGATCCATTGCCGTATTTTAGCTCCTATTTCCGGGGTTATTACACCTACAGAATTATCAAAAAGACGTGTACGATCTTTACTTGCCGTAGCCTCATGTTTTTCACGATCAATATCAAACATGATAGTAAATTCGTACTCCAACCCCTCACGTTGTACAGGAGCCATACCAACTTTTTTGATTTTCTTATCTTCGGTTTGAATATAATCTTGTTTGGACCGCATGGTCACAATAACATGCATTTTACTTTGCAAAATTGTCTGTACTAATTTATCATGCATTGGCGTAATATCTTTCCATGCCGCCCAAGAATTGCCCTTATATTTAGTTCTGGCAATTTGTTCTTGTTGCTCTAATAGCCCACCTGCTCCATTCCATACATGTGACAAACTATCAATGATCAACACATCATAACCAGCCTTTTCCGCTTCTTTTATGGCATTGATGTAATTCGTAGTAGTAAAAGGCGGGACAATCTGCGCAACGTCATAATCATAAAGATCAGAATATAATTCGCCGCTACCATTTTCCGTATCAATCATAGCTATCTTTTCGCCTAACCCTTGTGCCATCAATAATGCGGAATATGTCTTACCGCTTCCAGATACACCACACAAAGCAATTTTTACATAGCTTCTTTTACGTTCTGCCTTTTTAAACATTACTTATTCCTCCCCTTGCAACGTTCTGCACGTCTAAGCAATTTAACAGCCTGCTTTGCGGTTACTTTAGGCTCACCGTATGCCTGCTGAAGCGCACGAAAGGCCGCTAACTTTTCTTTCTCATTCATTTCTACGTCCTCCTAAAACTCTCTAAAAGTTTGACCGCCGCATCTACAGCGTGTATCCTCTATTGTCACTCTACATCCACAATGCGCACATATAACGACTGGTACTGGCGATAGTCTCACCGGCACCTTTAATTTCATCTTGTCAACGATTGCTACTGCCCTGTTTAGGCGTTCAATCTTTTCCTGCAATAAATTATCCATGCTTGCAATCCTCCAATTTTTTTGCTAAAATGAAGGTGGACGCTAAACCTAGTAAAATTTACATGTCCACCCTGAGCTATCGAAGCTGTAACTTCGGTAGCTCTTTTTCTTTTGCCTGCTCACCTCAACACCCCTACTGTCACTACAGCAGCCATAATAGCAATGTATGTTCCGACAAATATTGCAGCAGCCGCTACGGCAAAATCTCTAATCATAACCCCTGCCCCCTTATAATTCCCGATACATAAGCGATACGTGCCACTGTGGCAATCGTAGCAAGAGTGATTAATGTTACGCCCGGATATGTTCTTGCGCCTTGCATAACCTCGTCTACGGCGACTACGCCCAGCCCTGTTAATTGATAAACTATTTTTGTACATAAACCTAATGCCTTGTCTATTGTTTTCATTGCGCTTGCTCCCTTCTTGTTAGCTCTACCATTCCAGTACCGGCTAAAGCTGCGATTTCATAAAGAGTACATTTTAATCTCGCTATTTCCTCACGCAGGCTATCGTTTTCTTTAAGCAGCCTGCGTTCGTGGAGTGTCTTGACCCGACCGTTGGGGTCCGTGTGAGCTACCAGTATTACGTCTTCACGCCGATACCTACCCTTGCATACAGGCTTTATCCCTGTATCACGAAGAAAGTTTAGCGTTGCATAATATGTTAACCCAAGCATTTCCTGTACTTCTGATGTTGTCATAATCAATGGCTTGTCCATACTTAATCCTTTCTGCTTTCATGCTGCTGTTTTGTCCATATTGGCCAAAACTCCGATAGCCGTCAGCAACTCGTGAATTTTCAATCTACCCTTCTGCGTCCATTTAGTATTCATTACTACCTTTACACTACCGTCAGAACGGGTTACATCGATCGTTTCAGACTTCGTGTAGCCTTTCTGCATGTGATTGCTGTACAGCACCCATTGCCCGCCAACCTTGCGAATTAATCCTTGTTCGTTAAGGATTTTATTCAACGCCTTTGCACTAATGCCATAATCAGCAGCTATCTGTGTGACTGTTACTGTATCTTCGCTCGAAAGAATGGTATCCACATATTCCTTGATAGGCTTGAACTCCGAAATTACTTGACGCTGTACTGTGTTTTCTAACTTCAAGGTGTCAATTTGCTTGTTAGCAATCAGCAAGGCTCTAGCCATTACCTTGCCGGGGCTATTCCAGTCACGCTCTACCTCAAGGAAGTAGTGTCTTGCTTGCTTACCTTTTTCATTGCGGGTTAACATACACAGTTCTTTGGCCATATCCAATTTCATAATATGGTCAAACTGTTTTTGCGGCATTACCTGTCCATTTTGACCGTAGACATTTTTGTCCGCCGTTAAATATTCCCTATTTTCCTCAAAGCCATATTCACACATTCGGTCAAACCATTTCTTGTACGGAGTTTCAATCCCCAAAAACATATGTAGCTCTCTACCGCTGATTGTTTGTTCCTGATTTTCGTTAACTTGAATTTCAATTAGGTTGTTCATATTTATGATCCTTTCTGCTTACTAGGTAAGCACTGTGATATAATCACCTTGAAAGGAGGTGATTATTGTGAAAAAATATTTTACTATTAAGGAATTACAATTTTTAGACGCTTTATTAAACTATCTTGCAGCAAACTATAAATCCAAGCAGTTAATACCAAAAATATTGTTCAAGGACAAAGATTTTGTTATTTTGGGAAGTTTCTTTGATTACCAAAATGGATATGCCCATTTAACAAACTATGACCCATTGAATAATGGCTATCCCCAAAAAGTTGATTTGGTTAATTATCGTAAAATCGGAGAGTTTTTTGACATTCCTGCTTATAGTGAATATGATCAAAATACTTTAGGCCGATTACTCAAGCCTGCTTACTTTTTCTCTAAAGTTTTGGACCAACTTTTTGAGGAGTTAATGTCTTTGACCGAAGAAAAGTTAACCCCGTTTATTTATTCGCCAGTTTTCTATAATCAACAAATGCCTAAACTTGATTTTTATGCACTAGACGAAGATAAAACTTATGAAGTAGTATCTATCGTTTTGGAAGAGCAACAAAGTTAGCTTCAAACTTCAACCGGTTATAAACTAACTCCAGGGCTGCGTATGCTCCAACATACGTTAGCCCTTCTTCTTTTTTTATCTCATCGATGATACGCTTTGCTACTGGTGGCAGTTCTCTTAAAGGGTTTGGCTTGCCAAAACCTGGATGGATATATTCTGCCTCCATTACCGAAAAACGCTTTAGCTCTCTTAATAACTCTAAATCTTTTTCATTCATACTCTTACTCCTTTCTATGCTCCTCGTGGATTGTGTTATAATTACCTCGGAAGGAGGTGATTATTGTGTTAGCCAAAAATATTTATCAAGATATTATGAAGTTCATTAAATTTAGAGAAGCTGAATTATCCTCAACTCAAGAATTGAAAGTATTTTTAATCAACTACCCTCAATTTGAAGTTACACGAATTGGTCGGGTTGGCGACAACTACCTTATATTTGCAGGACAATCTAGCCAAGGGATTCACACCACTCTTTTGCTCCCTGCAGAAGCGCAGCCGTTAAATCTCGTGACAGTTGACTTGTAGGATCAACCCGATATACGGCCAAACAGAATTGGATTTCTTGAACACTCTTAGCGCTCCTTGCAATGCTCTTTAGGTTATCGTTCAGCTGTTCTAACAGTTGAACGATTTTTTCGTTTTCTTCATTGTTCATACTCTTACTCCTTTATGTGTTTATGTGCTTATTTCGGTTACTCTTGTGAACACTTTGTACACTTGCGGGGTAAAAAAATATCATCGACTGTGCTATTTAAAACTTTTGCAATTTTAAAAGCCACATCTATCGATGGTTTTCTGTTTCCGCTTTCAAGGAACGCAATGTATCTAACCGTTACGCCTACATTGCAAGCAAGCATCTCTTGACTTATTTTTTTCTTCGTTCTAATTTCTTTTAATTTGTTCATTGTACCCCTCCTTTCTCTATGTACATATTGTACAGTACATTTCGTGGAATGTCAATAGCTTTTTTTATATTTTTGTTGTATAATGAACACACAGTACACAAGGAGTGGTGAACTTAATGTTAGGTCAACGAATAAAACAATTAAGACAAGATAATGATATAACACAAAAAGAGCTGGCGGACTTCTTAGGAGTAACACCAAAAGCAGTATCCTTTTATGAACTTGGCCAGCGTATGCCGTCCAATGAAATGCTTTTAAAATTGGCTCAAAAGTTTCGGGTAAGCACCGACTATTTACTTGGCAACGAAGAAACCGCTACCGCGGTTGAACACAAGGGATACTACACTAACCCAGAAGCGGCACAAATGGCTCAAGAGATATATGATAACCCAGACATGAAGATATTGTTTGACGCCGCTAAAGACGTATCCCCCGAAGATCTAAAGTTTGTAGCCGATATGGTTGCCCGAATGAGAAAAAAGGAACGTAATGAAGATGATTGAACGAACCATATTATTTAATCTACCTCTATCAATAAAAGGTTTTTGTTTTTGTACTCCTGAAGGTGAAAAAATTTGTGTACTCAATTCAAGGTTTACTTTTGAAGCAAATAAAAAAACGCTTCTACACGAGCAAGGGCATATTGCAAATAACGACTTTGATTGTTGTTATTGCGTTGATGAAATTGAATTAGTTAGATCCAGGTAGTTTTATTTTTTTAGTTTTTCGATTAGTATTATGCTAACTAAATTATAATTAAGGAGATGTTTATATGGCATTTTTATTAAGCATTATATTATTATCAGCATTTATTTTTGGTTTTCAGTTTTCAATTGAATTGATTGTTGATGCTTTTCCTGGAATGCGGGGTTTGTTCTCTGGCAATGGAGCAGCAATTGCAATATTTGCTCTTTCTATTGTAATGAGCCTTCCGCTTTTTATAACAGTCCCAATTGCTATAATAGTTGGTATATTTTTTGCTAAAGTTTGGTATGCTGTGGTTTTACAATATTTAGCATTAGAAGGCGTATGGTTTATTTTTAATGCCATAATTACCATTCTTTTTGGCACTACTATAGTCGCTTTTTCTGGGGTATCAAAGTGGTTTGGTAATCGCGATAATGTTCAATGAAGGAGATTCATCCTATGAAAAAAATATTCATAATAGCTTTAATTGCAAGTATATGGTGTTCCAGTGTAGCGTTTGCATTTGTAATTGGCGGTTCTAACCTTGGAATTATGGGATACCCAGAATTTAATTCTTATTTGCCGTACGACCCTAGCCGTAATGATATTGCAAGGTATGTAGAAGAAGCTAAAGAGTATGTAGAAAATTGTAATAACGACATACAACGCATTCACGAAGCAAAATTGGAAGCAATATCCCAAGCTAATGACGCAGTTAATCGTTATAACCGAGGATATTAAATAAAAAAGACCGCCCCTGCGCCAACAGGAACGGTCAACGTAATTGCCCCACTTCGTCGCAAGCGAGCTGATTACTATAAATATTATAGCACATCAGCTCTGCTACTGCATACAGTAAAGGAGGTAGCCATGGAATACAATTTTACTTACCGCGAGAAAGACAAAGGCTTCCAGGTCATACTATCCTACAAGGATAATATGGGTCGCTGGAAGCAGAAAAGCAAGCAAGGGTTCCCTACCAAGCGTGACGCTAAAAAAGCTAGTGACAGGCTACTAGACGAAGTAAAAACTAATATGCCGCTGTACATGGACGATAGCACGACGGATGTAACCTTTGGCGAGTTTGCGTCAATGTACTTGCACGACGTGCGTAGGAAACTTGCGTATAACACCATAGCGAACTACGAAAAAGCAATCAACGCATTTTCAGCCCTTAAAGATATGCAATTGATCGGCATTAAACATGGCGATATTTTCGCCATATTCAATGCACTACCGTACAAAGCAAGCACTGCAAACCTTTACCTTACTATCATAAAAACTATCTTTAAACAAGCTGTATCGCCTTACAGGCTTATAGTCGAAAACCCTGCACTTGAAATCAAGCCCTTTAAAATCAAAGGAAAAAAGAAAACTAACGCTTTAACCAAAGATGCTTTAGAAGACTTGCTTAAATCAATGAAAAAGCGTAACTTGACCGCCTATATGGTTTGTTGTATTGCTGCCTTCGCAGGACTGCGCATAGGCGAAATACAAGGTTTGAAATGGTCAGATATTAACTTTAGTGCCGATACAATTACCGTTGAGCGCCAACTCGTGTACACCTCTAAAAACATTCAAGAATTTAAATCCTTAAAAACAAACAATTCATATCGCACAGTACCAATGCCCAAAAGGTTGCGCGCTGTCCTGCTGGAGTACAAACAGCACGCAATACTACAGATTGACGGAGCCATACTGCCACGAGGTTGCAAGGATACCGCCAAAACAATGCTAAAGCAATACGGTAATATTTCTCCTCACGATTTCCGGCACACTTATGCGACAACATTATTGAGCAATGGCTTTGATGTAAAAACCGTAGCCGCTTTATTAGGCGATACGGTAGAAACAGTACTTAACACCTATGTTCACTTCACAGACGATATGAGGGACAGCGCACAAAAACGCTTATCAAATTTTTTTTGAATGAATTTTTGACGAATTTTTGACGAATTTAGCAGAAACGGCTTATACACGGGGTTTAACAGCATATTCCCCATTATATACGTAAACAAGGCTGTGTTCAACGAACACAGCCTTGTTTTACAGAAATCTTTACTTTTTTAATACTTAGGAAACCTGCTCAATATCAATTACACCATTCTTCAGGACTACTCTTACAGTTTCACCGCTCTTGATCTCTCCGCTGACAATTTTTCTTCCCAGCAGATTTTCAACAGTATGTACGATCAAGCGTTTTAAAGGACGGGCACCAAAAGCGGGGTCAAACCCTGTATCCGCCAGATATGCCACAGCTTCATCACTGCATACCAGCGTCAGATCAAGCTGTTTTTCCAGTCTTTCACCAAGCTCTTTCAGAATCATTTTCACGATATCATTAATCTGCTCTTTTTCCAAGGCCTTAAAGACCACGATATCATCCACACGATTTAAAAATTCCGGTCTGAAGAACTGCATCAGCATACTCTGGATATCTTCTCTGGAAATTTGTCCCTGCTTTTTCATGATCTCGGCCGAACCAAGATTACTCGTCATAATAATCAACGTGTTTTTGAAATCAACATTGCGTCCCTGTCCGTCGGTCAACCGGCCATCATCCAGTACCTGCAGCAGTACATTAAACACATCAGCATGTGCTTTCTCGATTTCATCCAGTAAAATCACAGAATAAGGATGGCGACGCACTGCTTCAGTCAGCTGTCCGCCTTCATCATAGCCTACATAGCCTGGAGGTGCACCGATAAGACGGGAAACGGTATGTTTTTCCATATATTCACTCATATCGATACGAATCATATTGCGTTCGTCGTCAAACAATATCTCGGCTAAAGCCTTAGCCAGCTCTGTTTTGCCAACGCCGGTAGGACCAAGGAAAATAAATGAGCCGATCGGACGATCAGGATCTTTTATGCCGGCACGGGCACGAACGACAGCTTCACTGACAGCCTTAACCGCATCGTCCTGACCGACAACGCGCTGATGCAGGATATCTTCAAGATGTACGAGCTTTTCGCGTTCGCCGCCGCTAAGACGCGAAACAGGGATCCCTGTCCAAGTACTGACCACCTTAGCGATATCTTCTTCATCTACTTCTTCTTTCAGCAGCACATTCTCTTTATCATTTTTATTGTTTGCTTCGACTTCTGCAAGTTCCTTCTCCAACGCCGGCAGCCGTCCATACTTAAGTTCTGCCAGTTTATTCAGATCATAGCTGCGCTCAGCGCCTTCCATTTCCTGTTTAACGGCATCGATCTCTTTTTTCACTTCGCGCACACGGGCAATAGAAGCTTTTTCGCCGTCCCAGCGTTTAACGAGCTCTTCATTTTCCTTTCTCAGCTCAGACAGCTCTTCTTCAATTTTCACCAGCCGTTCTTTAGACTGCTCATCCTGTTCTTTGCCAAGGGCCTGAGCCTCGATCTCCAGCTGCAGTATCCGCCGCTTACTTTCGTCAAGCGCTGCCGGAAGCGAATCGATCTCGGTCCTCAATCGTGCTGCCGCCTCATCGACCAGATCAATCGCCTTATCAGGCAAAAAACGATCGTTGATATAACGGTTACTCATTACAGCAGCCGCAACTAAAGCCGCATCCTTAATCCTTACACCGTGATGCACCTCATAACGTTCTTTCAATCCACGCAGAATCGAAATCGTATCCTCAACGCCTGGCTGTTTGACCATTACCGGTTGGAAACGACGCTCTAAAGCGCTGTCTTTTTCAATATACTTGCGGTACTCATTTAATGTAGTCGCGCCGATACAACGCAATTCACCGCGGGCCAGCATCGGTTTCAGTATGTTACCCGCATCCATGGCTCCTTCGGCTGCACCAGCACCAACCACGGTATGCAGCTCATCAATAAACATAATGATCTGTCCTGCAGAATCGGAAATAACCTTCAAAACCTTTTTCAAACGTTCTTCAAACTCTCCGCGATACTTAGCACCGGCAACCAAAGCTGCCAGGTCTAAAGCGTATAAAATCTTGTTTTTCAGATTTTCAGGTACATCACCTGCTACGATACGTCTTGCCAAACCTTCAGCGATTGCCGTTTTACCAACGCCAGGCTCACCTATCAGCACCGGATTATTTTTCTTACGACGCGATAAAATTTCAATTACACGGCGAATTTCCTCATCACGGCCAATAACTGGATCCAACTTGCCTTCCATCGCTTTAGCAGTAAGGTCCTGTCCATATTTTTCAAGTGTCTGTTTGCTTTCTTCATCAGCTTGCCCATTAGTATAAGCCATATACAAGCCCTCAACCTTTTTCTTATCAATACCATACTTTTTAAGCAGAGAAACTGTCTCGCTGTCACCGTCACCGGCTAAAGCTGCAACCAAATTGCCAACATTCACTTCACCTTGACCGGCGGCCTGCGCTGCCAGCCCTAATACTCTGGCTAAAGCTGTGCTCATCACCAGCTGACGATCCTGTCCCTTTACAGAAGGAATGCGCTGCATCAACGCTTTAGCCTCCTGTGCAAAGTTTCTTTCATCTGCCTTGACATTAGCGAGTAAAAATCTGAAAAAACCTTCACTGCTGCTTAAGGCCACTAAAATATGCGCACATGACAGCTCCTGCTGATAATTCATTACAGCCTGCTGCTGCGCTGCTTCCAAAATACTTTTTACTTCTTCACTGTAGCGTTCCTGCATATCGCTACACCTCCTGACTATCATCTAATTTAGAATTTATTAACTTATTTTTACAGAAAATTTTTATCGTCACGCAGGGAAACTAAACTCTGCGGCGAATAAACCAATTAAGTAAGCTGCTTTTGCATAGTAAACGAGATAATATCTCTCTACGCCAATGGGCTTCTGCACTTGTTGCTGACCTGTATCATTCAATATCAACCAGCAAATCATCAAAGTAATATAATATGGAGGCAAGTATGAATACATCCATGATCGTTTACAGATTGTTTGACGTCGCCGACGAAATCAACCTGGACCTTGTACAGGCCCTGTGGACCAGCCGCAATAAAATAGCTTCACGTCTGCGTCTGGACAGGATCTCGACAAAATCCATTACCTTTAAAGACCCGCCTGTTTTGGTAGAACTTGGTTCACACGAAATGGAACTTGGCGGCAAAACCTATCTGGCTGAAATCAAGGCCCGTATTTTTGATTTGGGAGTTATCAGCCTGATTATCAGAATCCCATTTGAAGACGATGTAACTTACGACGAATATCTCGATATGGCTATCGTCAGCGAAAATATGCCGGAAGACGAGATCCATCATTATCTGGACGCCGTTCTGGAAACGATTCGTCCCGCCTGCTCAAACGAGCGTGTTTCGGATTTCGACGAAGACTTTGTTGTTTATTACTTCAAAGAGAATATCCCTGACTGGGATCTGGTCCCGCTGCTACTTAAAGATAGAACCCCTGTCAGTGAACAAACTCGCAGGGAAACACTGGAAAATCGCTTCTCCTATGCCGACGACATTACTTATCTGGCCTGGGATTCAGCCGTAGTTTACGACCAAAGTGGAAGCCTTGACGTTCCTGATCTGCTTGAATTTGCCAATGCACAGTTTTTAGAGCTGCGCTATTATGATAACGCTCTCAACAATGCCATTGATAAAACCTATGATGAACTTGAAGAAGCCAATATGACCAGTAAAGCAACGCGGCTCGAAAGCTATCGCCAGATCCGCGGTAACCTGATGGAACTGATGGCCGATGTCAGCAGTCTCACCAGCAATATCAACAATGCCCTGCAGGTAACAGAAGATATTTTCTATGCACGTATCTACACTCGATATCTGTCATTGCTGCGCGCTTCTGTCTGGAAAGACAATATTGAAAATAAAATCCACGTTATCCAGCGCAGTTATACACTGCTCAATGAAGAAGTATCAATGTACCGCTTCGAACTGCTGGGACTGTTTGCCATGGGCCTTTTAGGTTTGATTCTTTTAACTAATCTTTATATAGCTTTTAAGTAGGATAATTCGCAAGGAAGCTGGCATCGCCGGCTTCCTTAATTTTTATTATAAACGCCAAAAGTCAAAAAGTCAAATATTTTTATTATTATTTTAATTCATCAAAATCTTGACAAACATATATGCAAGAGTACAATAATAGTTATTCTATACAAATTGAGGGGAAAATTTATGACAGCTGGTTCTATTTTACGTGGTATCGCTATTCTGCTGGCTCTGCAATGGGTCAGTGTTTTGTTTTTGCAGGCCCTGCACATTGCTTTTCCACCGGCACTGCTTGGTATGATCCTGTTGGCTGTTTTGCTTTTGACAGGTGTCATCCGTGAGGAAAGCGTCGAAGACGCCTGTACTATCCTAATCGAAAAGATGGGCATGCTGTTTTTACCAGCCGGTATCAGTATGCTGCTTTATCTCGATATTATTAAAGCTGAAAGCATCGCAATTTTTATCACAATCATCGTCAGCAGTCTGATTATTCTTATTACTACTACAGCTTTTGTCGAGCTGGTTTCCAAACACAGCAAAGGAGGAAAACATTGATGTTCTTTCCCGAAGCCTTATTAAATTCACCCATGTTCGGCATTGGACTGACCATTATCGTTTACGTCTTCTGCGAACTGATCGTCAATCGTTTTGAGCTTAACATTATTCCACCTTTCGTACTGGCCTGCCCTATTATTATGGGCATCATTTATTTTCAGTCACCTCATATAACTTATGAACAATACGCTGCCGGAGCAAACTTCATAAACTTCCTTTTAGGACCGGCTACAGTAGCTTTGGCACTCCCTTTATACCGTAACCGTCAGACCCTTAAAAACAATCTTGCCGTCATCGTCAGCGGAGTTGTTGTCGCTACAGTCATCGGCATTGTTTCCATCTTCGTCTGCGGAAAGCTGTTTGGCGCCAGCGAACAGGTTCTGCTTTCTCTGATTCCCAAATCAGTAACAACGCCTATTGCCATGGATATTTCCAGTGTCATTGGCGGTATCCCCTCCTTAACCGCTGCCTGTGTTATTTTTACAGGTATGTTTGGTTCTACCTTCAATCATAAAATTTTATCCTGGCTGGGCTTTAAAAATGATATCGCTATCGGTCTGGCTATTGGTGCCTCAAGTCACGGTCTCGGAACCAGTGCCTGCGTCAATAAAAGCGCATTGCAACTCGCCATCGGCGGTGTAGCAATTGGTCTTACCGGTATTGCTACTTCTATTTTAGCGCCACTTCTACTGCCATTGCTGACTAATTTGTTTTGAATAAAGCTTTAAATATTTAAGAAATAAAAGAGCCTGTTCTAAAAAGAACAGGCTCTTTTATCATTTTCCTGAAAGACTCATTAATTGCCCACAAAAAAACGGAAGCACCGACATGTGCTTCCGTTCTAAAAAGGAGAGATTTATGTACTATTCTTCCGCAGCTGTCCCAATTAACCGGGGAAGAAAGGCCATACCATTGGGATAACTATAATGGAAACGATAAAACAGAGTACTACCAGAGGCACACCGACTTTTACATAGTCCATAAACTTATAACCGCCAGGTCCAAGTACTAAAGTACATGGCGGAGTTCCGACCGGAGTTGCGAATGCACAGGAAGCAGCTACGCCGATCGCCATCAGTACTGCTTTCGGAGAAGCACCCAGCTGCTGAGAAATCGCTACACCTACCGGAGCCAGCAAGGCGCAGGCTGCTGTATTGGACATAAACTGCGTCAAAGTGCAGGAGATAATAAATAGTACCGAGGTCATAATGATCGGGGTAGGAGATCCACCCATCAGGCTTACTGCCCATTCAGCGATCAATTTACCGGCACCTGTTTTATCCATAGCAGCCGAAACAGGCATCATACCTGCGAACAGGAAAATAGTTACCCAGTCAATAGCTGAATAAGCCTGCTTTTCAGTCAAACAGCCAGTTAATACACAAACCAGTGCACCAACAATAGCGGTCATTTCCAAAGAAATAGCTTTAAGGTCAAGTGCCATAACAATAATGCACACTGCTAAAATCAAACCAGAAACAATTTGTTTTTTACTGTCAGTCACAGTAGCCTCAATTTCCTGTTCAATTTCCTGGTCAGCGTCCAATTCTGCTTTCGGAAGCAAATACTTGCCGATAAACATCATGTAAGCGATAACCACAAAGGTCAAAGGAATACCTATCCAGGCAAACTCGAAGAAAGAAAAGGATTCATATCCAAAGGAAGTAAGAACACCGGATACAATAATATTAGGCGGTGTGCCAACCATCGTAATAACACCGCCGATGCCGGCCGCATAAGCTAAAGGCATCAGCTGGCGGGAAGCAGGAATCTTAGCTGCAGCACAAATACCCAAAACAACGGGCATCAGACATGCTGCTGTGCCAGTGTTAGATAAACAGGAGGACAATGCTGCACTGACAACCATAATACCAAACATTAAACTGCTTTCTTTAGTTCCGGAAATTTTAACAATACCTATACCAATTTTTTGTGCCAGGCCGGTATGAAACAACGCCGCACCCACAACGAACATACCTGCAAAAAGCACTACCGTTGAATCCGAAAGGCCTGAAAAAACCTGTTGAGCCGGAATAAATCCCAAAAGCCCGCAGGCTATAGCTCCTCCCATTGCAGTAATAGCCAGAGGAATAAGTTCAGTAATAAATAATAAAGCCACTATTGCCAAAACAATTAAACATTTTACTGCCGACGACATACTTTCACCTCAGTTTCAAATAATTTTGTAAAACAGCAAATATATGAAATTCACCTCCACTTTTATGTTGATTGCTTTAAGCAATCACAGGTTAAGTATAGAAATTTTATTTTTATGCACTCCAGTTAGAAAACAGTTAAAATAACGAACTTTATTATCTTAAATCTTTTAATTTATTTAAATAAACATCCAATTATTTGTTGCTATTGCAACAGCATATTATTCTTCGCTCTGCACCTGGCTCTGTAATATTTGTTGCTGATGCAAAAATCATATTTCATAAATATTTTTTATAATTTATTTTCACTTCAAAATTAATTATTATTATATAAACCGCAATAAAATACATTACAAGCACAAAAAATACCTGCTCATCACTCATTTAGAACAATAAAAAAGCGGAAGTACCAATTAGTACTTCCACTTCAGCGAAGGAGAACTTTATGTGCTATCTCTCTCGGATCATCTTACTTGACCGGAAAGACTGACATACACGAATTTTGTTTTTTAGAATCAACTTCTAACGAGCCACCAGCAAGTAGAGAAAATAATTGCAATAAGACCACCAGCAATAACTTCTGCTCCCATACCAGTCACACCTTCTTTCCCTCTTAAATCCCAGGTCAACTAGCAGAAATACCACCCAAAAAGCATTTCTACTTTTAAAAGGAGAACTCTATGTACATTCTTCCGCAGCTAGTCCCAATTAACCGGGAAAGAAAGGCCATACCATCGGAATAACGATGATGGAAACGATGAAGCAGAGGATAACTAAAGGCACGCCGACTTTTACATAGTCCATAAACT
>PPYF01470525.1_pt1 | contig 16934 bp, 17 predicted proteins | sample 1559871 | NCBI WGS metagenome assembly PPYF01 (sample SAMN08240021, study PRJNA423297) | Human gut metagenome, whole genome shotgun sequencing project.
TTATGAGCATTTTGCAAACGACTGAACTGAAAAAATATTATGGCGCAGAGCCGAACATTACCAGAGCCTTGGATGGTGTGACCCTCTCCATAGAAAAGGGCGAATTTGTAGCCATCGTGGGAACCTCCGGCAGCGGTAAATCCACGCTGCTGAACATGATCGGTGGATTGGATGTGCCCACCTCCGGCCAGGTGGTCGTGGATGGCAAGGAGTTGTCCAAACTCAAAGACGAGGAACTGACCGTTTTCCGCAGGAGAAAGATCGGCTTTATTTTCCAAAACTACAATCTTGTGCCGGTGCTGAATGTCTTCGAAAACATTGTGCTGCCTGTGGAGTTGGACGGAAACAAGGTAGACAAGAAGTTTATGAACGAAGTGGTGCAGATGCTGGGGCTGGAGGATAAGCTGAACAATATGCCCAATAACCTCTCCGGCGGCCAGCAGCAGCGCGTAGCCATTGCCCGCGCCTTGGTGTCGAAGCCCGCTATCGTACTGGCTGATGAACCCACCGGCAACTTGGACAGCAAGACCAGCGCCGATGTGCTGGGGCTTCTGAAAACCACAAGTCAGAAATTCCACCAGACTCTTGTGATGATCACCCATAACAGTGAGATCGCCCAGCTTGCTGACCGCATTATTCGGATCGAGGATGGCAAAATCGTGCAGTAAAGGGGGCGGGACTATGAATGACATTCTATTTGGCAATAACAACAAGGCTGTCATCAAAAAGCTGGCGAACCGCAGTTTCCGCAGCAACAAAATGCGGAATGTGATTGCGGTCATTGCGATTGCCCTGACAACCTTTCTCTTTACGGCAGTCCTGACCATTGGTATGGGCGCCAAGGGAACACTGGAATACAACATGGCAAAGATGATTGGCACTGGTGCGGATGCGCTGGTACAGGGTCTTTCCGAAGAACAATTCCAGCAGTTAAAAGAAAATTCCATGTTTGAAAAGGTGGGCTGTTGGGTACCTATTGAGATCATGACCAACACCAACCGGATATTTGCGGAAATTGATTACGCGGATCAGCCCCAGTTGGAGCTTCGGATGCAGACGCCGCGCACAGGCTCTGCTCCCCAAAAAGCAAATGAAGTTTTGGTTTCTGCCAATATACTGAAGGATCTGAACATCGAAGAAAAAATAGGTGCGGAAATCCCCATTGAATTTAAGAATCGTCAAAGCGGCCAGATGTATCATTTTGATATGATTGTATCCGGTATTTACGACACACCAAACGAAAAATCGGAATCAGTCATTGTTTCCAAAGCCTTCATGGAAGAAAATCCGGAGATGATGAACGAAATTGCTCAAGGGCGTGAGGGTTGTGGCATTTATGATGCTGATGTGATTATGCGGGACAGCTCCATGGTAAAGGAGCGCATCTCGGAGTTTGTCCGTAGCATTGGTGGTAATCCAGACGATAGAAGTGCTGAGAATTATGTCCGTGTAGCCCCCAACACTTTCCTTTCCAACAACAGCGGCGGCTCTATCATGTGGCTGGTAGCAGGTGTATTTGGCGTCCTATTCATGTTCTGTGGGTATCTGCTGATCTACAATGTATTCGAGATTGCAGTTACCAACGATATTCGGCAGTATGGCCTGCTACGAACGGTAGGGACTACTTCCCAGCAGATCAAGCGTTTGGTCAACCGGCAGGCGCTGTATCTATTCTTAATGGGTACACCATTTGGCCTGCTTTTTGGCATCCTGCTCGGACGCAGTATTCTGCCTGCGGCACTCCAGATGTTTGCTGCCGATTATAGTGGTAAAAACATTGAGGTCAGCACACTTCCATATTTGGGTATTATCGTAGGTGCGATTCTGTTCTCCGGGCTTACGGTTTATATCAGTACCAGAAAGTCTGTGAAGAAAGCTTCCCGTGTGTCACCTATCGAGGCTATCCGCTATGTAGAACAGGATACGGTTTCCATAAAGCGGAAAAAGACAAATACCGGAGCAGTTATTCCTCGCATGGCGAAGGCCAACCTCCAGCGCAATAAGCGTCGGACGGTCTTTATTGTGGTTTCCCTGACTTTGAGCATCGTCCTCCTGAACTCGGTATTTATCTTCAGCGGCAGCTTTGATGAAGATGTTTATATCAAAACCCATACCAAAAGTGACTTTGCGGTTTACAACCCGGACATTCAAGCCGCATGGGGAGATGAATTTGGACACAGCTGCACTGTTTCAGAAAAATCGGTAGAGGAAATTGAACAGCAGCCAGGTGTAATGAACGAAGTCCGCCTATACCGTAATACTTTTGAGGATGATCATATTGCCTGTGATTGGGGGCCTTCTTTCTCAATTGATAATACGGATAAATATGCCTATGTACTTCCTGATTCATTAAATCTCGGCTGGACTGAGGATAGAGAGGATTATGCTGCGTTGACTGCGGATAACCTTCCGCTTGGAAATGTGTATGGCTTCTCTGAAAATCTCCTGAACAAGATGGACATTATTGAGGGTGAAAGCAATGTGTCTGTCCTGAAAGAAAAACTCTGGAATGGCAACAATGTAATTTTAGTAAGTCACTATAACGATAAGGGAAACTTAAGCGGTGGTGCGGATAATACCTATTATTTTGGTCTGTCGGTTGGAGATACCATTCAATTTTATGAAAATGGAGTCCCTACTGAGAAGTTTACAGTGATTGCAAAGGCTGCTGTTACGAGCAATGAAATGACCTTGACTGGCGGTGGTTCTAATATTGCAACAGATATTGGTGGACCAAAGATCTATATGTCAGAAAATAAGTTCAAAGAGATTTATGAAACCCCTACCTTGTATGGTTTCTTCTTTGATGTAGAGGAACAGTATCAGCAGGATATGGAGAACTATCTGATGCGGGACACCGATGTTTCCTATAACTCTATTTCAACGCTGAAAGCTAATGTTTTAGGCATTAAGAATGTTGTCCTGCTGGTTGGTGGAATGATTGGTGCTGTATTTGCTCTGGTGGGCCTGATCAACTTCATCAATCTGGTTATGACCAATATCGTTACCCGCCGTCATGAGTTTGCCACCATGCAAAGCATTGGTATGACGAACCGGCAGCTCCGAAAGATGATGATTTCTGAAAGCTTCTCTTATGTGCTGCTGGCTGGGATTGTCGGAACACTAGTTGCGGCGACACTTGGCATGACATTGCTAAGAGCATTTGTAGAAAATGGTCCTACCAGTATGATGATGACATTCCAGATAATCTTGCTGCCTGCGCTGATTATGCTGGTTCTTTTTCTGGTGCTGGCGTTTATCGTTCCGGTTGTCGCACTCCGACTCCTTAACAATCGGAGTGTCGTAGAGCGGCTTCGGGTAAATGAATAATAGGAGCAGCCATATCAAGTGAATACTTCCTGCGCCGCTGTATGCGGCTGTGGAACATGGAAAACCGGGGGATTTTTCTCCCGGTTTTTCAAATGTCACAGGTTCGTGACATTTGGGGCCGAATTTAGCGGAAATTTTTTGTGGCTCGTGACATTTCTGTGAGGTTTGGTCGTTACAATGGGTTCAGAAGAAAGATCGGCTTCATCTTTCAGAACTACAATCTGGTGCCAGTGCTGAATGTCTTTGAAAACATTGTGCTTCCCGTAGAGTTGGATGGAAACAAAGTAGACAAGAAGTTTATGAAAGAAGTGGTGCGGATGCTGGGGCTGGAGGATAAGCTGAACAATATGCCCAGCAATCTCTCCGGCGGTCAGCAGCAGCGTGTAGCCATTGCCCGCGCTCTGGTATCAAAGCCTGCTATCGTTCTGGCGGACGAGCCTACCGGAAATCTGGATAGTATGACCAGCAGCGATGTGCTGAGCCTGCTAAAAGTTACCAGCACGAAATTCCACCAGACCCTCGTGATGATTACCCATAATAATGAGATCGCCCAGCTTGCCGACCGCATTATTCGAATCGAGGATGGCAAAATCGTGCAGTAAAGGGGGCAGGACTATGAATGACATTCTATTCGGCAATAACAACAAGGCTGTCATCAAAAAACTGGCAAACCGCAGTTTCCGAAGCAACAAAATGCGGAATGTGATTGCGGTCATTGCGATTGCCTTGACAACCTTTCTCTTTACGGCAGTCCTGACTATTGGCATGGGCGCCAATGGGACGCTGGAATACAGCATGGCAAAACTGATGGGATCATCTGCTGATGCGCTGGTGCAAGGGCTTTCCGAGGAACAGTTCCAGCAGTTAAAACGAAATGCCATGTTTGAAAAGGTAGGCTGCTGGATACCGGTCGAAATTATGACCAACACAAACCGGCGTGTTGCAGAAGTCGATTATGCCGATCAGACCCAGTTGGAGATTCGGATGCTGACGCCGCGTACAGGCTCTGCCCCTCAAAAAGCAAATGAGGTTTTGGTTTCTGCCAATATACTGAAGGATCTGAACATCGAAGAAAAAATCGGGGCAGAAATTCCTGTGGAATTGAAGGTTCGTCAAAGTGATCAGGTTTATCATTTTGATATGGTCGTATCCGGTATTTACGACACACCAAATGAAAAATCGGAATCGGTCATTGTTTCCAAAGCCTTTCTGGAAGAAAACGCAGAAATGATGAACGATATTGCCCAGGGGCGTGTTGGCTGCGGCATTTATACCGCCGATGTAGTAATGCGGGATAATTATATGGTAAAGGACCGCATTTCAGAGCTTGTCCGCAATATCGGCGGTAATCCGGATGATGTCAATGCAGCCAATGCGGTTCGCGTTGCCCCTAATCCCATTGTCTCTAATGAAAGCGGTCTTATGATGTGGCTGGTAGCCGGTGTTTTCGGTATCCTGCTGTTGATTACAGCGGCGGAAACATTGAGGTCGGCACACTCCCCTATTTGGGCATTATCGCAGGTGCGATTCTGTTCTCAGGACTCACGGTTTATATCAGTACCAGAAAGGCGGTAAAGAAAGCTTCCCGTGTGTCCCCTATCGAGGCTATCCGATATGTAGAGCAGGACGCTGTTTCCATAAAGCGAAAAAAGACAGCTTCCGGAGCAGTTATTCCCCGCATGGCGAAGGCAAATCTTCAGCGCAATAAGCGCCGGACAGTCTTTATTGTGATTTCTCTGACTTTGAGCACATTATAGAAGGTGAAACTGATTTATCTGTCTTAAAAGACAAACTTTGGAATGGAAACAATGTAATTTTAATGGGCGAATATGACGATCATGGTAACTTTGATGGGGCGGAGTCCGCTTTTTATTTTGGATTATCAGTTGGAGATACCATTCAGTTTTATGAAAATGGAACTCCAACCGAGGAGTTTACCATTATCGCAAAAGTCGCAGCTACTCATAGCGAAACGACTATGACTGGAGGCGGTTCAAATATCGCACAAATAATAGAAGGTCCTAAAATTTTTATGGCTGAAAACAAATTTAAGGAGATTTATGAAACGCCTACCTTGTATGGTTTCCTTTTTGATGTAGAGGAACAGTACCAGCAGGAGATGGAAAGCTATCTGGCGCAGGATACAGATGTTGCCTATACCTCTATCCTGACGATGAAAGCAACTGTTTCTGGTGTTAAAAATGTCGTTCTTCTGATCGGCGGAGTGATCGGCGCTGTGTTTGCCCTGGTGGGACTAATCAACTTCATCAATCTGGTTATGACAAACATCATTACCCGCCGGCACGAGTTTGCCACCATGCAGAGTATCGGTATGACGAACCAGCAGCTCCGAAAGATGATGATTTCTGAAAGTTTCTCCTATGTGCTGCTGGCCGGGATTGTCGGTACGCTGGCTGCTGGTGTGCTTGGCATGACATTGGTAAGGGCTTTTGTAGACATCAGCCCAAGTAGTATCATGATGACATTCCAGATGACCTTGCTGCCTGCGCTGATTATGCTGGTTCTCTTTCTGGTACTGGCGTTTATTGTTCCCGTTATCGCGCTCCGGCTCTTTAACAATCGGAGTGTCGTAGAGCGGCTTCGGGTAAATGAGTAAGGACATAGGAGGTGACCAACATGAATGATATTTTATTTGGCAACAATAATTCCAAAGTGATTACCAAGCTGTCCAAACGCTATTTCAAGAAGAATAAGGTACGCAATCTGGCAGCACTGTTAGCAATCATCCTGACTGCTTTCCTGTTTACCTCTGTCACTTCCCTGGCGTTCAATATGGCGTCCTCCATCCAGCTCTCTCTGCAAATGCAGAAAGGCAGTAAAGCGGATGGCACTTTAGGGTATATGACGGAGGAACAGTACGAGCAGCTTGTAAACAGCGATTTTGTGGAGCAGGCAGGCCACCGGCGTATCATTGGCTATGCAAGCAATACTTCCAGCCATTCCATTGAGATCAATTATGCGGACAGTGTGCAGCAGGAGCTGAAATGTCCGGCGTTACTTTTTCCGATGTCGTGCTGAAGAATAAAGCAAATGTTCAGCAGCAGTTGAATGAGTTCGTTTACTCCATTGGCGGCAATCCAGAGGATATGGGCGCAGACAATTTCATTCTCGCCTCTGAAAATCAAATGTCCCAGGGATTGACTTCATCAGAGTCCATCGTGTTTGCTGTTGTATTTATCCTGATGTTTGTCGTGTGCGGATACCTGCTGATCTACAATATCTTTGATATTTCTGTGATGCAGGATGTTCGTCAATACGGCCTGCTGCGGACGATTGGCACTTCCACACGGCAGATCAAGGGCATTGTGAACCGTCAGGCAGTCTGGCTCACGCTGATCGGGCTGCCCATCGGTCTGATCGCCGGTTTCTTTGCCGGTTGGGTGCTGCTTCCTGTCGTGACAGAAATCATCAGCCTTGAATCGTCTATGCTGGGGACATCCGTATCGACCTCGCCGCTGATCTTTGTTATCGCCGCTCTCTTTACGATCCTGACCGTGTTTATCAGCACCCGGAAGCCTGCAAAAAAGGCGGCAAAGATTTCTCCTCTGGAGGCGATCCGCTACACCGAGCAGAACGCCTATAAAAAGAGAAGTGCCAAGCGTACCAATGGAGTAAAGCTGTCCCGCATGGCCTTTTCCAACCTGGGGCGCAACCGCAGGCGTTCAGCGTTTATCATTATTTCCCTGCTTCTGTGCATCGTCCTGTTTAACTCTATCATCATTGTGACGCAAAGCCTTGATGAAGAAAAGTGGGTAAACCGTGTTACCAGAACAGATTTTAATGTCTATAACTCCGCCGCATTTAATGTAATGGAAAGCGTTCAGCACCATGAAGATACGCTCTCACAGCAGGCGGTGGATCTGATTGCCGGACAGCCCGGAGTTGAGGATGAACGCTATCTTTACCGAAATACAAAAGACGATAGAAATGTGCTGGTTGACTATGGGTTTGAAGATTTAAGCGGCATAGAGCTATTCCATGAGGAAGAAGGCGTCGTAAATCAAAGCTATCAGGGATATAGCCTGTATACAAGTTCTGATACCGAAAGGCGCTATTTTGGTAATGTAATGGGAGCCTCCGAAAATTTCTGGGCGGATATGCGTATTTTTGAAGGCGAAAAAGATGCTGAAACCCTAACGCAGAAAATGGCTACCGGAGAATATGTCATTATTGGCTGCCCCATGGACAAACTGACAGAGGAACCAAGGAACACTCCGCTGACCGATCAGTTACAGGTTGGAGAGAGCATTTCCTTCTACAAAGATGGGGAACTGGTCAAAACCAGCACCATCCTTGCAAAAGCGATTCTCGTGGGAACAGAAACCGAAACGCCGACAGGCACCACCGCCCAGGCACACATCGCCGCTGATGCTCCTTTTGTATATCTGCCGGACACTGTATTTAAGGAAATCTATGACGCTCCCACGCTGCTGACTTATGGATTCAATGTGGATGAAGCCTTGCAGCCGCAGATGAAAGAATTTTTGAGCAGCTATGTGAGCGAAAATTCTTCGGTTGCCTATACTTCCACCAAGTTGTTGAAAGAGCAGCTTGATTCAGTACGCAGCATGATTCTGGTTATCGGCGGTCTGATTGGCTGCATCATGGCCTTTGCAGGACTGATCAACTTTACTAACATGATCATTACCAACATCATCACCCGCCGCCATGAGTTCGCCACCATGCAAAGCATCGGTATGACCGGCAAGCAGCTTCGCCGCCTGATGGTCTATGAGGGCATCTATTATGCCGCAGGCGCAGACATTATCGGCGGAGCAGTCGCAGCAATCTTGGCTGTCACAGTGCTAAAGAGCGCATTGAATGGCCCTTCCATGTGGTTCTTTACTCTGAATATTACATTGGTTCCGGTTCTGGTCATTGGTGTGCTTTATCTGCTGCTGGCTGCGGTCATTCCGCTGATCGTTCTCCACTTCTTTAACAAGGGAACTGTGGTGGAACGACTGAGGACTTCGGAGTGAAATATCGCAAAAATGGCATGTGAGAAAGGATGTGAGCAAAATGGGTAAACTTCTGATTCTGTCCGTTCCTGATCATGAAGAACATATACTCGACAAAATCATGGAGCTTATTGCGGATGAGCCAGAGTTTATCCACCTTGCACCATCCCTCCCTCAGTCTGCACTTTCCTTCCCTGGTCTTGAAATTCGGCTGAAGGAGCAAACCGTATATTGCAACAGTACTCTCATCGCTCTGACTTACCATGAATTTGCAGTCCTTACATATCTGGCCCGTCATCCCGGTTGGGTATTTTCCGCTCATCAAATCTATGAAGCTATATGGTGCAAAGATGGTGAGCACTGCGGAACTGCCGTTTCCAGTATCATCAGTCAGATTCGTCGCAAGCTGACGCCGGACACGCCAAAAGGCGGTTATATCCGCACTGTACTGGGCAGTGGATATAAGTTTAACAGCTCTCCCTTTTAAGACAGCAAGAAAGGCTTCGAGACCGTAATGATCTCGAAGCCTTTCTTATTTCCATGAGACATGAACACTATAACTCAATCAACTATAATTCCTGTAAGAATACTGGTTTCAGATAATATTTAAAGAACTAATCCATTCTTGGATTGCTTCCACCAGTACATACTGCTGACGCAAGACAGCCATACCTGTTTCCGGAATGCTGGGGGTATTTTCTTTTTCCCGTATATTATCTTCCAAATAGGATTTTAAGACACTAACATTTCCCTGAATCTCTGCTATGCACGACTTTTGTTTTTCGGGCGGCAAGGAGTCCAAATTTACAATAACAGCGTTGAAGTCAAGAAAAATGTTAATCGGCTTTGCGGAAATCTCAAACATGAGGCGTTCAAATTCTGCTTCTCCAGCTTCTGTTAGGGAGTAAATTGCTTTTTCTGGCATCTTTCCTTCCTTTACGATTTCGCCTCGGATTAGTCCTTTTTCTTCCAACTGAATTGCTTTTTTATAAATAGATGGTGTACTGATTTTTACCCATTTTGATATTTTTCTATATTCTACTAATTTTTGAATATCGTAGGCACTCATTGGCTCCTTTTTCAAAATTCCCAACACGATCAAATCTATGGTAGCCATATGGACCACACCCTTTCGCTATGTTCTCTGCATGAAATATTACCGTCAAATCCGCTATAAATTATAGTAGTAGACTTTATACTTTTTGTCAAGGCAAATCGCTTCTCACCTCTTGACATCTACTATAAATTATAGTAGTATATTCATTCGGTAGTATACTATATTTTATACCACTATAATTTATATCTCTAAGGAGCGAAAGGAGTATTAACAATGAGTGAACGTAACAGCAAACTTGAGCTTTTGGGCAGTGCGCCTATCCCCAAAGCTCTGATGGCGCTTGGCGTGCCGATTATGATTGGGATGTTAATCAATGCCCTATATAATCTGGTGGATGCCTATTTTGTGAGCGGACTGGGAAAAAGTCAAATGGGAGCCATTTCCATCGTTTTCCCGTTAGGACAAGTCGTAGTTGGATTGGGACTAATGTTTGGCAACGGTGCTGCATCCTACCTGTCAAGACTTCTGGGACGAGGCGATAAGGATACTGCCAATAAGGTGGCAAGTACCGCTCTGTATAGCAGCCTTCTGATTGGTGCTATTATCATCCTTTTCTCTACAATCTTCCTTAAACCAATTTTAACTATGTTAGGCGCGACAGAAACTATCATGCCGTATGCTCTGACATATTCAAGAATTTATATATTGTCCTGTGTTTTCAATGTGTTTAATGTAACCATGAACAATATTGTAAGCAGTGAAGGTGCAGCAAAGACAACTATGTGTGCGTTACTGTTGGGCGCTGTGTTGAATATCGGATTAGACCCTCTGTTTATTTACACTTTCAACATGGGGGTTGCCGGTGCAGCAATCGCCACTGCGATTTCTCAGCTAGTATCTACACTTGTTTATCTCACATACATTCTGAGAAAAAGAAGTGCATTTTCTTTCAGCTTAAAAGCATTTTCTCCAAATGGGCAAATGATGGCGGAAATCTTGAAAATCGGTGTACCTACTTTGGTATTCCAGTTGCTTACAAGTCTTTCTATTGCTCTGATTAACCGTGCAGCCAGCGATTATGGCGATTCGGTTATTGCAGGCATGGGGGCGGTCACGCGAATTACTTCTATGGGAACGCTTGTTGTCTTTGGATTTCTGAAAGGGTTTCAGCCTATTGCCGGATTCAGCTATGGGGCAAAGAAATTTGATCGTCTACGCGAAGCAATCAAAACCTCAATCATTTGGTCTACAAGTTTCTGCTTAGTCGTGGGCTTGGTGATGGCTGCTTTCTCCACGCAGATTATCTCTCAATTTACCGAGGGAGATGTTCAAATGATTTTAGCCGGTCAAAAATCTCTGTTTGCGAACGGTCTTACATTCATTTTTTTCGGTTTCTACACGGTATACTCCTCTCTATTTCTTGCTCTGGGCAAGGGAGCGGCAGGTTTCTTTTTGGGATCATGCAGACAAGGTATCTGCTTTGTTCCTGTCATTTTGCTGCTGCCTATGGTATGGGGAATGAACGGAATCCTATATGCCCAACCCATTGCAGATATAATTTCCGTAGTAATCACGCTGTTTATGGCAATACATCTTCATAAGGAAATATCCATAGCCGAAAGTCGTACTAAAACAATAACCTAATTTTACTGTAACGAAAGCCCTATGTTCGCTGACAAAAGGAAAAGTCATCGGACACTAAATACAAGCATACAGGAGAGGATACACAATATGGGAAAACTCTTGATAGTGTCCATTTCTGACCACGAAGAACATATACTCAACAAAATTATGGAAATTATTGCAGACGAGCCAGAGCTTGACCATATTGCTCTCCCACCCTCTAACGCCAGCCTCTCCTTTCCACACCTTGAAATTCGGCTAAAGGAGCAGACGGTATCCTGCAGCGGTCAACTTGTTACTCTGACTCACCATGAGTTTGCTGTCCTTGCTTATCTGGCTCGCCATCCTGGCTGGGTCTTTTCTGCCAGCCAAATCTATGAGGCTGTGTGGGCTGCGGACGGTGAACACTGCGGTACCGCTGTTGCCAGCGTAATCGGCCAAATCCGACGCAAGTTGACACCGGATACGCCGAAGGGCGGTTATATCCGGACTGTACTGGGCAGCGGATACAAATTTAACAGTTCTCCATTTTAAGTCAGCAAGAAAGGCTCCGAGGCCATAATGATCTCGGAGCCTTTCTCATTGACTTAAATCTTAAACAGTTTAATCGCCTTCAACAAAATAATGCTCAATTCCTGGTACAGATCCTCATCCAGCACACCATCTATAATGGCATACTTTAACAGCAATGGACGATACATCTGTAAAATCGTCGTAATGGCATTCTCGTTTCCCGCCTTGGCGCTGAGAAGCAGGCATTCAAAATTCATCTCTTGTCACCTCCTTCAATGCTCTTTCTGATTTTCTGGATCGTCCTGTAGTAAAGTGCAGCTGCCCCCTTGTAGGAAAGTTCAAACTTTACTCCCAAAGTCTCAAAATCTTCTTCCTCCAGCGTTCGAGCCAGAAAGATCTGGCGCTCCCGTTCATTGAGTTTCTGAAGTGCCTCCAGAAGCGCTCCATTTTCAATGACATCCATAAGCGGCAATTTGTCTAAAACCACTTCCTCTGAGCTGGGTTCGGATTCGTAAACCACTTCCGAACTACTCTCTATGCTGCTGCGCTTATAAAGCTGGATTAAATAATCTTTTCTGCGGCGCTTGACCGCCGACACCAAATATGCTGTAAATCTGAATTGCAGGTCATCTTCTGCCTGTCCATTGTTCCGTTGCCACATGGCTTTACCTCCAAAAGTCTCAAGAATTTCTATGAATTTCCTGAGCTTCTGGCGGTGACCTGCACCGGACAAAACCTGGCTGTGATAAACAAAAACAGCCAGCTTTGTACCAATGGACAAAACCAGCTGTTCCCTGAATTGCTGCATCGAGCAGTTCAATAGATACCATCCGAGCAGGTGGAGGTTTTTCTTTATGTGGAGAAAACTCTCTCGTCCTGCCTCGACGATATACCCCTATTGAGAGCCGTTCATGAAAAGCCGTGTGTCCTGGAGTTATGAAAGCAATGAACTGCTCGATGTTGTGGAATCCTTTTTCCATAACATCGTTACTCCCTGTCCGCAGTTATGCGGACGGCACACAGGCGGCCTGCATCATCCCCTTTCTTTCGCGATATGGCAGCGCAACGCTGCCGCCCTGCTGATAATTGTTAAATTGTGAAATAATACTTTTTTCAAATGCTATTTCAACTATTCTATGAATCTATGAAATTAAAACAAAAGGCGGCCTTCATCCTTATTGTCAGGATAAAGACCACCCTCTTCTTCCGATTTTCATTGGATACTGTACTGATCTCATACCCCCACCTCCACTTATCGAGTTTTCATTGGTTTTGGGATCACTGCCATAATTACAGTGTAACTGACAGTTTTCGGAAACTTTTGGAGTTGCATTGGAGTCTCTTTCGAGTAAAAAGAAAATCATTCGACATTATATGACAAAACAGGCTCTAAAACGGACACACTGCTTTTCAACCTCTCTCAGTGTCCCGCTTTAGAGCCCTTCCTTTATTTTTTAGTTATATCTTCCGCTGTTACCTGGGCTGTATCTGGATGGATATAAATGATCTGGAGTCCTTTCTTCTTGGCATAGTTGACCGTCTGCTGGGTTCCGGATCGCATATTGTGTGCATTATCATAGACAGCTATCATATGCCCGGCCTGCTCCACCATATAGTAATTGCGTTTCTTATAGCTTTCGCTTGAGGGCATTTCGCCCAGCACTAAGACCTTCTCAGCATATCTGCGAATAAAATCCATCCTCTTTCGGTGCCAGTCATCCCAGTCTGCATTGTAACCCTCAAAAGGGAGAGCCAGACACAATTCCACATCTTGATACGCTTGCTGCTCTTTCATACGCAGCAGGAGCTCCGCTGCCCACATATCAACGCCCATTGCTCCTCCAACCCAAAAGCATCGTACTCCCTGATGATAGAGTCGTATGAGTTGCTCCTGCAGGCACTTTTTGATCCGTTGGCAGCGTTTATCCTTTTCATTATATTTGAACTTAAATCTGGTCGGTCTGTGACCTGTAATCACACACGAAAAACTGTTCATATGGTTCTCCTTTCCCAGCATACTTCTTTGTCTATTATACTTGCCATAGACGAGATAAATCAACCATGACCGCTTAATAATCCATGTCATAGAGGATAAAATGTAACTATAGCATGGAGGTGACGCATGGATAATCTACTGAAAGATATGGGCAAACGGATCTTCGACCGGAGGAAACAACTGAATATGACCCAGGAAACTCTGGCAGAGTTGGCTCATGTCACACCACAGACCATCTCCACCGCAGAACTGGGTCAAAAGGCTATGAGACCTGAAACGATCCTTAAAGTCTGTGATGCACTCAACATCAGCACCGAGTATTTGTTGCGAGGCGTCATCACAGAAACAGATTCCTCCCTTCTTATGGAGAAGATTTCCACACTAACACCCAAACAATACAGGCATTTTGAAGATATTTTAGACAGTTTTATCGCGGCCATACAGGAAGAGGCATAGGAGCATCACTGGCTCCCATGCCTCTTTTGATTATCCCCGGCTGCGGAACGCAGATAAAGTACTGGCAATCAGGCTGCGTGTCCTATCGTCCATTTCCGGATCATCGTCCACTTCCTGTGCAGTCGAAAGCATCACAGGCGCTGCAGGCTTCTCCACCAATCTGGCTGTAGGAATCTGCTCTTCTGCTTTTTCCTGTCCCATACCTTCCTGCCGCAAAATCTCTTTGACGATAGCCACCACCGCTTCTTTGCTGATGATTGAAGCATTTAGCGGCTGCGGCTCTTGCCCAAAGTGCTCATTATAGTAGACCACTGCATTTGCCACATACTGTGCTTTTGTACGTGGACTCTGCAGCTCCAGTAATCCAATGGCAGTCTCGTGTATGGGATCTCCCTCATTGAATCGCAGCGTAAACCGCCCTCGTTCTTTTTTCTCGCCCATACCATCACCTGCCTGCTGTTTCAATCCGGTACAGATACTCATAGCCATCCGCATTTGCATTGATTTTCGGTACGAAGAATGGTGTTCCCACCTTGCCCGAAGTTTCGATCTGTCGCTTCAAAAGAATGGCGCCACCGCCTACAAATACTACCTTGCAGTATTGCAAATCCAACATCCTCTCTCGCAGCGTGCTGAACAGATCATTGATAAATTCCTGTGCCATCTGCTCTGTCAGCCGTATAGCTGCGTCTGGATATTGGGTCTTCTTCCCCATCAGGATAGCGTCCACATCTCCTTCATCCAACAGCAGGTCCAGCTCCGAATTCACCTTGGAACGCACCTTATTGTACAACAGGATCACACCATTTTCTAACGAATCGCAGGAGGTAAGGTCAATCTCTCCGTTTTTCATCAGCAGATAGTCGGCAGTAAACCCGCCAATATCCAAGATTACCGCTTTGGGCTCCTCCACAAGCGTGTGAAGCATGGTGGCCGCTGCTGCGTAAGCCTGGGGAAAGCAGGCCACATCTTCAATATAGATGGAGTACGGCTTGCCCTGCACCTCAAATTCTACCATTCCCCGCTGCCCAAAGTATTGTGTAAACCGCTCCACCTGGGCGCCAAAGTGTGCCGGCGGCAACCCTACCGCCAGTTGGATACGCTGCACCTCTGAGGAATATGCCCCCCTCGCTTCAATCTCACCAGCCAAAGCAAATAGGGTCAGGATAAAGAAGCGATCATCCTCCGTTTTATCTTTCCGATAAGGAATCCGCTCAGTAGACAGCGTATAGTAGGTATTCTGATACCTCAGTACATTCTGTCCAAAGGGACGGGTGACACTCTGCTTCAGACCGGACACAAAGGGGTTGCAATGAACCGTTTTAATTTGTTTGTTGCCATGATCAACGCCAATAAGCATATGTAATGCCTCCTTTTTACTTTATACATATCCTTTACGCCTATATGACGCCTATTCTCAACAATCACACACTATTTTTATGAAAACAAAAAGCAGGAGACCCATCATAAGGGTTTCCCGCTTTGGACTGCTTCATAATATCGCAGCTAATATATATTTGATTGTTCTATTCTGCCATACCCTGCGGAACTTCAAATTTGTATCCGCTCCCCAAAACAGTACGGATATAACCCGCTTTCGGCATATCCGGAGTCAGTTTTCTGCGGATCTGACCAATGACGCTGGCAACGGCTGTTCCGCAGTTTTCACCATCCTCACCCCACACTTCTTCATAGATCTGCCCGGCAGAAAATACCCAGGATGGGTGGTTTGCTAAGTATACCAATGTCGCAAATTCCCGATGGGTCATAGAAATCAACTCGCCGTTTCGGTGTACAGTTCTCTCCTTCAGGCGAAGCTCCAATCCCGGAAAAACAAGAGTATTACAAGGGTGAGATGACACAATATGGTCAAATCCCGGCTCGGCTGCAATAATCTCCATAATTCTGCTAAGTATATATTCTTCATGGTCTGTTACCGACAATACAAAGATTTTTCCCATATGTCCCTCCCTTATTCATAATTAGAATGCTGATACCCTGCAACCAATATAAAGTTTACTTGTTTATTTCAGTAATAACGACTGTTCCGTTTTTATCCAGCAAAGGGGTAATCCCCGTATCATGGACAAGGTAGTTTACACCTGTTTCGGTGTCTACAACAATACTCAAGGAAGTTCCCTGTGTATAGATTGTTTCAAAGCGCTTTTCTTTGTTTGCCATAGTAATCCACTCCTTTGCATGGTGTAAGGTATCAGCATTTCTAATTTATTACTCTATGATAAAGGCCAAATGTTGCAGAAATCTCCTAACCTCTTTCTTTTTCGGCAAGAAAACAGGCGGAATTGCTTCATTTTTGTAGCAATTCAATTTTTATCTCATTTCCGGTCGAAGAATAACCCGTTTGAATAAGAACATTGTCGGTCAATGACCGCATAATTCTTTTGGTTTTTGTCTATGGCAGAAAGCTGCTCAAATGCAAGAACCGAGCAGGATAGGATGATAAAAATAATGCTTAAATACAATCCGCAGAATGAAATCGCTGTAAATCCAGTCAGCGAATTGGCAATGCCCCACGCCTTTACTGTAACACCCATCGTTACTTTTTCCGGGAGCTGCTGACCGGACTGCAATTCCGGCTGCCATTTCCCACTGTTCAGGAATTGCTTCAAGTCGCTTTTTAATTCCGGGTATCCGCCATCTTTCAGTTTCAGTGCCAGACGGATTTTTTCTCCAACTAATTGTGAAGCTGCTTCATCCGGCAGAACAAGCACATATCCCTTCGTTCCGGCCATTTGATACTGCTCCATCGGCTCCGTCAGGATCGGTGTTTCCGCAACGGTCAAGGTCCAACCATTGAATGTGAGCTCCGGCTGCTGCTTCAAGCCCTGCCCGATTCCGTCCATATAGTTCCATGTATCACAATGAACCAAAAATTCGTTTTTGCCCATGACAACAGGAGAAAGCCCCAGGATTTCACGCAGATGGTTATAGTCGGACAAGGACAAGGCTTCAATCGGTT
>PPYF01268131.1_pt1 | contig 16930 bp, 14 predicted proteins | sample 1559871 | NCBI WGS metagenome assembly PPYF01 (sample SAMN08240021, study PRJNA423297) | Human gut metagenome, whole genome shotgun sequencing project.
GCACTCCAGCGAGAAGCATCAGCCACCGCATATCCCACAGCAGTGTGCTGATTTCGCCTATGAACACTCCCATACTTGCCGTGCCTATGCGTAGGCTATTATTCACTGCTGTTCCTGTCATTTTTTTCTTCCTTCATTTTGTGGTTTTCAATATGTTTTCTATCTTTGTTGTGTAATGGTCAATTTTGGGCTTCCGCCCTTGTGAACCATAATAGGCGGTACTGGCTTCGCCCGTGCGGCCTTTTTTATTGCCATCATCCCACAACATCGTCAGTTGTTTCCGAAACATCGTCCACAACATCTTCCACTTGCGGAAAATCACCGTTCGGATGTTCTCTAAGCCACTCCTTGGCTTCCACCTTGCACTGCTCGCAGTAGGCGAAATAAGCGTCATATTCCGCTTTCTTCGTGTCTTTCTGTCGCAGTATGCCAAGTTCCTCGCTGAGCGAGTAGCGATTGCGGATAAGGCTGTCCACCTTGTCCTCATAGGCTTTAGTGTTGATGGTCTGCGGCACTTCGTCCACTTCCTCGCACTGCTCTACCGACAGACCGATAGCAAGCCCACGTTTGAAATAGTTATCTGTACCTATGATATGCACAAACTTTCCTTCCGTGCTGAAAATCTCGTTGTTCTGTTTCGTTACCATAATTCTATGTTTTTTTATGCTGATACTAATGTTACAATTCCCCCTTTTGCTTCCAACGCAGCCACTATGTCCGCATCGTCTTTCAGACGGGCATAGGCGGTGGGATGGAGTGTGATTGCTACGCTGCCTGCTGCCGCTCCGCTCGGTGGGTTGGCGTTAGTTATCATATATAGCACTGATTCCTTGCTTAGATTGGGCGACCAGCTAAACTTAATGCTGGTTCCTAATTTATAGATTCGCACTTCTTCCAATTTGCCACATTCGCCAAAAGTCAAATCCCAATCTTTTATTGTGTAATACTTCTCTATTCGTCCGTAGATTATCCGCAAATTTTTGCACAGATAAAATGCGTTTTGACCCTCAAGTGTAACAAAAGGCTCTAAAAAAGTCGGTGGTTGTATCTGTTTATAGCCAAGATTAATTACCTCGATTTTGCTTGCATAAAACATACCATCATATATAGAGCCATTGTAAAAACCGGGAGAAGGAAAGTTTGTTCGTATTTGGGAATACGCATGGGAAGCCTTCACTTGAGGTGTTCCGGCGTATCTGTAAATCTTCCTCATCTGTTCTTCAGTAATATCTGTCAATCCGTTCAATTCGTAATAGCCTGTCGCCTCGTTGTACTTCGCACCAGCAGAGATGTACAGGTCACGCAAAGAACTGTCTTTTCTCCAAGGTACTAACACCTTAGTAAAGTCATTTTTTACAACAATAGTGTAAGTTCCGTCACCATAATATACAACTATGCTTCGTCCCAATGTCGTAGCATCAGGTTCACTTAATGAGACAACAATACCTCTATTACTTCCATCTAATTTAGATATAATACTGCCTGGAGTTGGAAACAATACAGTTTTAGTATTTACTTCAGTAAATGCTTTTCTTATTTCAGCTTCCGTACTTGCCGTAGTTAATTTCTGTATTAAAACTCCATTAAATTGTCTTGAAGCATTAATTTCTTCAGCAGAAAAAGTAACAGCCGATTTACCATTAACTTTCTTAGTTGTGCTTCCTATCGTCAAATCAAAAGGTTTTGATAATTCTTTTGCAACACCAACATTTATCTGTTCACCTGTAGCAACATCATAATATTTACATGTTCCATCTTGCATTACCTCGAAAGCATTCTTTCTATCAGCATCCGATGTACCACAACCTACTGAGAACAAGGTGTTGCCTGAATCTCCAAATGTATCTGTCGCTTTGTTTGATTTGTTATATTGACCAGAAGCATGCTCTGCTCTGTTTTGGGTAGTATTTTTAATACCTTCAGCATGGGAGGCGTAGGCATTACCCCCTATTTCATTTCTAATACCCTCAGCATGGGAGGCTGCGGCGCCAGCTAAATTACCTGCTCCTTCTGCATGATTCGCCCCATTAACAAATGATGCAGTAGCACCTGTATCAAGACCTTCCAAAGTAGCACTGGCTTTAGGTGCGATATTACCTGTTCCCTCGACATGCGATGCGTTCCCTATTGCTGCTGAAAATTTATAAGTATACCCACTTGTGTCAGTTTTCCCGAATAGAATCTTTTTCCACAAATCTTTTAAATAGTCATTGTCTTTAGCTGTTCGCTTTTTCCAATCGGTAACACTGTTTTTATAGTAGCCTTTACCCTCACAATGCGCTCCAGTATTAAGAGCTGCACAACCATCCCCTTCTACATGAGAATATGCTCCCCCTACAACTCCGCCTCCGCCTTCAACATGACAGGCACAAGCTTCTTCGAAGAATCCTACATTCTTTCCCATAGAATGAACTACTGCTGAACCATTGCCCTCAAGGTGACAAATTGAAGCATATCCTACAATATTACAATCCTGTCCTTCTACATGGCAAGATAATGCATATTCCACATCTGGAATAGTCATATGTTGACCTTCTATATGTGACCTATGCATTTTATTAGATATATCGTGATACATACCCTCCACAATAGTAGTTGTTCCAGCATTTTTATTCATAATACCGTATGTAATACTTCCATAACCAGATACTTGATTAGGTTGATTGCTGAAATCAAACGTAATAGTTTTTAGATATGCAATGAATTCATCTTTAGTTGTCGGAAACGTGAAAGCAGAGACATCGGCTCCAGTCCCTTTTATTTCATTAATAGCCGCATTGACACCTGCACTTTCTATATGTTTAATAGCCGATGGTTCTGATTCTTCCCATACGTCTTTCCAATAAAATTCCCAACCATTAACTTTAAGGTTGCGACCTGCCACAAATGATGCGGATGCATCTCCGTTATCTAACGCCTCAATTCTTTCTATATCGACAACTTCATTGCCTACATTTCCGTATATCTTTAAATTATTATTTTTATCCTTCTCTAATGCAATACTTCCCTTAGGAAGATTAGATGTTGATGGAGTGCCCTTATCTACTATTGAAATAGGGCTGTCAAGTTTAATCGTTACTTCTGCCATAGTTATCTAAATAGGAAGGGGGATGGAATCTCCATCCCCATTGGTTAAATATTTAAATAGTTTTCACAACGAGTTGCACAGCGGTCGGAATATCGCTTTGGTTTGCTTTAGTTGCAACATCAGCTTTATTTTTGGCTATACGTGCATACAGAGAACCATTAGCAGAAGCGGCATCGCTATCAGTGCCTATGCTGTCGGCAAGCGGTTTGACCTTCTTGTCAACCTCCGTTTTGGTGTAGTATCCACTTAAATTGACTGGAGTTCCCAACTCTGTCCACGCATCGGCATTGGCCGTAGTTATATCTTGCGTGCATACCCACTCTGAACCATCTCCGTTTGAATGCCATACATCACCTTTTTTAGCAGATGTGATAGCCTTGATTTCAGAAGTAGTAGACTTCACCCCCTGCCAATTGAGCAGACCTACAACCTTATTGTTAATCTTCTCTTCAAGAGTATTGCCTACTGCCGTCAAAGCTTCATCGACCAATTTTGCTGACGGAATTGTAGTATAGTCATCTTGCTTCAACGAAGTTACAATAGGAAGTTCTTCTGACGATACCTTGCCGTCAACAAGATTGGCTTTTTTCTTCAATGTCTCTTGAATGGCAGCCACTGCTGACGCATTGTCCGCACCGAGCTTCAACCAAGCGTCAGGGCGTCCATAGTTGTCCTTGTCTTTAAGAACATACACTTCCGGAGCTGACGGATTATTTGTGTTCGGTACGACGACAATCAAACCGTCATACAACCATACGTTTCCATCGGCATCCCGCCACGTCGCTGCTTTTGTCAAATCTCCAGAGTCAGACACAACGGTTCTTGAATCGAGTGGAGCTTGTTTCAACACCTCAAAGTTAGAGGCATAATTCGCTTGTCCTTTTATTCTTGCCATAATTTATACCTCCTATGCTTTAGTGAATGTGATTTTGAACTTTGTTGCAGCAGACAAACCCTGCGTGTTGCGAGAGTATTTCTTGTACTGCACTGAATTGTCCTGTACGGTCTGGGAGTATACCACCCCTGTGAAATCGGACACTGCCATCGGATTGTATTTGTTTGCGACTGTGTCGAAGTACTCAATCTTGGTCACATTGTATGTCGCAGGCAAAGCGAAAGCGTGTCGGTTTTGAGAATTTTCGCTTACACAAGAAACCTCAATGTAGTTGTTCGTGGTCAATGGTTGCTTTGTCAAGTCTGCCGCACTTTTCGTGTTTGCGAAGTAAGGGTATACTGCATTTACAACGACACTCGGTGTAGTCACACTGCCAGCCGCAAGAGGGGTGCTTTTATTGTTGCCTTTTGAATCTTTAGGCTGTGGCCCAGCCGCATAAGACACTGTGCCCACATAAGTATAACTACCAGCTGTTGCAAAGGTCGTTGGGATGTTGCCGTTGTTGCATTTGAGAGAGAATCCTGTTTCTGCTCCAGAGCGGTCGTTCTGCTTCTTACCTGCAATGTTGATAGAACCCTTGTTAAAAGAGTGTGTAAACTTGTCCGCTGTCGGTGCCACCGCCCCAATCTCTTGTGTCCTTGCCACTGAAGAATCAAGGGTCAATGTCGCTGTCGGAGCCACAAACGTTGGGTTTACAACCGGAAACAACAAAGCGTCAAGTACTTCACTTAGGGGTTTGCCTTTTAAATCACTTGCTTTTGTTCCAGCCTTGATGCCTCCCAAATCGGTGACTGTCGCATTCTCTCCCTCCACAGTATCGTACTGCAAAAGGTCTTGGATTTCCGCCTCTGTTTCTTCGCTTGGGTCACCGAGAGCGGCAACAGCGGCAAGACGGTTGTTTACTCTGCCGACTGCGATGCTCCCTTTCGGTAAGTTCTCAATGGTCGGTTTGGTGCCCGATGTGATTACTTTCACCGGGCTGTCCACTTGTAGTTTTTTTTCTGCCATAAAAAAAATAAATTTAATGATTATATGGTCTTTGGAACCAATTCAACTTCTGAAAAATCCGCAAGGTCGTTCTGCTCCACGGAATGAACACTCGTAAAGCCAAGCATCTGTATGGTGTGAAGAATGGAGCCGTCTTGGTAAATCAGCGTGTATCGGTGTGTGCCTTTTGGAGTGAGATAGTCGGTGACGTTGACAAACTGAGCCATCTCCTTCACATTACCCTTGGTCACCAACAGGTCGTTTACCTTCGGAAGCACAGGTGTTGTCTTGTCTTTCGCTCCTATGGGAACGAAAGCGAGGCTTATCTCCTCTGATGTGGAGTCTGGTGTGAGTGCCGTCACAAGAGCCTTGTCGTATTCAAGAATCTCTTCGCAGTCACAACTTCCTCCGTTCTGCTTCAAATAATTTATCTGTGCGTGCAGACTGCCTTCCTTGTCCGCCTCGTCCTCCGTCGTGCCGACATCCTTCTTTATAGCGGAAACGGCCTTGTTCAACGAGTTCAAATTGTCGTCCACATATTGTTGCAAGTCGTCAAGATGGTGTTGAATGTCGTCTATCTGACCTCTCTCCGTGGCGTCGCTTACATTGTACACCCCTTTGGAATCCACATACACATACTTGTGATACGATTGGTTGCCCGACAATATTTTTGCGTCCGCCTTTGGCTTGTCGCCATCAACGACAGGAGAGAACACTTTGTCCGCCCCCGCTTCCGTCAATGTGACAAAACCTTCAAGCACGAAGCCGTCGTCATACTTCAACAGCTTGCCGACCGCTTGTGTATTGGAGACAACAGTGTATTCTCCATTAGGCAAGGCGTGCCGCCAATCATTTGCTTCAAAGTCGTAGGTGGAGACATCGAACACTGATATGTTCATATCCGTTACCGCCACGGGTGTGAGCCATTGTTTCTCATATTTGTCCCAGTCATACCGCACCCCGGCAATGAATATGTAGTCTCCGACCATCGCCCCATTTGGGTATCTCTCCCAAGCGGCTGCCAGTGATGCGAAATTTCCTAAATTATGTACGTCTGTTGTCATTTCAATAATTGATTTGCCGTTTCACTTATTACTGCCGCCAAGTCATCCTTCAGTACAGCGCATGCCATCGCCGCCGTGGTGAAGACAATGCCGTCATAGCATTTGGGCGGAAGGTCTATCGTCTTCTCGTTGTTCTCTCCTTCCTCTATTTGGGGGATGGCTATATACCGCGCCCTGCGCACCGCAACTTTCTCTCCTCCTCGGCAGGAGAAAAACTCCAACGCCATACCGGAAGGGTAAGAAGCAATGGCAACGACAGGCCGCTGCGGACATCCTCTGACACCCGGATAGCGGCTGCGTTGTCTTGCATACAATGGGTTTTCTTCTGTTATCGGTTCGGTGACCGGACGTTCCCAGTCTGTCATCTGAAACGTGACAAGACGCAGATAGTCGGACGGGAGCATAATGAATCCCATACCATAGCCGGGTTGTGATTCCCAATTCACGTCCACAGGCAATTCCTTCCCCTCTCCGATGAGATGCAGCGGAGCGTTGAGCAGCACGGTGCGTGCGGCAAGTTCTATCCGCCCGTCAATGATGTCGTTGAGCGTCAGCGTGGTGGTCTCCTCGTCAAGGAGGCTGTCCGCTGCCTTGTTCCTGTCAAGGACAAGGCGCACATCCTTCTCTATCTGTTTCAAGTCGTACCGCATATCAGATACCTACAAACACTACTCCGTTCTGTTCTGCGTATTTCTTGATGTCTGCCGTCGACTGTATCTTCGTTCTGCTGATGCCGAATGTGTCTACAAGATACTGCTTTGCGTCAGCCGCACTCGTCACCTCTACCTCTTTCTTCTCCACTGGTGTTGCGGCTGTCTTCTTTGCCACCGTAGATGTCGGGGCATCCTTCAAAACAAACATCTTGTTGAACAAAGGGTGTGCCTCGATAGCCTTCTGCTCTGCCTCGTCAGCGGTGCTGTAGTAAGCATAGCCCGTGGTGTCCGGTTCAAAGGTGATGTGTTTGAAAACGTCCTTTGTCACAGATTTGTTGCTGTCTTGCGTGTCTTGGCAAGTCATTCTCCCCACAGCCACTGAGATGCTGAGAAACGACTTGGACTTATATGTTTTCTGCATATCGTTATGATTTTTAAAAAGGGGTATCGGTTGGACACCCCTTTATCTGTTAGTACTATGTTTCAGTTACGCTCCTGCCTTTGCCGCAAGTTTCATTCGTGCGTGTGCCTTGGCATAACGCAGATACAGACAAGCGACCTCCTGGATCACTACTGCGTCAGTGTTGCGGATGCCTGCCTTCTTCAAGTCAAGCACGTTGCGCTGCCAAGAGATGTGGGTCTTCTTCGTGAGATACTCAGGATCGAGAGCAAAGCCGCAGTCGCTCATTCCGTTCATATCGAACAGCTCGTGATGGATGACGAGAAGTTCTCCGAAGTCGGTAGACCAAGACTTGAATTTAAGGTTCCAAGATTCTACGTTCTCTTTCAAGCGGAATTTCTCCGACTTGATTTTAGAGAATGCCTCAAGCATCTCGGAGCCGACGACGAGAACCTTGCGTTTGTTGCCGATGCCAGTGCCCACAAACAAGTCCTTTGAAATCTCGACAAGGTTGTCATCGCTGATTTCCACACATTTGCGTGTCTCATTGTATGTTCCGACCTCGATGTCCTTGCCTGCCATATACCAAATACCGCCTGTGAACCAAGTGTCCATATTGTCCTTTGTGATGTGCTTGATACGTGCTTTCGCTCCGAAGAGATATGTGTTCTCCTGTGCAAGGCGCATATCATAGATGCCGTCCTCCTCGATGTCGGAGAAGTTCCAGTCAACCTCTTTTGACGCAATCTTGTCAAATGTCGACTGCTCCACTTGAATCATAAAGTTCTGACAATACTGTTCCTCGCTTGTAGGAAGGTTGTTGAAACGTCCTGTCTGAACGTCAAGCTCCGCACAAGCCTTGCCCATACGGATGAGTGTCACTTCGTCCTTGTTAAGCGCAGGAATGAGAATCGGCTCTTTCTTGTCGTTCAAGTCTCCGTTGACCGCATACACTACTGGATAACCGTTGTTCTGGTCTCTGCCGCACACACACAGAATCAAGTCGGGACGCATTGGGTCATCTTTCTCCAACGGGTCTTCATCGTTGTATTTAGTCCCGTCCGGGCGAGAAACCGCCTTCGCTCCGACTACTCGGATTGTGTCGTCGAGTGTGAACATTGTCGGGTCTGACACCTTGATTGTCATAGATGTGGCGCCATTCTCCATCTTGATTACATCCTCCGACAACGTTGTCTTGATGGGTCGTGTGCCGAGAGAATAGTACTTGACGATCATTGAGTCGGTCTTCAAGAACTTGCCGTATCGGCTGATTTGGTCGATAGGCGTAGCCATCGGACGAATCTTGACAATCTTCGAGTCGATGTCTTTAGTATACATCTCCGGGTCTCCGTCTTCACGACCTTGCGTCTCGGTCGCGATGCCGTCGTTGCTGTCGGGGTTGCCCGAATTGGTCTTTCCTGCGTCAGGAAGGTCTGCCGCTGCCGCCATTACGACGGCGTCCGTTGCGCCGAACACCATTGCCAAAATACCCAAAAGCATTCGCCACAAGTTCTTTTTCAAAAATTCTTTCTTCATTGTTTTCTAATTTTGTTAATATTGATTTGTCTTGTTTCTTTTAAATCCTCCTCTCTCCCAAATGGAAGAGGCTTCACTCGCGGAGTCAAGGGCTCCAAGACTGCGCTTCGGTGTGGTCTGCGCTGAACCTGCGCGTCCGCTTGGTGCGGCTGGGATTCCGTCACCCTTGCTGCGCTTTCTCAGCTTCTCCTCGATATTGGCGTTGCGTCCTCTTACTTCCGCTTCCTGCGCCGCCGTCTCTACATCCTCATCGTGTGACAATCCCTTAAAGGCGAAGTCGAGTGCTTCTTTGGAGAACTTGCCTACAATGGCATCATAGGCGATTTGGCAGATTTTCTTCATCCCTTCATCAACCTGCTCGTCAGTATAGCCTTTCTCATTCTTCAGTTGTTCAATGTCTTCCACCGACTTCTGAATGTTCTTGTTATACTGCTCTTCAAGGTCTCTGCTCTGCGCTATGCGGTCAAGATACTCCTGCCCCGCTTTGGAGATTTCCTCCATCTTCTCGGGGTCTTCATAGGCATCGGCAATCTCCGGGCCGAACAACGACACGAACTTTGTGATGACATCGCCTTTTGCAGCTGCCGTCTGAAACAACGTTGCCGTGCGTGGGTCTGCCGAAAACATCTCCATTATTTTGCTTTCATCATCCTTCAGCCGCTTCAACTCGTTGTCGTAATTGTCGTAATCATCGTTGATGGCTCCGTAAATCTCCTCATCGTCAGTGAATTGCTTGTCGGGGTATTTCCCCTTCAAACGTTCGAGAAAGGAGTCTCGCTTGCTTTTAACCTGTTCATTCTTAGGGTCTTCCATATTGATTTGCTTTGTTTATATTCTTACTTACCCAAAGTTACTCCTATCGTGTTGGCTATCAGTCTTTTTTATTAACTGAGTAATTTTTAATTTTGATATGGTATGAGACAGAAAGGTAGCATTGCGTGTTTCAAGGACGACAGGGACAGAGACCTTATGCGTGCGTTCCGTGAACAGTTGTCGCTTCAGAAAGGGGAGTTCAACCTTTCTGACATTCTTACTGCAACCATAAATTCTCCGACATCGCATTTCTGGGTGTCCATAGAACGTGCGGTCGTGATGATCCACAAGATACGCAAGGGCTATGACTTGGCACAGATGGGCGACACTCGCAGAGAAATGTTCAAGGAGATAGAGAAGCGTGTGGCTGAGATTGAGCGGGCTCACGAAGGTATCAAACTTGAGGATGCCGTTATACGTGTGATAGAGGGCGGTGCGCCTAAGTTCTATCTCACAATAAAGAGTGCAAAGGTCATCCTCCATAAAATCAAGAAGAGATGGAGAAACGGACAGCTCGCAATATAGTGCTTGCGGTGTCAGCCGCTGTTATTTGTCTTCTACTCGTGAACGATGTGGAGGCTTTCGCCATATTCGACGGATGCGCTTTCCGCAACAGATTCCTTTATCATTTCTTCCACGTCTCTGCTATCCACTGTCTTATGAACGTGTGGTGTCTGCTTGCCGTGGCGTTCACTTTCAACATTGCGGTGTCCGATATTGTTGTGGCGTTTGTCTGCGCTTCGTTCACTCCTATAATGTGGGACGTGCCTACTGTAGGATTGTCCGGAATATGCTTCGTTCTGCTCGGTCGCTTCAGTTATCTGGTGGAGCACAAGGTTTACTACCATTCATATATGGCAGCGTTCATTCTCCTCGGTATGCTCATACCGAGTGTGAACGGCATAATCCATCTATATTGTTACATCGCAGGTCTGTTGTACGGACTGCTTATCAATCCGATTAAATGGAAAAAGAAATTGAACGATTGCTGAATGAGAACGACAAGAGGAATGCCGTCCTTTTCGCTCCGTTCAATCCTTTGACCGGAGAAGGTGCTATATTGGAACGTGAATGGATTGAGATTCCCGACTTTGACATACCGAGGCAGTACGTGCCGAAAGCGATGCTCGAGGAGCCTTTCGTGAAAGCGGTGCTTAGGTGCGGTTCTTTGGCGAAGTTCCTCGGAGCGTCGGGCAGACCGGAAATAGGAAAGGAAGCCTTGGCGGAAACGCTTATACGCATCCGGTGCAAGCACGACTTCTGCTTTTGGGCGTTCGTGTTCGCAAGGATCAAGAACAAGGAGGGTGGCGATGACATCCCTTTTTCGCTGAATCTTCCGCAACGTATGCTTGTGTCGGTGTTCGAGGAGATGCGCCTTGCCGGTGCTCCCATCCGTGTGATAGTGCTGAAGGCTCGCCAATGGGGCGGCTCTACGGTGACGCAGATTTATATGTCGTGGATACAACTTGTCCACAAGACGGGATGGAACAGCCTTATAGTCGGTCACACGAAGGATGCTTCGGTGGAAGTGAAAGGTATGTTCGACAAACTGATTCAGGCATATCCATTGGAGATGATGTACGATGTCGGTGCGTCTTTCAAGGACAACGAGCCTAAGTTTATGACGGAAGCCGCATCGGGGAACATCTTCAAGATTCCGCAACGCAACTGCAAGGTGAAGATAGGCACTGCCGTGGAGCCTAACTCCGCGCGTGGCGGCGACTCCGCGCTTGTACATTGCACCGAGGTTGCGTTTTGGAAGAAGACCGAGGGCAAGACACCGCAGGAGATTGTGCGTACCGCCTGCTCCGGTGCTGGTCTTATGCCTATGACAATGATTGTCTATGAGTCCACAGCCAACGGAACGGGTAATTTCTTCGAGTCTGAATACCGGGCGGCTAAGGAGAACAAGTCTACATTCAAATCCTTGTTCGTGCCGTGGTTCAAGATTGAGAGATACACGCTGCCGATAAAAGACAGGGAGGAATTTGCAAGGAATCTCTACAAGAACAGACTTAACGAGTATATCTCGGACAGACGGCACGACAGCGGAAAGTATCTGTGGTGGCTATGGCAGCAGGGAGCCACGCTTGAAGGAATCCATTGGTATTGTCTGAAACGTGCCGAGTATGATGAACACGGTGATATGGCTGCCGAATATCCGTCCGATGACGTGGAGGCTTTCCAACACTCAGGATGCTCGGTGTTCGACAAATACAAAGTGGAATTGCTCAAACCGTCCTGTCGTCCTCCTCAGCTTGTCGGGGACGTGTATGGTGACGGTGACAGCGGCAAGGAGGCTTTGCAGCACGTGAAGTTTGAGGCTGACTCGCAAGGAAAGTTCTGTGTGTGGGAATTGCCGGAAGTGTTCCCTGACAAGCGCATCGCAAACCGATACCTTACTGTGGTGGACGTTGGAGGTCGTTCCAACAAAGCCGACTTCTCCGTTGTCGTGGTGTTCGACAGGTATTGGATGATGGAGACGGACGGAAAACCTTGCGTGGTGGCGCAATGGTACGGACATATAGACCACGACCTTCTTGCGTGGAAAGCGGCTCAGATAGCCAAACTATACAACGACAGCCTGCTTGTCATAGAGTCCAACACCCTTGAGACTAAAGACAGGGACAGAATGGTTGATGGCGACCAGTCGGTGTTCATCCTCAACCAAATCAAGAATGTCTACAACAATCTGTATGCGCGCAAGCCGAGCGAGATTGACATCCGTGAGGGGAGAAGCGTGAAGTATGGATTCCATACCAACGTGCAGACGAAGCCGATGATTATATCCACGCTTGTGAAAGTCGTCAGGGAGGCTCTGTATGTAGAGCGTGACGAGCGGTGCCTTGATGAGTATCTATGCTACGAACAGAAGCAGAACGGATCGTTCGGTGCGGAAATCGGAAAGCACGATGACTTGTTGATGACTCGTGCCATTGGGTTGCATATATGCTTCTTCGAGATGGAACGTCCAAGCGTTGTGGCACACAGCGATAGACTGATAACAAAGACCAATATTAACTCTTTAGCAAAATTCTGATATGAATATTTTCAAGAAAATCAAGGCTGAGATTGTGTATTCTCTTGCCGTAAGAAAAGCGGACAACGCTCATAGTGAAAATGGTGAGCGTTATTATGTGATGCCGTCTGAGGATGGCAGACTTGTCGTTGTTGACAGACGCAACTTCAGTATCCTCAAACGGAAAAACTACATACCTAAAGATGCGTCCGTTGCCGATATGCAAAGGGCGTGTTTCTATTGCACCCCCTATAGAAACGGAAAGGGCGAGATGCCTGCCGACATCACCGCCCTTAAACATTCCGCATTCCTCGATTGGTTCGCCAAGCGTTAGGCTCTCTGCATTATAGTCTGCATCTGCTGTACAGCGGCTTGGTTCGCCTGCCGCTGTACTTGTTGCTGCACGTCTGCCGACAACGGCTGTGGTTGCTGCCCTTGCGCTATCGCCTGTCCTTGTGTCTTGATTTGCTGCAACAGACTGTCGGCAAATGGGAAATTGCCTGCTTCAAGCAACTGCTCCAATGTAATCTGACCGGACTGCCATATCTGCATAAGGAAGTCGTTCGCCATCTGACGCACAACGGGTGTTTGCGTGCTTTCGACAATGGAAAGGTCAAACTCTATGTTGTTTATCTTCTCAGGGTCGTAGACCACCGCTCCACCACTGCGCCCAGCGATGTTCACAACTCTCTTGGTGTCGTAGAACTGCTGCATATTCTTCACGTCCTTGTATGCAGACTGCACCACGAACGATGAGAATGTCTCAAGCAAGTCCACAAGCGATGTGGTGGCGTTCTGTGTCTGTTGCGCATACAACGTTCCCGACATCCCCGAATAGCCCGGCTTGCCCTGCAACGCGCCGTTGACACCGCTGATGTCCTCGAAGAATTTCAACTGCAAAGACAACAACTCTTGGATGCCTACGTTGGTATTGTTGCTGCTCATTTGTCTCGGTGCTGTGCCGCTCTTGCCGTTGTACACCATAAAGCCGTCAGCTCTCGCCCACGTCTCCTGTAGCTCTCGCCAAGTTACTCCGTCAGGCTTCGCCTCCTCGGGGAAGAGGACAACTCCTTTGGCACTGCTGCGTATGACAAGGTCGTTCAGCGTTATCAGTCGGTTGACGTATTTCTGCTGGTCTATGACATCGCTGACAAACGAGTGAATCTCTCCGTCAATCAAAGGATATGCCTTGTATACATACGGATGGGAATGATGTTTGTAGGGTGTCTCGCCTTCCTGCAATATGTGACCGAAAGGGGTGAGGAATCTGTAATACCAATAGTCATCCATAAACCATTCAGCCTCAATGGTAGGGATGTCGTCCTCCTCGATGCCCTGCGCCATACCCTGTTCCTTTCTGCGTTGGTTCTCGTCCAAGACAAACTCTTTATAGTCTTCCTCGTCTATCTTGTAGTAGTCTCCCGTCATATAGTCATGGCACCGGAAGCGGGGTTTCATCTCCTTGTTCCAAACCTCTATGACACGGCATAGATTAGGGTCTTTGGGGATGAAGAAGTCAAGGTCTCCTTCCCTCTTCGATCCGAAAGTATATGACGTGTCTATGGAATAGTACTTGGCATTGTGCGCCTGTGCGTAGATTCCTCGCAACGCCGCATAGTCTTCCGGTGAATGTGCGAACTCTCGGCACACATCTTCGAACGAATAGTCGTGTATCTCGCCTATTACCTGCGTATCCCAACTGCGGAAGTCGGTGACTCTGTTGTCAACGAAGAAATTGTCCGGGTTGACATAGTCTGTCCAGCAGTCGCACTTGCCGTTGCGCCACCCGAACGTTTTCTTATGCACTACAAGACCGCCTATGAGGAAATCCTCATACGACCTCGCATTTATCTCCGACATATGGTTCAACTGCCAATTGTACTGGAGTATGGTCGACATTGTTTCTCCGAGCGTCTGCTCGTCTCGGTCTCGAGCTACACACATTGGCTCCTTGGTCTGAGTGCGGTACACTCCAAGCACGTTGCGCACAAGCCTGCGGATAAGATTGGACTTCAGCGGTGTGCCGCCTTGTTTTATGATATACTCCTCCTCGGTCATCGCCTTGCCGTCCACTACCACCTTGTCGCCCCATTGGTTGCCGTAATTGTAATCTTTGTTGCGCTTCCGGTCTTTGCGGAACTTGCTCATAGCATCCCAATAGTTCTTCGCAAGGAAAAGGATGTCTGTCGCTTTGCGGTCATCGTTGAACTTGTTGTCAAACTTGACCGTGTCCATCTCGGCTCGCTCTCTTTGAGTAAGCCGAGACAACGGTATCATTCTATTCTTGTTAACCTTTATCATATCCTCAAAGTTATAGAACACAATCAGTTAAGCGTAGTTATTTTTTAATTTCTCTCATCTCGTCAATCAATTGTCTCTGTAGTTCCGCAATCTCTTTTTGCAACTCTTTTTCTTCTGCCTTGTCATAATCAGGAGACATCCTTAGTTCCTTGAGTTCATCGTTCAAGCCTTTAAGTTCCTTCTCATAATCCTTGAACAATTCCAACCTTTCATAATCTTTGCTGTCCTCCAATTGAAGCAGAGCCTTTTCGTATTTTTCGTTCCCGGCATCAGCTTCTTTTTCAAAGCCTTTCAGCTGTTGTTTGACGACATCCATTTCATCTTTCAACTTAAAGTATTGTTCGTTCAAAGACTTGTACTCCGTCCTCTCGTCTGCGTTCTTCACGAATCTGTTGGCAAAAGGTGTGTTCCGCCAATCAAATTCACGGTCGCCCATAATCGTCTCTGTTGTTTTGACAAGTTTGTCTGGGAAACTGAACGCTCCTCCGAGCATACCCTTGAGGACATATTCCATTTTCGCAGGATTTATGTCTATAAAGCCTTTTTTGTACTTGTTGCCTCCTGTGGCATCGTTCAACGCTCTCGCTATCTCAACAAGATACCCATTGGCGGTCTTATACACTTTCGTGTACTCTGGCATATTCTTGTTGAAATCATTGTCCTTATAAATCGGCAGACCTGTCCATGCGGTGTTGGTTTCTGCCTCTACTATCGGCTTTACGGCACTCGGAATCAATGCGTGCAGTCCTCCGCCTCCTTCTGCAAAGTCAATAGGGAACAACTGCGATACTTGTGAAACCGCTTCTTTGGCGATGTCTTTTGTCGTTCCGTCCTCTTTTCCGGCAAGTGTGCTGCTCGCCAATTCTCCAAGTCCATAGAATGCCCGATACTCAACGGGAAGTGGAATCGTGACAAACAAATCTCCAATCTTATAGCAGACGTTGCTTCTGCGGATATACTTGGGAAGATTGAAGTAATTGTTTTCATCGTCATCGTCTCTATTCCCTAAATACGACATCAATGCACCAAAGCCAAACAGCAATGACGCCAATGTCAACGCTCTGCCAGGATGTCTCCCTATCTGTCTTGAGAAGTTAGTGAGTCCTTGAAGACCTGCGTTCCAAAAGATATACAAGCCTCTTCCGGCTCCCGACACAAAAGCGGCGGCGTTTCCTGCCTTGGTCTGTCCTTCCGCTCCCATAAATTTAGAGCCGCTTCCCTTTCTGTTGAAGTTGACAGAAATCTCTTTTGCGTCATATACAGACCTTCCTACACTGCGCCCGCTCTTCCGTGACGTGACATATGCCGCAAACCTCGCGCTGTTCTCTACAGCCCTGTTGGCGAAATCAACGGCATCGCTCAAACCGCCCCAAATTTGTGCCGCAGATATTCTCCCATCCCGCTTGATTGCTTTCGCGATCTCCGACTTCCTCTTCTCTATCTGCTTTAGGTTGACGAAGCCAGTTTCTCCGCCATTCTGCATAAACTCCAAAAACAGTCTATGCGTTTCATTGGATGTGTCAAGGCTGCCTTTGTTGTAACTTGCATATAGGTTCGCCATTTCCGCTGGATTGTATTTGGCGAAATTGAGATTAAAGGAACCACCATACTTAGCCCCTTCCTTGACATACACCATTGTATTTGAGTACAAGGCATCTCGCACATAGTTTGAGCCAATGAAGTCGGGGTTCAACGTGGTATATAAGGAGGACAATTGTCTATTCAACGCCTCGGCTCCCTCGAAGACTTTACCGACTGCGCCCGTAAGGTCTGTGTCCGGATTCGTCAAGCCATTCGCTGCCTGTGCCGCTCTTGGGCTGCCGTTGACGGTGATGATGTAAGACTTGCCATTTTGCTTCACAAGCACTTGGTGTTCGTTCAACTGCCCTTTCTCTACCACCTTATATGGGATGTCAGGTGCTTCGTTGCTTCTTTGCACCAAGTCCGGGTGTTTCTCTGCCATCTGTTTCATTTTATCCTCGAATGCCTCCATCTTTTTCGCCACCACAGATGCGCTGTCATTGGCACCGATATTGTCGGGGAACACCGGCTTCCACTCATCGGCAACCGAGTCATATTGCAACCAGACATCGCTGACACTCGCAAGGTCGCTCGGATGGTTGCGCACAAAGTTCAACATCTTTTGTTTCACCAATACGTTGCGGTTGCCTTGC
>PPYF01437931.1_pt1 | contig 16928 bp, 10 predicted proteins | sample 1559871 | NCBI WGS metagenome assembly PPYF01 (sample SAMN08240021, study PRJNA423297) | Human gut metagenome, whole genome shotgun sequencing project.
TGACGCACCTTGTACACACGGGCGCGGAAAAGCGCGTCTCCGGCCTCTTCCTGCGGTGCGGCGCAGAACGCCGCCAATACGTTCAGCAACGTGTCAACGCCTGTGCCGTTCAGAGCCGCGCCCACCACTGCCGGACAAACAAGCCCCGCCCGCACCAGTGCGGCGCCGCGCTCCCGGGCGGCCTGCGCGTCATAGCCGCGGACAAGATAATCCTCCATCAGCGTTTCGTCCCGCGCGGCCAGCTCCTCCGCCAAGGCCTCTCCAATGTCCGCCGCGCAGAAATCCGGCCCGCACGCCAGCACATCCGCCCCCAGGCGTGCGCGTACCGCCGCCAGCGTTCCGGCAGCATCAGCGGTGGGCAGGTCCGCCTTGTTCAGAAAAAACACCACGGGCACGTCGTTTTGCCGCAGCAGCCGCCAGACGGTCTCCGTATGGGCCTGTACGCCCTCCACACAGCTTACCACCAATACCGCGCAGTCCACGGCCCAGATGCTGCGCTCCATCTCGCCGCTGAAATCCGCGTGGCCCGGGGTGTCGATTAAGCGGAACGGAAGCCCGCAGGCCGTAAACGCCGCTTCGTCGGCAAATACCGTGATGCCGCGGCTGCGCTCGATGACGTCATGGTCCAGACAGGTGTCGCCGCTGTCCACGCGCCCGGCGCGCCGCAGCGTGCCGCCCCGGTACAAAAGCTGCTCCGAAAGCGTCGTCTTGCCCGCGTCCACATGAGCGAAAACGCCCACGACAGTTTCCATAAAACCGCCCCTTTCCGTGGTAAATACATCTTATTATAGCCGCCGGGCACCGCGCTTTGCAAGCATCGCCCGCCCTGCAAAAAAAGCAGGCGCGCTCCGCACGAAGCGGGGCGCGCCTGCCGGTGTTTTCCGCGCGCTTCAATCCAGTTCCAGCGCGCCGGTATAAAGCTGGTAATAAGTCCCCTTCGGGGCCAGCAGCTCGTCGTGCGTACCGCGCTCAATGATGCGTCCGTGGTCCAGCACCATGATGGCGTCGGCGTTTTTCACAGTGCTCAGCCGGTGTGCGATGACAAACACCGTGCGGCCCGTCATCAGCGCGTCCATGCCCCGTTGTACAATGGCCTCGGTGCGGGTGTCGATGGAGCTGGTCGCCTCGTCCAGGATCATCACGGGCGGGTCCGCCACCGCCGCGCGGGCAATGGCCAGCAGCTGTCTTTGGCCCTGGGACAGGCTTGCGCCGTTGCCGCTCAGCGGCGTATCATAGCCCTGCGGCAGGCGCGTGATGAAATCGTGCGCACCCGCCAGCTTGGCCGCGGCGATACACTCCTCGTCACAGGCGTCCAAGCGCCCGTAGCGAATGTTGTCCATCACCGTTCCGGTGAACAGGTTGGTATCCTGCAGCACAACGCCCAGGCTGCGGCGCAGGTCTGCCTTTTTTATTTTATTGATATTGATGCCGTCATAGCGGATCTTGCCGTCCGCGATATCATAAAAACGGTTGATGAGATTGGTGATGGTCGTCTTGCCCGCGCCGGTGGAGCCCACAAAAGCCACCTTCTGGCCGGGCTTTGCATACAGCGTCACATCATGCAGCACCGTTTTGCCTTCTTCGTAGGCGAAATCTACGTCAAACAGACGCACATCGCCGGTCAGGCGGGTATAGGTGGTGGTGCCGTCGCCGTGCGGATGCTTCCAGGCCCATACGTTTGTGCGCGCCGCGCACTCCTCCAGCGTGCCGTCCGCCCCCTCTTTCGCGTTCACCAGCGTCACATAGCCCTCGTCGGCTTCCGGCTGCTCGTCGATGAGCGCAAAAATGCGCTGCGTGCCGGCCAGGCCCATGACGATGGAATTGATCTGATTGGACACCTGGCTGACATTGCCGGAAAACTGTTTCGTCATGTTCAGAAACGGCACCACGATGCTGATGCTGAACGCCAGGCCTGAAATGCTCAGGTTGGGCGCTCCGCTCAGCAGCAGAATTCCGCCGGACAGCGCCACCACCACATACAGCACATTGCCGATGTTGTTCAGAATGGGCATGAGCATGTTGGCGTAGCGGTTGGCTTTTTCGGCGTCGGAAAAAAGGGCGTCGTTGATGGCGTCGAAGGCGCGCTTGGCCTCCTGCTCATGGCAGAACACCTTAACGACCTTCTGACCGTTCATCATTTCCTCAATGTAGCCCTCGGTACGGCCCAGCGCCTGCTGCTGGCGTACAAAATATTTGGCGGAGCCGCCGCCGATCCTGCGCACCACAAGCACCATACACACCACGCCCAGCACCACCACGGCGGCCAGCCAGATGCTGTAATACAGCATGATGCCGAACACCGTTATCACCGTTACGGCGGAGATCAGCAGCTGCGGAAAGCTCTGGCTGATCATCTGGCGCAGCGTGTCGATATCGTTGGTATAATAGCTCATGATATCGCCATGATTGTGGGTATCGAAATAGCGGATGGGAAGGTCCTGCATGCCGTTGAACATCTTCTCGCGCATTTTTTCCAGCGAGCCCTGCGTGATGACGGCCATGAGCTGAGTATATACAACGCCCGCTGCCAGGCTGAGGACATAAAACACCGCCAGCAACGCCACCAGTCCCAAAATGCGGCCGGATACGGCGAACCAATCGCCGCTCTGCCAGCTCTGCTCCACGGCGGCAATGACGTTCTGCATGAAGATGGACGGCACCGAACTGACGACGGCGTTGAACAGGATGCACGCCACGGTAACGGGCAGCAGCACCGGATAAAAACCGAACAGCGTGCGGATGAGACGGCCCAGCACGCCCTTGGGCGCGCGGCGCTTTGCGGTTCCTTTATTCGGCATCGTCGTCACCTGCCTTGTTCTGAGAGGTATACACCTCGCGGTAGATCTTGTTTGTTTTCATAAGCTCCGCATGGGTGCCCACGGCATTCACCGCGCCGCCGTCCATGACAACGATGCGGTCCGCGTCCTGTACGGAGGCGATGCGCTGGGCAATGATGATCTTTGTCGTTTCGGGTATATACCGGCGCAGCGCCTGGCGGATCAGTGCGTCGGTGCGCGTATCCACGGCACTGGTTGAATCGTCCAGGACCAGGATCTTGGGCTTTTTCAGCAGCGCGCGGGCAATGCACAGGCGCTGCTTCTGCCCTCCGGAAACATTGGCGCCGCCCTGCTCGATATGGGTGTCGTAGCCGTCCGGGAACTGGCGGATAAACTCATCCGCCTGCGCCAGGCGGCAGGCCTCCTCCATCTCTGCATCGGTGGCGTCCTTGTTTCCCCAACGCAGATTTTCCCGGATGGAACCGCTGAACAGCACGTTTTTCTGCAGCACCACGGCTACCTGGTCGCGCAGAGCCTCCAGGTCGTAGCTGCGCACATCCACACCGCCCACGCGCACAGCGCCCTCAGTGGCGTCATACAGACGGGAGATGAGCTGGATCAGCGTGGATTTGGACGAGCCCGTGCCGCCGATAATGCCGATGGTCTCGCCGGAACGAATGTGCAGGTCAATGCCGGAAAGCGCCATGCGCTCCGCCGTCTTTGCGTACTTGAAGCTCACATTATCAAAATCGATGGAGCCGTCCTTCACCTCGCGCACAGGGTTTTCCGGGCTTTGCAGCGCGCTCTCTTCGCACAGCACCTCCACGATGCGCTGAGCCGATTCACTGGCCATAGTGATCATCACGAACACCATGGAGAGCATCATCAGGCTCATCAATATCTGGAAGCTGTACGTGAGCATGGAGGACATCTGGCCCACATCCAGCGCAAGGCCGCGGCTGGTGATGACCGTATACGAGCCGAAGGACAGCACGAACACCATCACCGCATATACACAGAACTGCATGAGCGGGTTGTTGAAAGCAAGGATGCGCTCCGCTCTCGTGAAGTCCCGCTGGACGTCTGCTGCCGCCGCGCCGAATTTCTGTTTTTCATATTCCTCGCGCACATAGGACTTCACGACACGCATACCTTTGATGTTTTCCTGCACAGAGCTGTTCAATGCATCGTATTTTTTGAACACGCGCTTGAACAGCGGCATCGTGCTGCGCACCACCAGCGCCAGCCCCACGCCCAACACCGGGATGACCAGCAGGAAGATCACCGCCATCTTGCCGCCCATGATAAACGCCATCGCAAACGAAAACACCAGCATCAGAGGGCAGCGGATGGCCGTGCGCACGATCATCATATACGCCATCTGCACGTTGGTCACATCGGTGGTCATGCGTGTCACAAGGCTGGACACCGAAAACTTGTCGATGTTCTCGAAAGAATAATCCTGTATTTTATAGAACATGTCCTTGCGCAGATTGCGCGCGAAGCCGCAGCTTGCGGTGGCGCAGGCGCTGCCCGCCAGTGCGCCGAAGGTGAGCGACAGCCCAGCCATCACCACCAGCACCGCGCCGTACTGCACAATGACGCCGATGGAGCACCCGGCTTTGATCTGGTTTACCAGATTCGCCGTGACAAACGGGATGATGCACTCCATCACCATCTCGCCCGAGACCAACAGCGGCGCGAGCAGCGAAGGCTTCTTGTACTCGCGGATGCTTTTGGCCAAAACACTCAGCATAAAAAGATACCCCTTTCTCTCCGGCTCCGAGGAGCCTTTCTGTATTATTTGTTATGACGCTAACAATTCGGCTCAAAAAAATCAGCCGCAGTCTCTTCGGCCGCCCTGCGACAGGCAGTGCGGCCCGACGCGGCCATGCGGGCTGCCGCCCGCGGCTCTTGAATTTTAAGCGCCAGCTATGCCCCGTTTGTTAGGGGACGAACCATATCTTACTGCTTTTTTTAGGTTTGTCAATAGAAAAAGGGTACAGAAAGCGTTCAGCTTTCCGCACCCTTTTGTCCCTTTGGCAGCCGGTTATTGCTCCTTGTCCGCACGCAGGCGCCGGGTCACCTCCCGGGCAACACGCAGGCCGTGCTGTGCATTTTCAGCGCCCAGCCGTGCAAGCGGGTCCGGCGCGCCGTGCAGCGTGCGCTCCAGCCATTCCGCCTCCAGCGCCTGCATCCGCGCCAGCACCTCCGGATACCGGGTCTTTACATCCGCCGTTTCCCGCGGGTCCTCTTCCGTATGATACAGGGCATATTCTGCAAAATCCCACAGGCCGGGGCTGAAGGTATGCACCATCTTCCAGCCGTCCTGTAAAACCGCCCTCTGGCAGGTGTACAGCCCGTGCTCACACACAAGATATTCCCGGGGCGCCGCTGTTCCGTCCAGCGTGTCCTGCAGCGCTGTACCGTGCCACATCTCCGGTGCGGCCACGCCGAAAAAGCGCGCCGCGGCAGGCGCGATGTCCAGCCCATACACAGGATGGGCGCACACCTCGCTCCTGTGGGCGCCGCCCGGCAGCTTGAGCAGCATCGGGATATGGATACAGCTGTCATGCACCGTGCCGTGCTCCAGGATCATCTGCCCCTCTCCATACTGCTCGCCGTGGTCCGCGCTCAGTATCACGGCACAGTCGTCATACCAGCCTCTTTTTTTCAGGTATGCGCACATCTGCCCTACCAGATGGTCGGTATAGCGGATCTCGGCGTCATACAGGCGAAGCAGCTCCGCCAGCTCCCGTCGGCTGCGCACGCCCGTATGCCGGCCGCCCCGGTACAGCGGAGATGCGGCCAGCCGGGTGAGCTGTTCATCGGTTACGGCGGAGGTGTCCGGCTCATAGCCGCGGTCGATCCATTCCGGCGGCGGGGACAGCGGCCCGTGAGGATCCCAGTAATGCAGATGCAGGAAAAGGTCTTCCCCACAAAAGCCGTCCAGAAAATCCATTGCCGCCTCATTCACCGCGGCGCCCGGAAAGCGCTGGAAATTTTCCGCACGGCAGCGGTAGGAGGGGTCGATCACATGGGAAAATCCATTGTAAAACCATGGCGCAGGATGCCGCCCGAACGAAGAAACCGCCGCCGTGTGCACGCCCTCCCAGGACAGTACACGGGGCAGGGCCGTTTCCGGCGGCGTGGCCACGGAAAGTGCAGCCGTACCGTGGGTCTCCACGCCGTTGACCACGCCGAAGCAGCCGGTAAACAGCGCTGCGCGGGCCGGCATGCAGGGCGTGTTGGAAGCATACGCCCGGGAAAAACGCACCCCGTCCGCCGCCAGCGCGTCGATGTGCGGCGTCGGCCGCCCATACCCGCAGCAGGACAAATGGTCCGGCCGCAGCGTGTCGATATCAAAATAGATGACCTTCATCGTACTTCCCTTACAAAATGCCTGCGGCCGTGCTCATACAGGGCGCAGATCATTTCCTGTGTCAAAAAGGCGTTTTCCGCGGTGACATACATGGGCGCAAGCCCCAGCAGGCTCTGATAAAAGTTACCGATCTGCTTGACATGGCTGGTGCCCCAATATTGCTTGACGTCCCCGTATTCAAACATCTGTGCCGGGTCGTTGTCCGCAAGGCAGGTGAGGCCGTTGTTCAGCTCCACCCGCGCCTTGGGCCCTTCCATAACGGCTTTGCCCCGGGTGCACGCCAGCTCCAGACGAACCGGCTCGTCTGTGCAGTAGTGGTTCATCACATAAAAGGCGCCGCACGCACCGCCTTCAAATTCCACCCGTCCCTCGGCTGTGTCCTCCACCGGAATATCCGGGTGCGTGCGGTTGGCCAGGCTGGCCTGTACGCCTGTCACCGGACGGCCGATGAACCAGCGCATCAGGTCCAGCGTATGGATGGCCTGGTCGATGATGACGCCGCCGCCCTCTTTATCCCAGGTGCCTTTCCAGTCGCTTTGGGAATAATATTCCGGTGAGCGGTCCCATGTCAGCAGCACGCGCGCCGCGCGCACCTCGCCCAAATCTCCGTTGTCCAGGCAACGGCGGATGAGCTGGGAACCCGCGTTATAGCGGTTCTGGAAAATGACGCCCAGCGTTCTGCCTGTGGCGGCCGCGGTGTCCAGCATACGGCGCGCGTCCGCCAGCGCAATGGCCATCGGCTTTTCTGTCAGCACATGGCAGCCGCGCTCCATGGCAAGGCACGCCAGCGGCGCATGCAGATAGTGCGGCGTGCAGATATGCACCACATCCGGCTTTTCCTGCTCCAGCATCACTTCAAAATCCGTATACGCCCGGCAGCCGAAGCGCTCCGCCGCAGCCCCGGCACGCTCGGGCTTCACATCGCACACCGCCGTGAGCACGGCGTGCGGGTCCCTGGAGACCGGTACGGCATGCATGGGGAATATCTTTCCGCAGCCTGCGATTACCGTTTTCAGTTTCCGTACTTCCATCACTTCGTCCCCTTTTGGCATCAGGCCGCCCCAAGGCAAGCTATTGCCTTGAAACAGCCTGATGGATGAGCGGGGCGCACCGGAGCGCATCCCGCCGTTTCTGTTTTTTTCTGCCGCTGCAGAAATTCAGGCCTCCCGCTCTTTCACGAAGCGCTCGAACCAGATGTACGCCACTTCCTTGCCCGGCTCCGCCGTCAGGGAATGGTCCAGCCCGGCGGGCACGAAGCTCCAGTCGCCCGCATGATGGGCCACGCTCTCGTTTTCCACCGTCAGCGTGAAATCGGCATTGTCCAGGCCGTAGTTCCACTGGTCCACCGCGGGATGGCCTTTTTCCACAGTGCCTTCTCCCACGGCTTTCACCACGCCCAGCAGATTGCGGCCTACCTCGCCGGAGTACAGCACCTGCCAGCTGCGGGTGTGGGGGCCCTTGCAGTCCTGCGTATATTCATGCGTCTCAGAGAAGGAACGGAAGATCGGCAGCGTTGTGTGGCACGCCGCATAATTTTTGTGGTCTCCCTCTGTCATATCCAGCACCAGGCACAGGAACTCCAGATCCTCGACGGCGTGAATGGTAAAATCGCCGTTGTCAAAATCCGGCACAAAGAAAGCCAGTTCGGTGATGTTGCGGGCGAACTTATCCGTAGTGACATAGCCCTTGCCGGCTGTAAAGCAGTACACTGCGGTCTTATCTGCATATTTTTCCGGCTGCACATCATGCCCGGCCTTCAAAAAGCATTTGTAGTTGTGGGCGCCGGGGAACGTTCCGGGCAGCATTTCCATGCGGGAAAATCCGTTTGCGTCATACTGAGGCGCCATTTCTTCCTTTTTTACAATCGCGATAGACATTGTGTTTACCCTCTTTCTTGTTTTTTCCGTGCCGGGTACGGCGTGCGCCGTCCCAAGCGGCGGTTTTTTCCGTTTTGCGTCTGCGCCGGGCCTCTGCTTTACAGCCCGGCGTATATGGGCGAGACAAACGCCCACTGGCCGTTCTTCTGGGCAAATTCCGCATGATACACGTCCATGCCCCCGCTGCCCTCGTCCTCTGCCTCCAGCACCATTTCATAGGCGCTGTCCGGCACGGCGGCATGAATTTTTACCGCCTCGGAATGCCAGGGCTTCACGTGCCAGGTTACGCCGCCGTCCAAAAGCTGCGCGATGGACGCCGTGTGCGTACGGCCGTTTACCGTCACGTTTACCGCAGTGTCCGGCCCGCCCTCTATCTCGGCAACGACGGCGTCCGTCTGGGGGTGCAGCGTGCTCTTGTTGCGCACGGTCTCGCACTGCCAGGCAAAGGCCTGCGTGTCCTGTTCCAGCACACGGTTGTCGATCTCGTTTACCTCGACAGGGCTTCCGTCGTGGTTTGTGGGCGAAAGCAGGCTGCGGCCCCGCAGGTACAGGTTCGCGCCGGCCAGCCGCCCGTCGGTTGTAATGCGCCCGGCCCAGCGCGTCAGCTCTTCGCTGTTTCCCCAGCCCATCTCCACCCGCAGCTTGTACGCACGGGCAGGCTTCGGGCGAAGCTGTTCGCCGCACAAAACCGCCAGCGGTCTGCAGTTTTTATAGATCACCAGCTTGTCGGCCCAGTATTCGCCCTTTACGGCGCAGCGCAGCTTTCTCTTTGCGCCGCGCACCGTCTCGCCCAGGCCCTGGCCGTTGACGGTAAAATCGCATTCGATCCGGTCGCCCGTCACCGCGTAGGCACGGCCCGAAAGCAGCGCCTCCCAAATGGCCTCCCGGCTTTTCTCCTTTGCCAAAACAGCCGTCAGGCCGTCGCCGTAGGAGCCGGGGAACCCGGCGTGGTGGTCGGTGGAGCCCAAAAAGCAGAACCGGCTGCCCCGCCGCAATCCGGCGTATACCGTGTTGCGGGAATCCCGCGGGCCCATGTCGTGATAATACGGATAGGGAGCCGTTTCGCTCATGGCGCAGCCGTGCTTGGAGCATACCTCCACGCAGGGCGAGATGTTCTGGTCGTACAGTTCCCAATTGATGCCCCGGTATCCCGGCGTATAGCCGATGTGGTGCGGCACCGCGATGGCGCGCACGCCGCAATCCGCCACCAGCCGCGCAGGGCTGTCCCGATAAATGAGCGGGAATGTGTCATCCGGCGAGATGATGTGGTGGTCTCCGTAAAGCGAGGAATGCATCTCATAGCTTTGGAAGGTCACCAGTTCGCCGTCATTCTGCCGCGCCATCTCGGCCCGGATCTCGTCCCAGTGCTCCAGAAGCTTTTTAAAGCCCTCCCGGTGAAAATCCACGATAAATTCCGTCTCCGGCGTACGCGCATAGATGTCCGGCCACATGGCGTGTCCTGTAATGCAGCAGAAATCCAGATGGCTGCGGGCGATCTTCAGCGCATTCTGCAGGCTTCCGAAACCATAGGTGATGCCGCAGTGGTTATGTAAATCTCCCCATAACAGCATGAGCGGCTCCTTTCTCAGCGGATCATGTATTGTTCCAGATGGCGCTTCGCCAGCACGATGTGCTTCCAGCGGTTCTCCGGCTCGGCCCACACGTCGCCGTGGGGCTCGATGATGATATAGCCGTCATAGCCCACATTCCACAGCATACCCAGCATCACGTTCCACTTCAGCTGGCCCATGCCTACGATGGGTTCGATCTCCCAGCCGTCGTCGCCATAGCGGAAAATGTCCTTGGCATGGAAGTGCGCGATGCGGTTGGCGTAACGCTTCATGATCTCATAGGGGTCGTCCTTCATGTTGCGCATAATACCCACCGGGTCCAGCTTGATGTTGAACTCAGGCACTTCCTTCAGCAGCTTGTCCAAAATCTCGCGGGAATGGACGAAGTTTCCGCCGTGGCCCAGGTAGCAGGCCAGCTTGATGCCCTTTTTGTCCGCGATGTCCTTATAGTAAAGATATTCTTTTTTGAACTCGGCGATATTCTTGTCCGGGTCCTCCGGGTCGTACTCGCCGGTGTTGAAAAACGCCATCCTGCAGCCGATGGCCTCCGCCATGTCCAGAAATTCCAGCATGGTCCTGCGTACTGCCGCGCGCTCGTCCGGGTCCGGGCTGATGGTGTTCAGCCACCAGAGGCCGCAGGCAGCGGGTTCCACGGGTGTATTTTCAAACGCAGGCTTGATTTTGTCCAGCGTGAAGTCCACGCCGCACTTTGAGTTGAACAGCAGTTCCACGCCGTCGATGCCCTGCTGCTGGGCCAGGTCCACCCAGCGGCGCAGGTCGGCTGCGTCCTTGCAGTCCTTCATCTCTACGATAAAACCGAGTTTTTTCATGTTCTATTCCTCCTTCAGATGCCCAGCACGCGCTCGATGCGGCCCGATTCAAAGGAGCGCCGGGCGGCCTCTACCACCTGGAGCGGCACAAATGCGTCGCGCGCTGTTTTGCTGTTGTTCGTGCCGTTCAGCAGATCGTCCACAAATGTCTTGTGATGAATGTACCCAAAGAACTGCGGGTCGACGGGGGCGGCCTGCCAGTGGATATCCTTGCGGGGATGGCCGTCCAGATTCCAGCCATAATATACGATATCGCTGCGGTGGGGATTGTACAGATAGATAACACCCTTCGCACCGTAGATTTCCATTTCAAAGCGGTTGGTCTGCGCCACCTGCGTCCAGAAAACTTCGTGGAACACCGTTGCGCCGCTGGCCAGCCTGTAGTTGAGGATGGCGGTATTTTCCACACCGTTCAGGTTGGCACGCTCGCCGAATTCCTCTCTGCGCTTTTCGTCCCGCGGGGACAGGTGCAGCGCGAACACCTCTTCAATGGAGGACCCCGCCACTGTGTGGATCAGGTCCATCCCGTGGCAGCCGATGTCCATCATACAGCCGCCGTAGCCGGGCGCGGAATCGAACGGATTTTTGGTGGCGTTGCGCATGCGGATGTGGCGGATCTCGCCGATCTTCCCCTCTTCCACGATCCTGCGCGCCGCGATGGAGCCGTCCATATAGCTGTGCATGAAGGACGGCGTGAGTTTGACGCCCGCCCCGTCCACAGCGCGGATGATCTTGCGGCCTTCCTCAATGCTATAGGCAAAGGGCTTTTGCGAAAAGATATGCTTGCCCGCGGCGGCCGCCTCGATGCAGAGCGTCGCGTGCATCTCGATCTTTGTGAAGATGCACACCGCGTCGATGCTGCTGTCGTTCAGGATGTCGTGATAATCCAGCGTATATTTTTCAAAGCCGAAGTCGTCCTTTGCTTTCTGCGCGCGCTCCTCGATCAGATCGCAGGCCCACACGAGCTGCGCGCCCTCCACGCGCCGCAGCGCGGGCAGATGGTATTCGTTGGCGATGCTTCCGCAGCCGATCACGCCAAATCTGATTTTTTTCATTGTTCTTCTCCTTTGGAGCGGCGTCCCCTCGCGCCTGGTTTACAGGCGCGGGGCGCCGCATAATGCATTTTCCGCTCAACCCTTCCAGCGGTCGTAAGCGTCCTGGTTGATTTTGATGTAATCCTCAACCGGCATATTGTTCAGTTCCGCCACGTAGGCGTCCCACTCGCTCAGGCTCTTTTCGCCCGTGATGAACTTCACCACATTCTCCGTGGCGTAGTTGACGATATCCTGTGCATAGGTGCCCAGCTTGATGCTCTCCTCCTCGGTAAACTTTACACGAGGCACTGTCTCAAAGGGCACCACATAATCGCGTACCACATCGTTGGCCGCTTTGGTTTCGGGCAGCTGGGCCGCGCTCTGGTCCACTTCGTTGGTGATATACTGAGGCAGGTAGCCGCCCGGGAAGATGGCCCACTGGCCCAGAGCCTGGTCCAGCGTCAGCCCGTCGGGGTTGTTCTTGATGTTATCCAGCAGCTGGTACTTGCCGTCCACGACCTCATAGCTCTCGCCCTCGATGCCCAGGCGGCACAGCACGGTGCCTTCTTCGCTGTAAAAATAGTCCAGCCAGCGCATGGTTGCTTCGGGATATTTGTTGGCGGTGGTGATGACGGCAACGCCCGTCATCTGCACGTTGCTCTCCACGTTGATGAGCGCGCGGTCGCCGTAGGGGCCTTCCAGCACGGGGCACTGCACATAGTTCTCAGCGGCGGCGCCCATCCACTGGGTGTTCTGCGCGCGGGCCACAAAGCCCACCTGGCCGGCGTTCACCTTTGCGGCGGCCTGGGTCTGGTCCTGAGAATAGCTTTCCTTGTCTACCAGGCCCTCCGTCCACAGCTTGTTGTAAAATTCCACCATATTTTTGAATTTGTCCTCACGGCCGATGAAGCGCACCTTGCCCGCGTCGTCGATATCCAGCCAGCTGAAGGCATAGTCGGAATCCATAACGCCGTTGATGCCGAAGCCCCAGGAGCCGAGCAGGTCGTAGAACATACGGTGGGGATAGTCCTTACCCACCACGCAGTAGGGGATCTCGTCCTTTTGGCCGTTGCCGTTGGGGTCGTTGTCGCGGAACGCCACCAGCACGTCATACAGCTCGTCAACCGTCGTAGGCGCTTCCAGGCCCAGGTTGTCCAGCCAGGTTTTGTTGATCCAGTAGTGGTGGATCAGGTTGCCCTCGGTCTTGTTGAGCTGCGGGCAGGAATAGATATGGCCGTCCGGCATGGTAATGCCCTTGCGGATGGCGTCGTCCTGCTCGATCAGCGCCGAAAGGTTGGGCGCATAATCCAGATACTCGTCCAGCGCAACGAGCTGTCCGTTGGCCGCATATTTCATCTCTTCCTGCGGGCTGATCTTCGCGCGCAGGATAATATCCGGCAGGTCATCGGAGGCAAAGGCCAGGTTGCGCTTCTCCGTGAAGCCCGCGTCCGGCACGCATTCCCATTCGATGTGGATGCCTGTCAGCTCCTCCATGCGCTTGAGGGCCGGGTGCTCGTTCCAGTCCTTCACATTCGCGTTCAGGGCGACCATGCCCCGCAGCGTGATCGGCTCGTTCACGATGGGGAAGCCCTCGGCGTTCACGTTGGAGTCCCCCGCCGCGCTCGCGCTCTGCGCGCCGGACGCAGGCGTACTGCCGCTCTGTGTGCCGCCGCAGCCCGCCAGCACGCCGCACAGCATCACGGCTGCCAAAAACATGCTCAACCACTTTTTCATCTTTCATCCTTCTTTCTCTTTTTTATATATCCCGGAGGCCTTACGGCCTCCCGTCTACCCTTTTACCGCGCCGATCATGACGCCCTTGACGAAAAACTTCTGCAGGAACGGATACAAAACCAGCATCGGCACGCTGGAAACGATGATCACCGCGTATTTGATGCTCTCTCCCACCATAAACTTACTGATGTCCATACCCGCGGTGTCGATCATGCTGTCCGCCATGTTGTTCAGCAGTATTTCCCGCAGGAACATCTGCAACGGATAGGCCGAGCGCTCGCTCAAATAAATCAGGCCGTTGAAATAGCTGTTCCAGAAGTTCACGCCGTAGAACAGCACCAGAACGGCAAGGATGGGCGCCGAAAGCGGAAGCACCATTTTAAAGAATACGCGGATGTCTCCGCAGCCGTCCATGGATGCGGCCTCATACAGCTCTTCCGGTATCGTGTTCTGCATGAAAGTGCGGGCAACGATAATGTTATACACCGACACCGTTCCCACCAGGATGACGGCCCACATGGTATTGTATAGGCCCAGATTTTTCACCATCAGGTAAGTGGGTATCATCCCTCCGGAAAAAAACATTGTGAACAGGAAAAACCCCATCAGCTTGCTTCGTCCGTACAGTTTTTTGCGGGACAGCGGATATGCCGCGCTGAATGTGATTATGATGGTGACAAGCGTCCCCACAACCGTATAGATCAGAGTGTTTTTATAACCGGTAAAAATGTCCCCGTTGCGGAATACCTGCTTGTATGCTTCCAGGTTGAAGCCTTTCGGCCACAGCCACACGTTCCCCTGAAATATCTCCATCGGGTCGCTGATGGATGCGACAAGCACGAAAATCAGAGGATACAAAATCACTACAACGCTGACTGCGGTGAGGCCCCCAAGCACAATATTGAACGCCCTGTCTCCTGCGCCCAGTTTTTGTTTGCGCCTTTTTACTGCCGACATAATCCATACCTCCTTCTTCCCACCATCAGAACAGGCTCGTATCGCTGATTTTTTTTGCGATCTTATTGACTGTCAGCAGCAAAACAATGTTGATAATGTTGTTGAACAGCCCGATGGCCGTGGAAAACCCGTAATCGCTGTTGATGAGGCCCGCTTCATATACAAAGGTGGATATCACCTGCGACGTTTCAGTATTCTGGGCGTTCTGCATCAGGAATACTTTTTCAAAGCCCATATTCATTACCTGGCCCACATCCAGGATGAACATGATGATGGCCGTAGGCAGGATACCCGGCAGGTTGATGTGCAGAATACGCTGGAGGCGGGACGCGCCGTCGATCTGTGCCGCCTCATGCAGCTGCGGGTCGATGGCGGCCAGCGCCGCAATATAAATGATGGAGTTCCAGCCCGCGTTCTGCCACACGCCCGACCATACATACATGGACGGGAACGCCGCCGAGCTTGTGAGAAACCCGAACTTCTCAAAACCCATTTTGTCGAGGAACACGTTGATCAGGCCGTTGCCCTGGTTGAAGAACAGGTTCAGGATGCCTACAAGAACCACCACAGAAATAAAATGCGGCGCGTAAGAAATGGTCTGCACGGCTTTTTTCAGCTTTGGACTTTTCACCTCGTTGAATACCAGCGCCAGCAAAATCGGGAACGGGAACGCCACTATAAGGTTATACAGGCTCAACCCTACCGTATTTCGCAGCAGCCTCCAGAAATAATAGGAATCAAAGAAACGGTTCAGGTTCTCCATTCCCGTCCACGTGCTGCCCCAGATGCCCAGCCGGGGCGAGTAGTACTTGAAGGCGATCTGCACGCCGTACATCGGCAGATAACAAAAAATAATGAAATAGACGATCGCAGGGATCAAAAACAAGTAAAGGCTCTTGCTTTGGTTGAGCTTTGTGAGCACCCGCCTGCGCCGCTGCCTGCCGCGCGCCCGCTTTTCGGCGCGTGTCCGTGCCGGTGCGGCCGTCCGGCCGCCCTGCAGCATTTTAACCATTTTTTTCACCGTCCGTCCTTTGGATTTGTGTTCATAGTACAACCCAAAACACGATTTTGCCATGTGCAAAAATTGACATCCGCCGCAATATTTGCCCAGATACACCCTTAATTCTTGTTTTTATTGTTAAATATTCCTATAATATTTTTACAACAGAAGAAAAAACAGCAAAATTCTACAATTGGAGGTGATGAGTATGAAAGAAAAGCTGCCCGGGCTCTTTCGTCCGCTGATGAAATTCAATGTAACCGCTGTAATGGTCATCATTCTGATGTTCTCTGTTTTCAATGTTTTTTCCATTGTCCGCACACAGCAGCGGCAGGCCAGCCTGCAGACGATGGCCCTGAGCCAGGCCAGCCAGCAAATCGGGGATTTCATCGCCAGTGCCGAACAGTTGGGCATCGTCGTCCAGAATGATTCCCAGCTCATGGCTTATAACCTTTATAATAACAGAGACCTGCCCCACAATATCGTCTGGGAGCTGGAAATGCTGGCACCCTCCGTCAACTCTCTCTCCTCCCTCAGCATCGTTTACGTAGATTCGCTGTACCCGCAGATCAACGGCGTCATCTATTCCAGCGCCGGGCGGTTCAGCTACGCCGATTACTGCCGCGACGAACTGAGCGGCAGCCTCACGGAAAACCAGCTTATGGAAGTGGTGTATGCCGCGGATCATGCCCATTTCGTGCCCCAACTCTCAGGCAATACCAGAAGCCTTTTGTATGTGATGCCCATCCCCTCCTCGTATGTGTTCTCTCCCGGCAGACTGCTGCTGCGGCTGGACTATACCTCCTTTACACGCGGGCTGCGCGCCACAGCGGCCGGAAACAGCGACATTTATGTATTCGACAGCGAAGAAAACCTGCTTTTGTACTTTGGCCCCACTTACGGCAACGATATCACCGCCGCCCGTGCTGCCGCAGTCGGGCCTGAAAGCCTTTCCGGCAAGGCCGTATTTCGCCACGAGCTGGAGAATTACGGTATCCAGGTGGTGCAGGCCCTGGATTTCTGGCAATATTATCAGCCTACGCTCACAGCTGTTCTCAGCCTTGTGCTGCTGGCAGCTTTCGTCACGGTGTCGGGCCTCCGCCTTTCTTATGTGCTGGCACAAAATACCGCCCGCCCGTTTTCCGTATTGGTACAGCGCGCCTCCCAGCTGGGCGGCGTGACGCCCGCGGAGGAACCGGATGAGATCGCCCGGCTCTCTCATATTTTTGAAGACCTCGTGGAGCAGCAGACTTCTCTGACAGCCGCTATGGAGAGCCACAGCCAACTGGAGAAATCCCAGTACCTGCTGTATCTGCTGGGCGTGCTTGGCGGGCGGGACTTTTCCGAAACCGTCGTACAGAAATACAGTACGCTGCTTTCCCGCTGGAGCCGCTTCGGCCTGCGCGTCCTGGTGTTCCGCTTTGACGATACCATTCATTTTGTGGAGACGTATCTCCCCAAGCAGCAATGGAGCATCAAATCCGCTTTGCGGCAGGAATTTGCCGCGATGTGCGGGGCGCAGGACGGCTTCGGCGCGGCGGTGGACCTGCAAAACGGGCAGGGGATCGCGGCGGTCGCTGCCTTCGGGCCGGACGCAGACTGCGCCTGCATTCTGGACGCCATCCGCGAAGCGCTGTGCCGCAGCTGCGGGCTGTCGCTCTCCTGCGGCATCAGCAGCGCGGTCTATGCGGCCGGAGATCTGCCCCATGCCTTCCGGGAGGCGAGCGCCAACTGCCGGTACCGCCTCTTCCACGCCAATTCCACCA
>PPYF01172074.1_pt1 | contig 16924 bp, 13 predicted proteins | sample 1559871 | NCBI WGS metagenome assembly PPYF01 (sample SAMN08240021, study PRJNA423297) | Human gut metagenome, whole genome shotgun sequencing project.
TCTTCCACCACCGCACGGACCTCCGGGGTGATATCCTCAAGCTTGCCGCCTGCTTTAATTCGCGCGACTTCCTGCAGCACCACTTTGTGCGTTTCGCGATCCAGCTTCATCTGCTTACTGAAGACAATCGCCATCAGCGCCAGCAACGCTACGCCGCCGCAGAACACTACCGCAATCGCGTTAACCGCGCTTTCCGGCTGCACGTGCGCTTTTGACTGGAAGCCGTAGTAGCTGAGGATGGCTCCCATCACAAACACGATAATAGAACGCAGAATCTTGCCGGAGAAGGTCATCGCCCCGGCATAGATGCCCTCACGGCGACGGCCGGTGTAGACTTCATCCACGTCCGCCAGGAAAGTGTAAACGGTCCACGGGATGTAGTACACGCCGCCGGTCCCCAGGCCGAAAATGATCGTGATGCCGAACATCAGAATGGTCGCCAGATGCACCGGCAAATGGAAGAACCACAGCGAGGTATAGAGCAACACGGCGAAGATAACGATGCTCAACGCAATAATGTACGGCTTGCTGAAGCCTTTTTTCACGCACAGGCCGATAAACAGCGCCGTGGAGATCAGCTGCAGGATAGAGTTAAGGCTGTTCAGCCCGGCGACCATCGCCGGATCGTGCTGGAGAACGAAAATAACAAAGTAGGTAAAAATGGAGGCAAACAGCCACTCGGCGCCAAAACCGCACAGGTACATGCCAAGGTGCTTACGGAATACGCGCAGATAGAAGGTTGAGCGCATATCTTTCGCCAGCGACAGCAGCGTATTCAGCAACCCGGTTTTCGCCTGCACTTCCGTCTCTTCTTCGCGCGGACGTTCCCAGCTGTTGTACCACAGGCAGGCCACCGCCGCGATCAGGATAACGCCATAGGTTAAGCCAGTCAGGAAGAACGGGGTCGCTGAATCTTTGCCGTACAGCAGAATGAACTGCCCCGGAATAAAGGCGGCGAGGAAGTTGGCCAGTTTGCCGAAAATCGCTTTATAGCCTGTCAGCTTCGAGCGCAGCGCGAAGTCGTCGGTCATTTCGGTGGCTAATGTTTCATACGGCACCATGACTGAGGTATAAATAATCTCAAACATCACATAGGTGCACAGGTAGTACCAGAAGCTCAGCCCTTCCACCCACAGCAACGGGTAGAACATCATCAGCGGAATGCCGATCAGCAGGAAGAAGCGGCGGCGGCCAAAGCGCTTACCAAGGCGCGTTTTGCCGAAGTTATCGGTGAGGTAACCCATCAACGGGTTACTGATGGCGTCAATGACGCTGGCGACGGAGAAAATAAACGCGGCTTCGATTAACGTCAGGCCGCAGAAGGTGGTGTAGAAGTACAACAGCCACGCGCCGCTGATCGCCAGCGCGCCGCTACCTAAGAGGTTTCCGCCTCCGTATGCCAATTGATGGCGCAGATTGACAGGTCTTCCCTGCAGCCCGTGGGGGGCTGAAGCCGTATTTCTTGCCATGAAAAATAAACCTCGTGTTTTATTATTTTGAAACACTGTTTTTATATTCTTATGACGGCGGGTTAAATGTGAGCTATATCACTAATGTCATTGCGGCTATTACCCATCACACAAGAATGCGATCCACTTAAAAATTTTTTATAACTAAAAGTGAAAATTGCAAAAAATTTTGATTTACCGGGTAATAAAAAACCCGGCGACTAACGTGGCCGGGTGGGTGAAGAGAGAGAACTTAGAAGAACTTACGTAAATACTCGGTCAGGCACAGGATCGCCATCGCCTGCCCGTACGGCATAGAGGTCAGCGGGATTTCGCGGTAGAAATCGAGGTTAGACCCCATGCCGGTGCCAAAGGAGGTTTGCAGCAGTTCGCCTTCCGGAGATACGTGCTTCACAATGCCTTTGATCGCTTTTTCCGCAACGATCGCATACTCCTGGCTCACGTAGCGCTTGCGCACCGCTTTCAGAATACCGTAGGCAAAACCGGCGGTTGCTGACGCTTCCAGATAGGAGTTTGGATCGTCCAGCAAGGTGTGCCACAGGCCACTCTCATCCTGACATTTCGCCAGCGCGGCAATCTGCGCGTTCAGCACCTGCACCAGATAACGACGCGTCGCGTTGTTTTCCGGCAGATCGACCAGCTCAAGGAAGTCTGGGATCACGATGGTCAGCCAGCTGTTGCCGCGTGCCCAGCGGGCGTTAGCAAAGTTGTGGTTGCCTTCGTAGCTCCAGCCGTGGAACCACAGGCCGGTTTCCCGGTCCATCAGGTTCTGCACGTGCAGCAGGAACTGATACACCGCTTCTTCCACATATTCAGGACGATTCAGCAGCTTGCCGATTTTCGCCAGCGGCAGCACGGTCATCATCAGCGTGTCATCCCACATCTGCTGATGGTTTTCCTCCGCCAGCGTGATGTGCTGCATGCCGCCGTGTTCGGTGCGCGGCATCTCATTCATCGCCCATTCCGCCCAGCTGTCGAGCCACGGCAGGTACGCCGGATTACCCGTCTCTTCATAGCGATAGGCCAGCGTCAGGAACGGCGCCATGGTGTTGACGTTTTTGGTGGTCGCCCCCTCGGCAAAACGGTCTGCAAACCAGCTGTCGATAATATCGCGCATCGCCACATCGCCGGTTTGCTGGTAGTACTGATAAATACCGTACAGCCCTACGCCATGCGTCCATTCCCAGCCTGCCCATCCTTTGGTATCAATGACGCGACCATCGTCCAGGCGCAGCAGAAATTGGCCGGTTTCATCCTTGATATTCACCAGATTGTTCGTCACCGTCTGAATCAAGGCTTTCAGCTCTTCCCGGGAGATAAAGCGCTCCGGCTGTCGTAATAATGGGCTATGTTTGACGGGCCAAACTTTCATATTCTTAACCTCTGTTGTAAGTCGAATTCAATGTTGCAGCCTGCTTCAGTGAAGGTGCAGCAGGTTTGTTACGATTCAGGTAGCCAATGTTGTTGTTGCCCCACAGGGATTCATAAGGCATCCCCGCCAGCATCTCGACCGTAGCGCGCGCCTGCGGCGTAACGGTCTCAGGCATCACGTGGCCAGATTCACGCATTTTCGCGGTCTCTTCACGCAGCACGCTGTGGGTTTTCAGGTTCAGCTTAAAGCGCAGGGAAACGAGGAAGCCCAACGCCAATACGATGATGGTACCCATGCTGAGGATCATCAGGATGGTATGGCTGACTTCAGGCGGCTGCGTTTTCTGGCCGGACACAAAGCCGGACAGCTGCATGATGATCCCCACCAGCATGACCGCACCGGCCTGAGAGGCTTTGCGGGTCAGGGTCATGATGCCGGCGAAGATCCCTTCGCGACGCTGACCGGTGATCACTTCATCGACGTCAGAAATATAGGTGTAGGTGTTCCACGGTACATAGTTGATGCCCCCGCGACCCAGGCCTGCGATAGCGGAGATCAGCAGCAGCAGCGAGTAGATGTCGCTCATGCCGGCGTAGTACAGCGCCGCATAGGAGAAAGAACCCAAACCAAACAGGACGACAACCATACGGTAGGACGGTGCCGGCCCAAAGCGGATGCACAGCGGGATCATGGCAATAACGGCAATGAACTGGAAAATCGCCATTGTGCCGAGCAGGTTAGAAGCCACGGAAGCTTCCTGCATCAGCACAAACACCACATAGTAGGTAAAGACGGCGTTGAACACGTCCTGGGCGATATAGCCGCCAAGGTACATGCCCAGATGCTGGCGGAAAATCTTGATGCGCAGCGTGGAGCTCAGTTCAACAAACAGGCGATTCATGCTCTGACCAAAGGTCAGGTGTTTTTTCTCTTCTTCGGCCTTCAGGGCTGCCGCGGTCCACTCTTCACGCGGACGTTCCCAGGTGAAGAACCAGACGAAGGTTAGCATCAGCGCGCACAGTACGGAGAACACCAGGCTGGCGTAAAAGAAGGAAATGGCGTTGTCTTTACCAAAATGAGTCAGCAGGATACCCGGCAGGAAGGAGGCCAGAATCGCCGACATCTGAGCCATACCAATACGCGCGCCTGAGAACTTGGTTTTCTGTTTGAAGTCGTCGGTCATTTCCGGTACCAGCGTTTCGTACGGTACCAGGATCATGGTGTAGACCACGTCAAAAATCAGATAGGTCAGGAGGTAATACCAGAAGCCCATGTCCCCTATCCACATAAAGGAATAGCTGAACACGCAAGGGATACCCAACATAATGAAGAATTTACGACGACCGAAGCGTTTACCTAACCAGGTAGAGCCGAAGTTGTCGGTCAGGAAGCCCATTAACGGACTGACCACCGCATCCAGAACCCTGGCGGTGGCAAAGATAAAGGTGGCCTCAATGGGGCTTAACCCGCAGAAAGTGGTATAGAAATAGAGAAGCCATGCAGCGGTCAGCGCGGTCGTTCCCGCGCCGAGGAAATCTCCCGATCCGTAGGCGAAGTAATTTACCAGTCCTATTTTTCGCGTTCTATTCATTAGCCGTCAATCCTGTGCTTTTTATTATGAATCTCCTTCGCTCGCTGAGGGTGAGACAAAAGGAGTACTGACACGGCTACAGTAAAAGTATGCATCAAGGGATACCTTCCTATTTCTGCCAGTTCGGGCGTAGGATTGGCAAAAATGCAAAGAGTCGTGGCATATGCATCACTGATTTATAAAACAACGTTTCTTTACAATCAAAAGCAGGGGCCAGAAATGCGAGCTCGCCACCAGAATCGAGCGGCGAGTGGAGGAATGTGCGGCGATTAGCGGTAGTTAACGATGATTTGAATGCTTTTAACCTGTAGAGCGGGAATTAATCGCCCGCCGCCGGGAATCTCCCAAATAAAACGAAACGGCTCAGCGGCTGAAACCTGATTGAACGCCATCGTGGTGCCGCTGAGAGCATCCAGCTCCGTACAGCGCGAGAGCGAACACAGGCGCGTGCGCAGCCCGGCAGGAATCGGCCCGTTCAGTTCATAGCGCCAGGCAACCAGCGTGGTTGCGCCCTGCACCGGCTGCGATGGCGACAGCGGGCGTGACGAGGCCGCCACGCCACGATGGTTGAGCGTAATGCCAATATTGCTGGCCTGCCAGGCGCCCTCACCCGCCGCCTGCGCCAGACACGGCAGGAGGCAAAGCAGCGGAAGAAATCGCGGCATTATTTGCCTCCAATAGTCGCGGTCATGCGGATATTACGGTTGTCGGAGAGTTCCATATTCGACAACACCACCAGCTGCGGCAGGCTACGGCGTAAAAAACGCGACAGCAGAGGACGCAGCGCGTGATTGACCAGCAGTACCGGCGGTGCGCCCAGCATCTCCTGACGCGCCAGCGCCTCCTGCGTCTGTGCTAACAGTCTGTCTGCCAGACCTGGCTCCAGCCCGCCGCCGCCCTGCAACGCCTGCAGCAACAGACGCTCCAGCGGCGTATCCAGCCCAATCACCTGTACCTCGTCGTTGCCCGGGAACCAGCGCTGGGTAATGGCCCGGCCCAGCGCCACGCGCACCACCGAGGTCAGTTCGCCCGGGTCGGTCTGAATCGGCGCATGCTCCGCCAGCGTCTCGAGAATGGTGCGCATATCGCGAATCGGTACTTTCTCATCCAGTAGATTTTGTAGCACTTTGTGCAGCGTCGTCAGCGTGACCACGCCCGGCACTAAATCTTCGGTCAGCTTCGGCATTTCCTGGGTCACACGATCCAGCAGCTGCTGTGCTTCCTGGCGACCAAACAGCTCAGAAGCATGGAGACTGATTAAATGGTTCAGATGTGTTGCCACCACCGTACTGGCTTCCACCACCGTAAAGCCCTGAATCTGCGCCTGCTCTTTCAACGCGCTCTCAATCCAGATAGCCTCCAGGCCAAACGCCGGATCGGTTGTCACCTCGCCCGGCAAACTTCCCGCGGCAGTGCCGGGGTTAATCGCCAGCCAACGCCCCGGATAGGCTTCACCGCTGCCAATTTCAACGCCTTTGAGCAGAATACGATACAGCGCTGGAGAAAGATCCATATTGTCGCGGATGTGTACCACCGGCGGCAGGAAGCCCATCTCCTGAGCAAATTTCTTCCGGATACTGCGGATACGCCCCAGCAGCTCGCCGTCCTGCTGGAAATCGACCATCGGGATCAGACGATAACCGACCTCCATCCCCAGGGTATCTTCCAGCTGCACGTCGCTCCAGGTGGCCTCAACGGCCTGCGAACTGCTCTCCGGCACGTTCACCGGCTGCGGTTGCTCCGGCGCTTTCATTTCGCGTCCGCGAATCCACCATGCCAGCCCCAGCAGCGCGGCGGTAAACAGCAGGAACACCAGGTTTGGCATCCCCGGCACCAGCCCCAGCAGGCCGAGTACCCCGGCGCTAAGGAGCATCACGCGCGGGTTGCTGAACAGCTGCCCCACCATCTGCTCGCCGACGTCCTGCTCAGTGCTGACGCGCGTCACAATCACACCCGCGGCGGTAGAGATGACCAGCGCCGGAATCTGGGCTACCAGGCCATCGCCGATGGTCAGCAGCGTATAGGATTCCGCCGCTTTGCCGAGATCCAACCCGTGCTGCAATACGCCCACCAGCAGGCCGCCGATGACGTTAATCACCATGATCAGGATCCCGGCGATGGCATCGCCGCGCACGAATTTACTGGCGCCGTCCATTGAACCGTAGAAATCGGCTTCCTGAGTCACTTCGGCACGACGCTTTTTGGCCTCGTCTTCGCCGATAATCCCGGCGTTGAGGTCAGCATCAATCGCCATCTGTTTACCCGGCATCCCGTCCAGCACGAAGCGCGCGCCCACCTCTGCGATACGGCCCGCACCTTTAGTGATAACCATAAAGTTGATGATCACGAGGATGATAAATACCACGATCCCGATGGCAAAGTTACCGCCCACGAGGAAGTGGCCGAACGCTTCTACCACCTTTCCCGCCGCCGCGCCGCCGGTATGACCTTCCATCAGAATGATACGGGTTGACGCGACGTTCAGCGCCAGACGCAGCAGCGTGGTGAACAGCAAAATGGTGGGGAATGCGGCAAATTCCAGCGTACGTTGGGTGAACATCGCCACCAACAGCACCATGATGGAGAGCGCAATATTAAAGGTGAACAGCAGATCGAGGACGAAAGCCGGAAGCGGCAGCACCATCATCGACAGAATCAGCAGGATCAGCACCGGCCCGGCAAGTACCTGCCACTGGGTAGATTTCAGGTTGCCGGGGAGACGCAGCATTGCGACAAGATTAGCCATCAGAGTCCTTCTCGTTCAAAAAATCCAGTGCCTCAGGCACCGGTATGTTATCCGGTTTTTTCGGCGGCTCGCCGCCCGCCAGTCGCCAGCGTTTCAGTTGCCATACCCACGCCAGCACTTCCGCTACCGCGGCGTACAGCTGGCCGGGGATTTGCTGGCCGATATCGGCATGGCGATACAGCGCTCGCGCCAGCGGCGGCACTTCCAGCATCGGTATTCGGTTCTCTTCGCCAATTTCACGAATGCGCAGCGCCACCAGGCCAGCCCCTTTTGCCACCACCTTCGGCGCGCTCATTTTGTTTTCGTCGTACTGCAACGCCACCGAATAGTGGGTCGGGTTATTCACGATAACGTCGGCCTTCGGCACGTCCGCCATCATGCGCTGCCGTGCCGCCGCACGCTGCATCTGGCGAATACGCCCCTTGACGTGCGGGTCGCCTTCGCTCTGTTTGAATTCATCACGGATATCCTGGCGCGACATGCGCAGCTTTTTCAGATGGCTGTGGATCTGCCAGAAAACGTCGAACCCGACCATTGGAATAATGCCCAGCGCCACCAGCAGCGCACACAGGCCGACCATGTTCAGCGCGTTGCCCATCGCCGACAGCGGCGATTCGCTCACCAGGCGCATCATCTGTGGCCAGTGCATCCACAGGAAAAAGCCCGCCACGGTGCCCATCAGCACCGCTTTCATAATGGCTTTGGTGAGCTCTGCCGCGGTCTGCGCGGAGAACATGCGTTTAATGCCGGGCAGTGGGTTAAGTTTGTCGAGTTTGAAGGCGAGCGATTTAGTACTGAATACCAGTCCGCCGAGCATCATCGGCGCCACCAACGCCACCGTCACCACGCCGACAATCAGCGGCAGCAGCGCCAGCATGGCCTCTTTAAGCAGCAGAATAATTTGCCCAAGGATTAGATTAGGGTCGCTGACGATGCTATGGTCAAAACGCAGCCCGCCAGAAAGCAGATTGGCCAAACGACGGGCGAGTGACTCTCCGCCCAGCCAGAGCACGCAAACGCCCACCAGCAGCATCAGCAGCGATGTCAGCTCGCGGGAACGCGGGATTTGCCCCTCTTCGCGTGCTTTTTCAAGCCGTTGGGGTGTGGGGTCTTCCGTTTTGTCGTCGTCGCTCTCTTCTGCCACGGCTTCACTCTCGCAGTTTCGGTCGCGAGTATTATCTCGAGGTTACACATTGCCAATAGGCAGAATAGCGGAGTGAAAGTAGAGGAATTCGGGCGTTTATGGCGCTGACAGGCCGGATACAGGGATAACGATGACGGCCATGTCGCAGAAAAGATGCCTGCGACCACCGTTCTCAGGTAGGACCTCAGCAGGGTTCGCACGCCATGGGTTTCCTGATAGTCGACGAACGGATAATGGGCCATCTTGTTTTGCTCAGGTATCGCTGATACCCGCGAGTCGTTGAACTCCCTTTTTACCATGAAATAAACTAACAAATTAATTAAGTGGATCTTAAAATTAAGCGAAAAATTTATAAAACCGGGTAAAATAGATATTCAGAAAAATTATTAAACGTGAACAAAAAGGATAAAATATGCAGCCCACCCGGCGGATTAATAACAACAATGAATATTATCACCATCAAAACTCCGTGAATGAATCAAAAGCCCCCTTAAACAGCAATTGCTTAACAAACAGACATCTCGCCAATATCCCAGCGACCGTTCTATAATATATTAAGAGGCATAGAATTAATATTAATGTCCGATGGATTATAAAAATAGACTATGAATTATAAACAAGGAACTGTTATATTTATGAAGATAAATAAAAGTATTGTTGCGTTAGCCTTTCTGGCTACGTTTTCAATCAACGCGCACAGCGCGGACACCGGCGCGGGAACCATCCATTTCACCGGCGAAATCATCGAACCTTCTTGTACGATTGACGGAGATAGCGGAAGCGATCTCAACGTCCCCCTGGGAACATGGCCAACCTCCCTTTTTAGTACTGTAGGTGCAGAGTCAGATCCCATTAATGTTGATATCAAACTTGTCGACTGCCCGGTCACAAGCGACGGCTTATCCGCCGTACAGCTCACGTTTAACGGCACCACGGCATTAACCGGGTCCAGTACGCTCCTTGACGTCAGCCGGATCAGCACCTCCGGCGATATGGCGGCAACCGGTATTGGCATTGCGCTGAGTCCTGCCGATAATCCAACACAGTTGTTGGCTTTCGATGGCTCTGAAGGACAGGTTTATATCGATTTACCCACTGTATCTACCGATTCGGTTTGGGCCCACTTGCAGGCCCGATATAAATCCTTCGCCACAGAGGTCACGCCGGGGCCAGCGGATGCCGATCTGACGGTCAACATTGTGTATCACTAATATCTTTGAACGCTTCGCCTGATATATACCAGGCGATTACCCTTCGTATCATATTATTACATCAGGGGCTTTGTTTATGCGTATTTTCGTGCTGGCTGTAGCATTGTCGCCTATTTTCTATTCGTGCATTTGTACGGCCGCCGGGGTCCAGGTTGGCCGTACACGTATTATTTTTGATGCTAATAAAAAAGAGGTGGCATTAGCATTAACGAATACCGATGAGCAACTCCCCTGGTTAATTCAATCCTGGACCGACATCGGTGATGAAAAAACGCGAGGGCCCTTTATCGTGACGCCCCCGCTGTTTCGTCTGGACGGCAAAAAAGAACAAAGCCTGCGTATTACGTGGAACGGTACGCCGTTGCCTGAAGATAAAGAGTCCTTGTTCTATATGAACGTGCGCACCATTCCCGCCACCGCCAAAGAAGACGAAAGTAAAAATATGCTGCGCCTCATCTATAAAACCCGTATCAAACTGTTCTGGCGGCCCAAAAAAATCAGCGGAACGCCGGCTGAGAGCTGCGAAAAATTACAGTTCTCACGTTCAGGCAATGTGTTAAAGGTGACGAATAAGAACGCCTTCTATACGGTTTTTGATTCCTTACACCTGGGTGCCGTTGCGCTGAAGCAGGCGGATATGGTCGCCCCGTTTAGCGATGCCTCATTTACCCTGAATACGCCGTCTTTCGCAAACCTGGTCACCTGGCGCTGCATTAGCGATTACGGCAGCCCATCGCAGCAATACTCAGCCTCTGTCAATCAGAGGGGGTAAAGTTGCGATATTGCCGCCCGCAGAAACAAGCGTTCCCCTTATCAAGACTGTCATTGCTTATACACGGGCTGGTCGGCATCGCATTCGTCGTTTCAACTCAGGTGCAAGCGAAAGAATATACCTTCTCCGCCTCCTCGCTGGAAGGTAACGGGCTCTCGCAGCAGGATATTGACCTCTCTCTTTTTTCTCGCGAAAACGCGCAGATGCCCGGTACCTGGCCCTCGCGATTAAAGCTCAATAAAACGGAGCTGGAGGAGCAGTCAATCACCTACATCAGCGGCGAAAACGGCGAACTTCAGGCACAAATCACGCCCGCCATGCTGCGCCAGTGGGGCATCAAAGTTGACGATTATCCTGAGCTTGCAGCAGCGCCTGCGGATACGCCTCTTGCTAAACCGCTGGGCCATTACATACCGCAAGCTTCAGCAACGCTGGATTTTTCGTCAATGACGCTAAAAATAAGCATGCCGCAGGCCGCGATATCAAGCCAGGCAAGAGATGGCATCGCCCCTTCCCTCTGGGATGACGGCGTTCCCGTGTTGTTTACGGATTACAGCTATTCCGGCTCCCGGAGCAGCGACGAACATAACAATACATCTGAGAGCCAGTACCTCAACCTGCGCAGCGGTCTTAACCTCGGGGGATGGCGCCTGCGAAACTATTCCACCTGGAGCAAATCTGAAAATACCCACGCCTGGGAGACCATCAACACCTATCTCCAGCACGATATTGATGTCCTGCGCAGTCAGTTTACCGTCGGCGAAAACAGCACGCGTGGCGATGTCTTTGACAGCATCCAGTACACCGGCGTCAATCTCGCCTCCGATGACGAAATGCTGCCCTATAGCCAGCGCGGCTACGCGCCAATTATCCGCGGGGTCGCCAGCTCGAATGCTGAAGTGTCCGTTCGGCAAAATGGCTATCTCATCTACCAGCAAAACGTCGCGCCCGGCGCGTTTGAAATTACCGATCTCTATTCCACCACCAACAGCGGCGACCTTGAGGTGACGGTGAAAGAGGCCGATGGCAGCGAACACCATTTCACCCAGCCCTATTCCAGCACCGCGGTTATGCTGCGCCCTGGCCGGATAAAGTACGAAGCCACCGCCGCACGCTATCGCGCCGCCAGCGGCAGCAGCGAAAAAGAGCCTGAATTCGCGCAGGCAAGCATGATTTACGGCTTGAATAATAGCACGACATTATTTGGCGGCATCACCGCCTCGGAGGATTACCAGGCATTGAATGCCGGTATCGGTATCGCGCTGGGCGATTTTGGCGCGCTCTCCGCCGATGTCACCACCGCCAAAGCGACGCTGGATAATCATCACACCAGCACCGGCCAGTCATACCGTCTGCTCTATTCCGGAAAGATTGAAACCACAGATACCAACTTTACCCTCGCCAGCTATCGCTACTCGACTCAGGGTTACTACAGCTTTGCCGATGCCAATAAGAAATATGACGGTAGCGAAGATGACTGGATGTTCCGCTATAACAAACGCAATCGAATCCAGGCCAGTATCAGCCAAACGCTGCTCGGTAGCAGCATTTATCTGAACGGCTACCAGCAGGACTACTGGGGCACGTCGGACACGGAACGCAGCCTCTCTGCCGGGATAAATACCACGATTAAGGGGATTAGCTATCACCTGACCTACACCTACAGTAAAACCAGCGATGGGCCAGACGATCGGATGATAGCCTTTGGTTTGAGTATTCCGCTAAGCCGCTGGTTGCCCAATGCGTGGTCCAGCTATAACGTGAGCAACAGTAAACGGGGTTACACGCGCCATAACATAGGCTTAAACGGCACGCTGCTTGACGATCGGCGCCTGAGCTACTCTTTGCAACAGAGCCGCAGCAACCATGATGCTGATGATACCAGCAGCCTGTACGGCAGCTATCGTTCACGGTACGCCAATCTCAATGCGGGCTATTACACTTCCTCAAACGATTCGCAGCAGTTCAGCATCGGCGCTAGCGGAGCGATAGTCGCCCATCCTCACGGCGTCACGCTGTCTCAACCGCTGGGCGATCAGTTTGCGATTGTCTCGGCGCAGGGCGCGCAGGGCATCCGTTTCCAGAACCAGCGCGGGATACGCACCGACTGGCAGGGAAATGCGGTGATTCCGTCCCTCAGTGCGTATCAAAAGAACGCTATTCGTATTGATACCACCAGCCTGCCGGATGATGTTGATACCGACGCCACCGCCGTGACCGTTATTCCAACCCGCAGCGCGGCGGTGGCGGCAAACTTTATTGCTCACGTCGGTTATCGCGCCATGCTCCAGCTTTCAGGCATAAAAGGATTAGCCATTCCTTTCGGCGCGATGGTTTCCGTCGATAACGCGCCGATTTCCGGCATCGTCGATGACACCGGCACCGTCTACCTGGCGGGCGTTCCCCGCCAATTCTCGATAACCGTAAAATGGGGTAAAGCGCCTGAACAACAATGTCATGCCGCCGTAGCCCTGCCTGAACCCGAACACGCCGCTAATCTGGCGGGCATCCTTTTCGCCCAAGTCGCCTGTAAACAGGAATGAAATATGCGTCACTTTTATACGGTCATTTTAGCTTCAATTCTCTTCCTGGTGCCGGGGGTAACTCTGGCAGCAGTAACCGTGTTAACCAATTGCTTTGACTCAGCAGCAGACTATTCCGTGTCGTATGAGCATGAACTCAGCAGCAGCGAAAACAAGGCAACCTATTCTTATCGGGCGAGCAGCGACATGCCTGGAAGCGGACCAGAGATCGAAGCTAACTGCTCCTGCCCTGCTAACATCGCTTCATCATCAACGGTTTATGAATATAATTTTGCCGGTAGCCCGCTTGCGGCTGGCGTTAGCGGATACGGCGTGTTGACAGACAAATTGGATATCCAGGTTACAGGTTTTAATGACGCTATTGATAACCCAGATGGGACCGGTTTAAGCCCAATCAATATCACGGAATATCCCACGTCAATCGGTAGCATGCTCACTCAAAAAGCTTACCAAAAACAGACCGAAGGATCTGCCGATGTCTGTAGCGACGAAACGCGACCAACCGGCGGCGCAACGGTAAAGCGTAAGTTCAAATTGAACATACTTCGCTTTTCTTTGTATGTAAAAAAACCGATTATTGGAGAGGAAATCATCAACCCTACGCTGGTTGCTCAAGGCTTCGCCTGTTTATATATCGGCGGCGGTACTTGTGAGAGCAGCGATGCGCAGCTGGTCTCCAATATCTGGCTCAGTGGCAAAATTACCGCGCCGCTCAGCTGCACCATTAATGCCGGTAGCACCATTGAAGTGGATCTGGGGACGCTCAACCGCAATCAGTTCGTCACCCCGGGCGCCACGCCGCAAAACTATACCCTCCGGGATGTCGATATTTCCTACCACTGCGACGGGTTGACCGCCGATGACAATGACAAAATCAAGCTGACATTAACCGCCGATCAGGGCGTCGTCGACGGCAGCCAATCCTATATCGCCAGGCTGATCGACAGAGACGATCTCGGCGTCAGAATGTTTGACGTCAACAACCAGAACGTGGTGCTGGATGGATCCACCGATTTCCCGGTATCCCTGGATGAACAAGGTAACGGCGTTATTCGCATGAAGGCAGCACCGGTCAGCACCACGGCCAGTAAACCGGCGCCCGGCAGTTTCGAAGGCAATATGACGGTGAAGATGGATTTACGTTAAGCGCCTTGCTAATGGGGAGTCAGGAATGGCCCGGCTGCATAATGCAGACCGGGCCGACAACCTTAGGCTGTGGGATGAAAGTCAGAATCCTAAACTGTCCAGCAGGTCGTCCACCTGATCCTGGCTGGCGACAACGCCCGCTTTCGAGGTATCAACCTGCGGCCCGTTGAGCAGGCTGTCATTCTCACGTTTTGGACGCGAACCTTGATCCGGAATGTTCTCCAGTAGCACCATCAGCAGCTGACGCTCAATTTCCTGGATCACATCCATCATGCGCTTGATAACCTGGCCGGTGAGGTCCTGGAAATCTTGTGCCATCATGATTTCAAGCAGTTGCGCATTGGTAAAGCTGGTATGTCCGGGCACATCGCCAAGATATTGACGCGTATCGCTCACCAGTTCGCGGGCGTCAGCCAGCTCAATCGGATTTTCAAACCATGCATCCCAGCGTTGAGTCAGCGCTTTCGCGCCTTTTTCCATTTCATCCTGATGCGGCTGAGAGGCTTCAACGCTGTTGAGCGCGCGTTCAGCAGCCTGCGCGGTCATCTGCACCACGTAATCGAGACGGTCACGCGCATCGGGAATCGCCTCCGCCGCCTCCGCAATGGCCTGATCCAACCCCAGTTCGCGCAGGCTATCGCGCAGCATGCGGGTCAGATTGCCGATGCGGCTAATAATGTCCGCGGCGGAGTGTTCATCGCCGGGCTTAATGGAAGAATGCATCATGACTGTCACCTCACATGCCCAGTTTCTCGAAGATTTTGTTCAGCTTCTCTTCCAGCGTCGCGGCGGTGAACGGTTTCACCACGTATCCGCTGGCGCCAGCCTGAGCAGCAGCAATAATGTTCTCTTTCTTCGCTTCCGCGGTCACCATCAGCACCGGCATCGCCGCCATCCCGCCGTCAGCTCGGATGGTTTTCAGCAGTTCCAGCCCGTCCATGTTCGGCATGTTCCAGTCGGAAATCACAAATCCAAACCCGCCCGCTTGCAGTTTGTTCAGCGCATCAACGCCGTCTTCCGCTTCTTCAACGTTGTTAAACCCCAGCTCTTTTAACAGGTTGCGTACGATGCGACGCATGGTGGAAAAGTCATCCACAACCAAAAACTTAAGCTCTTTATCCGCCATAAAATAATTCTCCTGATCAAATACGTATTGCCTGTCCGGCACTGATTTTTGCCAGCATCTGCTGGCTTACCTGGCTAAGATCGACCACTTCGCTGACGCCACCGGTATTGATGGCCTCACGCGGCATGCCGAACACCACACAACTGGCTTCATTCTGCGCAATGGTCCAGGCACCGGCCTGGTACATCGCATGCATCCCAGCCGCACCGTCGTTGCCCATGCCGGTGAGGATCACCCCCACGGCGTTGCGCCCCGCGTGCTTCGCAACCGAATGAAACAGCACATCAACCGACGGGCGATGGCGATTAACCGGCGGCCCGTCGTGAATTTTGATTTGATAGTTTGCTCCGCTGCGCGCCAGCTCCATATGCTTGTCGCCCGGCGCAATGTAGGCGTGGCCCGGCAGTACGCGCTCGCCGTCTTCCGCTTCTTTCACCGTAATCTGGCAAAGCTTGTTGAGCCGTTCGGCAAACGAACGGGTAAAGCCCGGCGGCATATGCTGGGTAATCAGCAGCGCGGGGCTGGAGAGCGGCAACGGCTGCAGCACGTGGCGAATCGCCTCAGTGCCGCCGGTAGAGGCACCGATAGCGATCAGCTTCTCAGAGCTGAGCAGCGGCCCTGCTTTTAGCGTCACGGGTGCCGCGAGCGGCTTGTGCGCGCTAATCCGGGCGCGGGAGGCGGCCCGTACCTTGTCGGCAATGGTTTCGCTGTAGGCCAGCATGCCTTCACGGATCCCCAGCTGTGGCTTGGTGACAAAGTCCACCGCGCCAAGCTCCAGCGCACGCAACGTCACCTCCGACCCTTTCCCGGTCAGCGAGGAGACCATCACCACCGGCATCGGCCGCAAGCGCATCAGTTTCTCGAGAAAATCGAGGCCGTCCATGCGCGGCATTTCAACGTCCAGCGTCAGCACGTCCGGATTGAATTTTTTAATCAGATCCCGAGCCACCAGCGGATCCGGTGCGGTAGCCACCATCTCCATATCGTCGTGGCTGTTAATAATCTCCGTCATGATCTGGCGCATCAGCGCCGAATCATCTACCGACAAGACTCTGATTTTACTCATGCTCTTCCCTTACTTAGCGCATAGACCGTCTGTCCGCGCAGGCTGAACTCACGGGCAAGATGGCTAAAGTTTTCCGAATGCCCGGCAAACAGCAGCCCGTCGGGTTTCAGCAGGGGCACAAAGCGCTTGAGGATCTCCTGCTGCGTTATTTTATCGAAATAAATCATTACGTTACGGCAGAAAATTGCGTCAAATGGCCCGGGAACGTTGTAGTGCGCATTGAGCAGGTTCAGCGTGGTGAAATCCACGTAGTTCGCCAGCTCGTTACGCACCCGTACCAGCCCCTCGTGCGGGCCGGTTCCGCGCATGAAATAGCGCTGCAGCTGCTGCTGCGAGAGCGTTTTCAGCTCCTCCATGCGATAAATACCGTTTTGCGCTTTTTCCAGTACTTCGGTGTCAATATCGCTGGCAAACACCTTCCAGCGACCCGGCGCGGTGCCCAGGGTATCGGCCAGAGTAATGGCGATGGAGTACGGCTCTTCCCCCGTCGACGCGGCGGCGCTCCAGACCCGATATTCCCCCTGCCGACGCGCAGCATGCTCCGCCAGCGTCGGGAAATGGTGCGCCTCGCGGAAGAACGCAGTCAGGTTGGTGGTCAGCGAATTGATAAACGCCTGCCACTCGGCGCTGTCTCCGTTGGCCTCCAGCAGGCTGAGATAGTGACCAAAATCATCCAGATTCAATGCCCGCAGGCGTCGAACCAGACGGTTGTAAACCATGTCACGCTTGTGATCCGCC
>PPYF01614156.1_pt1 | contig 16921 bp, 18 predicted proteins | sample 1559871 | NCBI WGS metagenome assembly PPYF01 (sample SAMN08240021, study PRJNA423297) | Human gut metagenome, whole genome shotgun sequencing project.
GTAAAAACAAGGTTAAATGCAGCCCGTTAATATCGGGGGACGTCCTTTATTTTTGTAACATGCGCGGGCCACATTTTTTCCACATTTTTTGATAAAAATTAACTCGATTTTGGCTTAATCACCACCAGGTGCCGCTCCCCTTCCAACCGAGGAACATGCAGCTCAATCACCTCGACAATGTCATACCCTTCCGGCAGACTTTCCATTTCTTCTTTTTGCGCTAACCCTTTGAGCGCATAGAAGTGACCATTCGCTGCCGGCAGATGATGGCACCAGCTCACCATATCATTAAGCGATGCGAAAGCGCGGCTTATCACGCCATCAAACGGCGGCTCGGCCGGGAAGGCTTCCACGCGGCTCTGCACCGGGGTGACGTTATCCAGCTTCAGCTCGTGCTGCACCTGACGCAGGAAGCGCACGCGCTTGCCAAGGCTGTCCAGCAGGGTGAAATGTGACTCCGGACATACGATGGCCAACGGGATCCCAGGCAACCCCGGGCCCGTACCAACATCGATAAAGCGCGAGCCCTGCAGATAAGGCGCCACGATGATGCTGTCGAGAATATGACGCACCAGCATCTCATTCGGATCGCGAACGGAGGTCAGGTTATAGGCTTTGTTCCACTTATCGAGCAGTCCGACGTAAGCCACCAGCTGATTTTTCTGGTGATCGGTGAGCGAAATACCCGCTTCATCCAGCAGACGAGAAAGTTTGTTGAGCACGGTAAGTACCTTCAAAAAATAATGAGCCCGGAGGCGCTAACGCTTACCGGGCTATGAATGATAAAGGCGAACGCTGATTATGCAACTGGGAAATCAGCGCGGCAGGTAGCCGCAATCAGGCGCTGCGGCGCAGCATCCCCTGCTTTTTCAGCCAAACCAGCAAAATAGAGATCGCCGCCGGGGTGATCCCGGAGATACGTGACGCCTGTCCAATCGACGACGGTTTATGGTCGTTCAGTTTGGCAATCACCTCGTTAGACAGCCCAGTGACCTGGCGGTAGTCGAGGGTCGCTGGCAGCAAGGTATTCTCATTGCGCTGTTGTTTCTCAATCTCATCCTGCTGGCGCGCGATATAGCCCTCATACTTCACCTGGATCTCTACCTGTTCAGCCGCCTGACGATCTTCCAGTCCCGGGGTGAATGGCGAGAGTTGAACCAGCTGTTCGTAGGTCATTTCCGGACGACGCAGCAGATCTTCGCCGCTGGCTTCACGCGACAACGGCGCGGTCAGGTGAGCGTTCACTTCGTTGGCGCTCTCTGCCTGCGGATTCACCCAGGTGGATTTCAGACGCTGGCGTTCACGTTCGATGCTTTCCAGCTTCTCGTTGTAGCGCGCCCAGCGTTCGTCATCCACCAGACCCAGCTCGCGCCCCTGTTCGGTCAAACGCAAATCGGCGTTGTCTTCGCGCAGCATCAGACGATATTCAGCGCGGGAAGTAAACATGCGGTACGGTTCTTTGGTACCCAGGGTGCAGAGGTCATCTACCAGCACGCCGAGGTAAGCCTGATCGCGACGCGGCGCCCAGCCCTCTTTTTCCGCAGAGAAGCGGGCGGCGTTAAGTCCGGCCAGCAGCCCCTGAGCCGCCGCCTCTTCATAACCGGTGGTACCGTTGATTTGGCCGGCGAAGAACAGACCCTGAATAAATTTGCTCTCAAGCGTTGGCTTCAGATCGCGCGGGTCGAAGAAATCGTACTCAATAGCGTAGCCTGGACGGACGATCCGCGCATTCTCCATCCCCTGCATCGAGCGGACGATTTGCATTTGCACATCAAACGGTAGGCTGGTGGATATACCGTTCGGATAAATTTCGTTTGAGGTCAGTCCTTCCGGCTCGAGGAAGATCTGATGCTGGTTGCGATCGGCAAAGCGCATGACTTTGTCTTCGATCGACGGGCAATAGCGAGGTCCGATCCCTTCGATCACTCCGGCGTACATAGGACTGCGATCGAGGTTATTGCGGATCACATCGTGGGTTTTCTCGTTAGTGTGGGTGATATAGCACGGTACCTGGCGCGGATGCTGATCCGCGGATCCCATGAACGAGAAGACCGGCATCGGGTTATCGCCATGCTGCTGCGCCAGCACGCTGAAATCGATGGTGCGCGCGTCAATACGCGGCGGAGTACCGGTTTTCAGACGACTTACGCGCAGAGGCAATTCACGCAGACGACGAGACAGCGGGATAGACGGCGGATCGCCGGCGCGGCCGCCGCTGTAGTTGTCCAGACCAATATGGATTTTGCCGTCAAGGAAGGTCCCGACGGTCAGCACCACCGCTTTAGCGCGGAATTTGAGGCCCATCTGGGTGACGGCGCCCACGACGCGATCGTTTTCGACAATCAGATCTTCAACCGCCTGCTGGAAGATCATCAGGTTCGGCTGGTTCTCCAGCGCGGTACGTACTGCCTGACGATAAAGCACGCGGTCAGCCTGGGCGCGGGTGGCGCGCACTGCCGGTCCTTTGCTGGCGTTTAGTATCCTAAACTGAATACCCGCCTGATCGATCGCTTTGGCCATCAAACCGCCGAGCGCATCCACTTCTTTTACCAGGTGTCCTTTCCCAATGCCGCCAATCGCCGGGTTGCAACTCATTTGCCCCAGCGTGTCGATATTGTGTGTCAAAAGCAGGGTTTGTTGACCCATACGCGCTGCGGCCATTGCGGCCTCAGTGCCTGCATGACCCCCGCCAATGATAATGACGTCAAAAGGATCCTGATAAAACATGGTGGTCTGCCTCGCATAAAGCGGTATGAAAATGGATTGAAGCCCGGGCCGTGGATTCTACTCAACTTTCGTCTTTCGAGAAAGACTCCGGGATCCTGAGTATTAAAAAGAAGATCTTTATATAGAGATCTGTTCTATTGTGATCTCTTATTAGGATCGACTCTCTTTGTGGATAAGTCGGATCCGCGAAGTAAGATCAAAAGCTTAAGAAGGATCACTATCTGTGAATGATCGGTGATCCTGGTCCGTATAAGCTGGGATCAGAATGAAGGGTTATGCACAGCTCAAAAACCATACTACGGTTATTCTTTGGATAACTACCGGTTGATCCAAGCTTTTAAGCATGGTTATCCACAGAAGATCGGACGATCTTTACAATTCTCAGAGCAAATTTTTCCAGGATCCCAGCCAGATTTCCGCTGGATCCTCCGGAATTTCGTGTTCAAGGACGTTGATCTTCAGCGTCTCACCGATCTGTTTTGCCCCGCAGGCCTTCAGCGCCGCTTCTAATTTATCGATCGCGCCGCAAAAGGTGTCGTATTCGCGGCTGCCGATCCCTATAGCGCCAAAGCGCACGGCGGAAAGATCGGCCTGCTTCTCCTGCAGCGCGTCATAGAAGGGAACCAGGTTGTCGGGAATGTCGCCGGCGCCATGGGTGGAAGAGATAATTAACCAGATCCCTTGCGCCTGCAGATCGTCCACCAGCGGACCGTGCTGGATTTCAGTGCTATAGCCGGCTTCTTCCAGCTTTTCCGCCAGATGCTCTGCTACATATTCCGCACTGCCCAGGGTGCTGCCGCTGATAAGTGTAATGTCTGCCATAGATCGCCGATCGCCCGCTCAACTGTTCAGAGTGGCGTATTGTACGCTGTGAGCGAGCTGGGATCTACCTGTGGAAAAATGTGGGATTAAAAAAGGGCGAGGGCGGAGGGATAGTCTTTGGCGCTTTTTAAAATAATGCCGATGAAGCAACCGACGTCGTAGCCCAGCTGCTTGGGGCTGACGTCAATGCGCGCGCCGGTAATGATACCCGCCTGCTTCATCTTTTCGACGCGCACGTGAATGGTGCCCGGGCTGACGCTGAACTGTTTGGCCAGTTCGGCATAGGCGGTACGGGCGTTGGCCATCAGCGCATCAAGAATGCCGCGGTCCAGATTGTCGATCTGATAATTTTCCATATCTTTTTCTTATGAAGTTTGAGGGTTCTTACTATTTTAGCGCCATATTTTAATGAATTAAAAGTTGATGCGCCTTTTTATTGATTGATTATTGTATTGCCGCCCTGTTTTGTTGCTTAATCAATGGCAACAGGACGCAGGAGTCATAAAAATGAAAACCGCATATATCGCAAAACAACGCCAGATCAGTTTCGTTAAATCCCACTTTTCCCGTCAGCTGGAAGAGAAGCTTGGCCTGATTGAAGTCCAGGCGCCAATCTTAAGCCGCGTGGGCGATGGGACGCAGGATAACTTGTCCGGCTGCGAGAAAGCGGTTCAGGTAAAAGTGAAAACACTGCCCGACGCCCAGTTCGAAGTGGTTCATTCGCTGGCGAAGTGGAAGCGTCAAACCCTGGGACAACACGACTTCAGCGCGGGCGAAGGGCTGTACACGCACATGAAAGCCCTTCGCCCCGATGAAGACCGTCTGACGCCTATCCATTCCGTCTATGTTGACCAGTGGGACTGGGAGCGCGTGATGGGGGATGAAGAGCGTCACGTCGGCACCCTGAAGGCAACCGTCGAGGCGATCTACGCCGGGATCAAAGCCACCGAGCTGGCGGTCAGCCAGGAGTTTGGCCTGACGCCGTTCCTGCCGGAACAGATCCATTTTGTTCACAGCCAGGAGCTGCTGAGCCGCTATCCGGAGCTTGATGCCAAAGGTCGTGAGCGGGCTATTGCCAAAGAGCTGGGCGCCGTCTTCTTAATTGGTATCGGCGGCAAACTAGCTGATGGCAAGCGCCACGACGTGCGTGCGCCGGATTATGATGACTGGAGTACTGAGGTTTCTGAAGGTTTTGCCGGCCTGAACGGCGATATCCTGGTGTGGAACCCGGTGCTGGAGGATGCGTTCGAGATCTCCTCGATGGGGATCCGCGTTGACGCCGAGGCGCTAAAGCGCCAGCTGGCGCTGACCGGCGATGAAGATCGCCTGAAACTGGAGTGGCACCAGGCGCTGCTGCGCGGCGAGATGCCGCAGACTATCGGCGGCGGCATTGGCCAGTCTCGTTTGACGATGCTGTTGCTGCAGCTTGACCATATCGGTCAGGTGCAGTGCGGCGTATGGCCGGCGCAGGTTCGCGAAAGCGTTTCCGCGCTGCTGTAACGATTAGCGCCGCCAGCGTCGCAGCAGGCGGCTACGCAGCCCGGTGTCAAAGCGCCAGATATGATCGAAGATGCGCATGATGCCGGGTTTGCCGTGAACCGACATCGCCACCGCGTGAAAACGGTGCTGATGCTTACGCTGTAACTCCCCCACTTGAGCAATCACCTCATCCGGCAACCGTTGGGCAATAAAGTCGGAGATCACCACGGCATCCGCATCCACCCACTGCGGGTTTTGCAAACGTTCAATAATGGCGCGAAAACAGCTGGCCAGATCGGTGCCGCCGCGAAAACGCTGGCTCAGGAAACGGATCGCCTGCTCCAGTCCGCTCTCGCTGGTCAACTCGTAATGCACCACTTCGCTGGAGAACAGCATAATGAAGCAGCGACGGTTATCGGCCAGCGCGATGCGCATCAGGGCCAGACAAAAGGCCTTAGCGCACTGTTCGTTAAAACCGCCCATCGATCCTGACGTATCGACGCAGACAATGAACGGCCCGCGCGGTTGCTCATCAAAATCCTGCCGCGTTACCGGGCGTTCGGTAATTTTCTCGCGCCAGGCATCGCCGTGTAGCCGGTAGGTGAGCAGCTGTTTCTCCACCAGCTTGCGATAAAATTCAAACTCCAGCTCCGTGATGCCAAGCGTCGCCAGCTCCGGCGGCAGCAGGCGTAGAATGTCGTCGCTCTGCTGGAGGCCGTCGACCTGTTCAGGCACCGTTGCCGGCTCGCGTACCAGGCTGCGGAAGGTTTCCATCGGCGCATCTTTCTTCGGCACGGATTTCGCTTCCCTTGAACGCCCCAGCTGTTCCGCCAGCTGCAGCAGCTCCGGTTGCTGGTTAAGAAAATCGCCATAGCGCACGATCAGCTGGTAGTCGCCTCGTTTGAGTTCCCCGGCGCTCATATCCCACAGGCGTCCGGCGGCGGTATCATTTTCCGCCAGCACCGGATCGAGCTGACCGCTGAGCGTCATTCGTTCCTGGACCTCACTGAGCAACTGGTCGCGCTCCTCGTCCAGCAGCTGCTGGTTAAGGCTGGTGGCTTGCACCACCAGGCTCAGAATTTTTCAAAGAACACCGCCAGCTGAGGAGAGGCCAACAGCGCCAGCAGCATCTCCTCGATCATTCCCTCTTCGCTGACTGCCAGCATGACATTCAGCATATCGAGCGTCATGGCTGCTTCGCCTGTTTAATCTGCGCGCCGACGTCCTGCAGGCTGGCTTCGATTCTTCCCAGCCATTCGACCGGGATAAACAGGCACTTTTGCTGCTCGCTGAAGCGGTTGTGTTGCTGGTGCCACTCATCATCCAGCGCTTCCAGCTGCTGGCGAATTTCCGCCGGCATATTCTCCTGCGCTGCGCTGCCGGGCAGCGCGAGGCGTGAGCCCTGCAGGCTCACATCGCGGACGACCAGATGCTGGCTGGTGTCGACATCCATATTGAGTAGTTGGGCAAAGCCGATCCCGTTGAGCTTACCGCGGATCTCGCCGCCCTTTTCCAGCCAGTTGGCTAATGCCTCGCGTTCAAAAGTAATGTGGATCACTTCCATATCGTGAAGTTTGAGCGGCTGCTGCAGCAGCAGCGTCAGGGTGGTCCCCTGGATCTCCGCCGGCAGTTCATAGTGCGGTTTGCGGCTAAACATCCCGCCAAGGCGGGTGACCTTCAGCGCCGTTTTGTCGCTTTGCTGTTGTTGGATCTGAATGCGTCGCTGCACAATCGCCCCCAACCGCGTCAGCATCGCCTGCTGTTGCCAGGCGTGACAGGTCATGAGCGTTTCCAGCTGCTGCGACATCAGGTTCATACTTTCGACGTTGTGCCACAGACAATCTTTCAGCAGGATTAGGTCAATCGGCGCGATGCTGTCGCGGCCGCTGAAGAAGGCGCTGGCCTGCAGCAGGCGAATAGCCTTTTTCCAGCGGCGATCCGAGACGTAGGGGGCATTTGGCAGGGCGTCCAGCTGCTGGCGGAGCTGGAATATCAGCTCAAACACCGCGTCCGGCAGTTTAATATTGCCGATCTGCTGCTGCCATTGGGTAAATTCCTCGTCGCTCACCTGCAGCGCGCTGGGCACTGGATTGCTGTTTTCATCCTGCTGGCTGACCAGCATCGAACGGAAATTACCTTTATCCTGCACTTTATCAAGCCATAGACGGATCAGCATTCGGTCATACAGCGCTTCCAGGCTGCTGTCGGCTTCCGGGAGTTCGTTCGACGCGGCCACCAGCAGGCGCATTGGGATTTTCTCTTCATGCGCGCCATTGCGGAAGTGACGTTCGTTAATCGCCGTCAGTAGGGTGTTGAGGATAGCCGGACCTGCTTTCCATATTTCATCGAGAAACACGATTTCCGCTTCCGGCAGGTAGCCGGCGGTTAAACGTTCGTAACGGCCTTCATCTTTCAGCGCCTGAATGGACAGTGGCCCAAATACCTCTTCCGGGGTGGAGAAGCGGGTCATCAGGTATTCAAAAGCGCGCGCCTGCTGGAAGGCGAATTTGAGGCGGCGGGCAATCAGGCTTTTGGCGATCCCCGGTGGACCAAGCAAAAAAACGCTCTCGCCGCTGAGCGCCGCCAGCAGGCAGAGGCGTATCGCGTGGCTGCGTTCAAAGAGTCCTTTTTCGAGTGCCGCGCTGAGCCGGGAAATTCTTTCAGCCAGTAAATGTGTTTGAGCCATAATTGAGTTGCGTGCTTTGTCATGTATCGTTATTGGGACGAGTATAGATGTTAGAGCCGGGGCGGTAATAGCCTGAAGAATCGATTTATTTTTTTTGAGCCAGGTTAATATGGTGTCTGTTAGGGGTACGATTTCACAAATAATCGTGCATACTGTGCGCTTTTTGTGGGCCAAGGGACTAGGCACACATTTGTTTTATAAACGAAAAGACTAGTGGGCGGATAACGCCGGGGAAGGCGGGATCTTAACGCTGATGTCGCTGGCCGGACGTAATACTTCGGCCAGAATGACCTCCGTGCTGGTGATCCTCGGCCTTATCGGCGGCAGTTTCTTCTATGGCGAAGTGGTGATTACCCCGGCGATTTCGGTAATGTCGGCGATAGAGGGGTTAGAAATTATCGCCCCGCAGCTGGATACCTGGATTGTCCCTATCTCCATTATCGTGCTCACCCTGCTGTTTGTGATCCAGAAGCACGGGACTGGCATGGTCGGCAAGCTGTTTGCGCCGATTATGCTGATCTGGTTCCTGTTACTGGCGGTGCTGGGCGCGCGAAGCATTTACGCTAATCCGGAAGTTCTGCAGGCGCTGAACCCCTACTGGGCTGTGCACTTCTTCCTGCAATACAAGACCGTTTCCTTTATTGCGCTTGGCGCGGTGGTGCTGTCGATTACCGGGGTGGAAGCGCTGTACGCCGATATGGGCCACTTCGGCAAACTGCCGATCCGCGTTGCCTGGTTCTCCGTCGTGCTGCCCTCGTTGGTGCTGAACTATTTTGGCCAGGGCGCGCTGCTGCTGAAGCACCCGGAAGCGATTAAAAACCCGTTCTTCCTGCTGGCGCCTGAGTGGGCGCTGATCCCGATGCTGATTATTGCCACGCTGGCGACGGTTATCGCCTCCCAGGCAGTGATTTCCGGGGTCTTCTCCCTGACCCGTCAGGCAGTGCGTCTGGGCTATCTGTCGCCGATGCGCATTATCCATACCTCGGAAATGGAGTCCGGGCAGATTTACATTCCGTTCATTAACTGGCTGCTGTACGTTTCTGTGGTCATCGTTATCGTCAGCTTTGAGCATTCGTCTAACCTGGCGGCGGCGTATGGTATCGCCGTAACGGGCACCATGGTGCTGACCTCCATTCTGTCGGCGACCGTGGCACGCAAAAACTGGCACTGGAACAAGCTGTTTGTCGGTCTGATGCTGGTGGCCTTCCTGTGCATTGATATTCCGCTGTTCTCGGCGAACCTCGATAAGATTGTCTCCGGCGGCTGGCTACCGTTGTCCCTGGGGATGGTGATGTTTACGGTGATGACGACCTGGAAGAGCGAGCGTTTCCGCCTGCTGCGCCGGATGCACGAGCATGGCAACTCGCTGGAAGCGATGATCTCTTCGCTGGAGAAGTCACCGCCAGTGCGTGTGCCGGGTACTGCGGTGTATATGTCCCGCGCCCTGAACGTGATCCCGTTTGCCCTGCTGCATAACCTGAAGCACAACAAGGTGCTGCATGAGCGAGTGATCCTCCTGACCCTGCGTACCGAAGATGCGCCTTACGTGCATAACGTTCGCCGGGTGCAGATTGAGCAGCTGTCACCGTCCTTCTGGCGGGTGGTGGCCAGCTACGGCTGGCGGGAAACGCCTAACGTTGAAGAGGTGTTCCACCGCTGTGGCCTGGAAGGACTCAGCTGCCGGATGATGGAGACCTCGTTCTTTATGTCGCATGAGTCGCTGATTATCGGTCACACATTGATAATAATTATTTTAGCGAAACGTTTCGCTAGTGGAGCAAAAGAGAAAAAATGAAAAAAGGCACCGTACTTAACGCTGATATTTCCGCGGTCATTTCCCGCCTGGGCCACACCGATACGCTGGTGGTCTGCGATGCCGGATTACCGGTTCCCCGCAGCAGCACGCGCATTGATATGGCGCTGACTCAGGGCGTACCTTCATTTATGCAGGTGCTGGAAGTGGTGACGACGGAAATGCAGGTTGAAGCGGCTGTCATCGCGGAAGAGATTAAAACCCATAATCCGCAGCTCCACGCGACGTTGCTCACTCACCTCGAGCAGCTGCAGCAGCACCAGGGAAATACCATTGAAATTCGTTACACCAGCCATGAGCAGTTCAAAAAACAAACCGCAGACAGTCAGGCGGTAATTCGCAGCGGGGAGTGTTCCCCGTTTGCGAATATCATTCTCTGTGCCGGCGTCACGTTCTGAGGTCGCCGTCATGGAAGCCTTATTGCAACTGAAAGGGATCGACAAAGCGTTCCCTGGCGTCAAGGCGCTCTCCGGCGCGGCGCTGAATGTCTATGCCGGCCGGGTGATGGCGCTGGTAGGGGAAAATGGCGCCGGCAAGTCCACTATGATGAAGGTGTTGACCGGGATCTACACCCGTGATGCCGGCTCTTTGCTGTGGTTAGGCAAAGAGACGACCTTTAACGGCCCAAAATCCTCCCAGGAAGCCGGGATCGGCATTATCCATCAGGAACTGAACCTGATCCCTCAGTTGACGATCGCCGAGAACATCTTCCTTGGCCGCGAGTTCGTTAACCGTTTTGGCAAAATCGACTGGAAGCAGATGTATGCCGAAGCCGACAAGCTGTTGGCAAAGCTGAATCTCCGCTTTACCAGCCAGAAACTGGTGGGCGATCTATCGATTGGCGATCAGCAAATGGTGGAGATCGCCAAAGTGCTGAGCTTCGAATCGAAAGTCATCATTATGGATGAACCGACCGATGCGCTGACCGATACCGAAACCGAATCGCTGTTCCGCGTCATCCGCGAACTGAAGTCGCAGGGGCGCGGTATCGTCTATATCTCCCACCGTATGAAAGAGATCTTCGAGATTTGCGACGACGTGACGGTCTTTCGTGACGGGCAGTTTATCGCCGAGCGCGAGGTCTCGTCGCTGGATGAGGACCGACTTATCGAGATGATGGTCGGCCGTAAGCTGGAAGACCAATATCCACACCTCGATAAGGCGCCCGGCGCGGTGCGCCTGAAGGTCGACAACCTCTGCGGCCCGGGGGTGGATAACGTGACCTTTACCCTGCGCCAGGGGGAGATCCTCGGCGTTGCCGGGCTGATGGGCGCCGGGCGGACCGAACTGATGAAAGTGCTGTACGGCGCGCTGCCGCGCAGCAGCGGTTCCGTGACGCTCGATGGCCGCGAAGTGGTGACCCGTTCGCCGCAGGATGGTCTGGCGAACGGCATTGTCTATATCTCCGAAGACCGTAAGCGCGATGGTCTGGTTCTCGGGATGTCGGTAAAAGAAAACATGTCCCTGACGGCGGGTCTCCTCCGAGATGCCGGAAGTGTTGGGCATGAGCGATCGCATCATAGTGATGCATGAAGGGCATCTCGGCGGTGAATTCACACGCGAGCAGGCCACCCAGGAAGTATTGATGGCTGCCGCTGTGGGCAAGCTTAACCGTGTGAATCAGGAGTAAGAAAGATGACAACCCAGGCTGTTTCTGGTCGCCGCTATTTCACAAAAGCGTGGCTGATGGAGCAAAAATCGCTGATTGCCCTGCTGGTGCTGATCGCGGTGGTATCGACCATGAGCCCCAACTTTTTTACCGTCAATAACCTGTTCAATATTCTGCAGCAAACCTCCGTTAACGCCATTATGGCGGTAGGGATGACGCTGGTCATACTGACCTCGGGGATCGATCTGTCCGTCGGCTCCCTGCTGGCGCTCACCGGTGCGGTGGCAGCGTCGATCGTTGGCATTGAGGTTAATGCGCTGGTGGCGGTCGCGGCTGCCCTCGCATTAGGTGCGGCGATCGGCGCAGTCACCGGGGTGATTGTAGCGAGAGGCCGCGTGCAGGCCTTCATCGCCACCCTGGTGATGATGCTGCTGCTGCGCGGCGTAACCATGGTGTACACCAACGGCAGCCCGATCAATACCGGCTTTAGCGATAATGCCGATCTGTTTGGCTGGTTTGGCATCGGGCGTCCGCTGGGGATCCCGACGCCGGTATGGATCATGGCGATTGTCTTCCTGGCGGCCTGGTACATGCTGCACCATACTCGCCTGGGCCGTTATATTTATGCCCTGGGCGGTAATGAAGCGGCGACGCGTCTGTCCGGGATTAGCGTCAATAAAGTTAAAATTATCGTTTACGCCTTGTGCGGAATGCTGGCTTCGCTGGCCGGGATCATCGAAGTGGCGCGTCTCTCCTCCGCGCAGCCGACGGCGGGGACGGGCTATGAGCTGGACGCCATTGCGGCGGTGGTGCTCGGCGGCACCAGCCTCGCTGGTGGCAAAGGACGCATTGTCGGCACGCTGATTGGTGCGCTGATCCTTGGCTTCCTGAATAATGGTCTTAATCTTTTAGGCGTTTCTTCCTATTACCAGATGATCGTTAAAGCGGTGGTGATTTTGCTGGCGGTACTGGTAGATAACAAAAAGCAGTAACTGAGAACTCTACAGGACATCTTAACTATGAATATGAAAAAACTGGCGACCCTGGTCTCTGCTGTTGCGCTAAGTGCGACCGTTAGCGCGAACGCGATGGCCAAAGACACCATCGCTCTGGTTATCTCTACCCTCAACAACCCGTTCTTCGTGTCGCTGAAAGACGGCGCGCAAAAAGAAGCTGACAAGCTGGGCTACAACCTGGTGGTGCTGGATTCCCAGAACAACCCGGCGAAAGAGCTGGCGAACGTCCAGGATTTAACGGTGCGCGGCACCAAGCTGCTGCTGATCAACCCCACCGACTCTGATGCCGTCGGCAACGCCGTGAAGATGGCGAACCAGGCGAAAATCCCGGTCATCACTCTCGACCGTCAGGCGACAAAAGGCGATGTTGTGAGCCATATCGCCTCTGACAACGTGCAGGGTGGGAAAATGGCTGGCGATTACATCGCGAAAAAAGTGGGTGAAAGTGCAAAAGTCATTGAGCTGCAGGGCATTGCCGGAACTTCTGCGGCTCGCGAGCGTGGCGAAGGCTTTAAACAGGCCGTGGCGGCGCACAAATTCAACGTCCTGGCCAGCCAGCCGGCCGATTTCGACCGCACCAAAGGCCTGAACGTGATGCAGAACCTGCTGACCGCACATCCTGACGTCCAGGCAGTGTTCGCGCAAAATGATGAAATGGCGCTGGGCGCCCTGCGCGCGCTGCAGACCGCAGGCAAGTCCGATGTGATGGTGGTTGGATTTGACGGCACTCCGGATGGCGAAAAAGCAGTAAACAGTGGCAAACTGGCGGCGACCGTCGCACAGTTGCCGGAGCAGATCGGCGCGAAAGGCGTTGAGACTGCTGATAAGGTACTGAAGGGCGAAAAAGTGGAAGCTAACTACCCGGTTGAGCTGAAGCTGGTCGTTAAGCAGTAATATGCGATTCGGACTGGCAACGGTCCGAGGGACAATATAAAAAAAGAAAAGCAGGGCATGCGCCACCGGATCCCGGTGGCGCGCTTTCCCGGGAACAGAAATGATGAAAACTGCAGGCAAACTTGTCGTCCTTGGCAGTATCAATGCCGATCACATTCTTAACCTTGACGCTTTCCCGACGCCGGGCGAAACCGTCACCGGCCACCATTATCAGGTGGCGTTCGGTGGAAAAGGGGCCAACCAGGCGGTGGCCGCCGGGCGCAGCGGAGCGGATATCGCGTTTATCGCCTGCACCGGCGATGACGATATCGGTGAACGCATCCGTCGTCAGCTGGCGAGCGATAAAATCGACGTGGCGCCCGTGCGCGCGGTTGCCGGGGAAGCGACCGGGGTGGCGTTAATTTTCGTTAACGCCGAAGGTGAGAATGTCATCGGTATTCATGCCGGCGCCAATGCGGCGCTTTCCGTCTCCCAGGTTGAGGCGGAAAAAGAGCGTATCGCCAGCGCACAGGCGTTGTTGATGCAGCTGGAGTCGCCGCTGGAGAGCGTCATAGCGGCGGCGAAAATCGCCCATCACCATCACACCACCGTGGTGCTGAACCCCGCGCCAGCGCGTGAACTACCGGATGAACTGCTGGCGCTGGTGGATATTATTACCCCTAACGAAACCGAAGCGGAAAAGCTGACCGGTATTCGCGTTGAGAGTGACGAAGATGCGGCAAAAGCCGCCAACGTGCTGCATGCCAAAGGCATTGGTACGGTGATGATCACCCTCGGCAGCCGCGGCGTCTGGCTCAGTGCCGAAGGCGAAAGCCGCCGGATCCCAGGGTTTCGCGTACAGGCCATTGATACTATCGCGGCCGGTGATACCTTTAACGGCGCGCTGGTGACCGCGCTGCTGGAAGGGACCGCCCTACCGGAGGCGATTCGCTTTGCGCATGCCGCAGCGGCGATCGCCGTAACCCGCAAAGGCGCTCAGCCGTCCGTGCCTTGGCGCACAGAGATCGATGAATTTTTAGCGCAACAGGGGTAATGCTTGGCTACGATGAAAGATGTGGCCCGCATCGCGGGCGTTTCCACATCGACGGTGTCACACGTCATCAATAAGGACCGCTTTGTCAGCGAGGCGATTACCGCCAAAGTTGACGCTGCGATCAAAAGCCTCAACTACGCCCCCTCTGCGCTGGCGCGTAGTCTCAAGCTCAATCAAACCCGTACCATCGGCATGCTGATCACCGCCAGTACCAATCCGTTTTATTCGGAGCTGGTGCGGGGCGTGGAGCGTAGCTGCTTTGAGCGGGGTTATAGCCTCGTGCTCTGCAATACCGAAGGTGATGAGCAGCGAATGAATCGTAATCTGGAGACGCTAATGCAAAAACGCGTGCTGCGGCCTGCCGGTTGCCGAAGGATACGTGGTGACCAGTGATTTTGAGTTTGGCGGCGGGTTTAGCGCGATGCAGCAGCTGCTGGCGTTGCCGCAGCGTCCGCAGGCGGTGTTTGTCGGTAACGATGCGATGGCGGTTGGCGCTTATCAGGCGTTATACCAGGCCGGGCTGCAGATTCCGCAGGATATGGCGCTGGTGGGCTACGATGATATTGAGCTGGCACGTTATATGACGCCGCCATTGACCACCATTCACCAGCCAAAGGATGAGCTGGGGGAACTGGCCATCGACGTACTGATCCATCGCATGGCCGATCCGCAGCAAAAACAGCAGCGCGTTCAGTTAACGCCGGAGCTGGTGGTTCGCGGTTCCGCTTAGCGAGCAGGCTGTTGCCGCTGCTGGCATTATCATCGGTCAGATCGGCCAGGGTAATGGTATTCATGGCGGTAAACTGCGTGGACATCGCCATCCCCAGCACGAACAGCGGCAGAAGAAGCATCCACAGCGGCATCTCTGGCGACTGCAGCGAGAACTGGGCGATCATAAGGCCAATAAACACGGTGATCCCCACCAGGGTCTTACGATAGCCAAACCAGCGCAGCACCTGGGTAACGGTGGATTTCGCAATAATCGAGCCGATAGCGGTGGGGGCGATCATACAGCCGGCGATAATGGCCGGATAGCCGAAACCAACCTGCAGCATCAGCGGCATCAGAAACGGTACGCAGCCGGTACCTAACCGCGTGGCGAGGTTGCCGGCAATGCCGACCGAGAACGTATGGGTCTTAAATAAAGAGAGCGAGATAAGCGGCGTCGGATGGCGACGCGCGTGACGCACATAGGCCACGAGCAGTAACAGACTGACGGCAATCACGGCCAGCGCCTGCCATGTCGCCACGATTTTTTCCCCAAACAGTTCAATACCGCTGGAAAATAACACCAGACTTAAGCCAAATAACAGAAAACCGCCTATATCGAAGCGTCGGCGCGGCGTTGTGAAATTTGGCATGTATTTACGGGCGTACAGAATGCCAATTACGCCGATCGGAATGTTTATCAGGAAAATCCAATGCCAGCTGGCCCAGGTAACAAATACCCCGCCGAGTACCGGGCCCAGAATCGGCCCCACCAATCCCGGCATGGTGACAAAGTTCAGGACCGGCAACAGTTCGCTGCGGGGGTAGGCACGCAGCAGGGCCAGCCTCGCCACCGGCATCATCATCGCCCCACCGATCCCCTGAATTACGCGAAAAATGACCAGTTCCGTTAAGGAACTGGAGAGGGCGCAGGCGAGGGAACCGAGGGTGAACAGGCTAACGGCGATGATAAAGACCCGGCGCGTGCCGAAGCGATCGGCCAGCCAGCCGCTGACCGGGATCAGCATCGCCACCGTCAGCGTATAGCTGATAATGGCCGACTGCATCGCTAAGGGAGAACGATTAAGACTGTGGGCGATAGCCGGGAGGGCGGTGTTAAGAATGGTGGCATCCAGCGCCTGCATAAAGAAGGCCATCGCCGCGATCCACGGCAGGCCAGCCATGCTGCGCCCTTTTTTTCCGCTCATGCCAAATCCTTGTTATTGATTTACGTGGTGTGGGGCGTTCAACAATGCCTGGCAGGCGAGCAACGCCCCCGGCGCATCACTGTTAAGAATGGCATCGACAATCGCCTGGTGGAGATCGAGCTTCACCACTTCATTTTGCGTAATCGACGTGAAGTAGGTGTGGTAGACCGAATGAAACAGCGAGGCGAAAGAGCTGAGGAAAGGATTACCGCTCATTTCATAGATATGTTCATGCCAGGCCATATCGACTTCTATCCAGCGTTCGCGCTGAAAATGGCGTTTCAGAGCAATCATCTCTTCCATTAATGTATTGAGCTGCGCTTTTTGCCCGGCGGTGCCGTTGGCGGCGGCGAGAAAGCAGGCCTGTGGCTCCAGGCTGCTGCGCATGACGAGAAAGTGGCTTACTACCTCTTCGAAGTTATCTTCTGTTAGCCACCAGGAGAGCAGTTCCTTATCAAGGAAATTCCAGCTGCTGCGCGGCATCACCCGGGTGCCAATGCGAGGGCGGGGCAGCAGCATGCCTTTTGCAGTAAGCGTCTTCACCGCTTCGCGGACGGCGGTACGGCTTACGCCGAACTGCTCCCCCAACTCCATTTCGCCGGGAAGAATGCTTTCCGGCTGATATTCGCCAGTCAGTATTTTTTGGGCGAGCTTTTCGGCCAGTACCCAGGAAATGTTCTTTTGTGCCGCCAGTTGCTGTGCGCTTAAAGACATAAATGCCGTTCCTTTCTTTCCTCTACTCTAACAGTATGCCACCAGGCGCCCCGTTTCGTCGGTTAAAACGGCAAAACGGCGGTTTTTTGCGACATTCCTCGCCGCATTGTTGAAAAAAGAGACGGTTGAAAACTTTTTTTGCATTTCCCCTTGTCACCTCAGAATTACTCCCTATAATGCGCCTCCACTGACACGGAACAACGGCAAACAAG
>PPYF01411521.1_pt1 | contig 16920 bp, 11 predicted proteins | sample 1559871 | NCBI WGS metagenome assembly PPYF01 (sample SAMN08240021, study PRJNA423297) | Human gut metagenome, whole genome shotgun sequencing project.
GGGCCGGGGTAGGCAGCGACTCGTTAGCGGCCTTAATGGTCACGGTCGCAGCCTTGCCGCCGCGGGGCACGTCACCATCCTTCAGGGAGCCGGACAGCAGGTAGAGGTCAACCGAGACATTGCCCTGCAGCTCGCTCTGCCAGGGAACGGTGACGGTGAAGTTGCCGGCTTCGTCGGCGTGGATCTCCAGGTAGTCCTGGCCATTAATCTTCACTGCGCCCTTGTTCAGCTTCAGGGCCAGCACGGAGCCGGAGGCGCCGTCAGCGGTCTTGAAGCCCTCACCCGCGATGGTCAGACCCTGACCCTCAACCCAAGTGTCGGGGGTGATGAGGCGTGCGGAATCCGCGTAAGTAAAGGAAATCTCCTGCGCAGCTTCGTCAGCGAAGGTAGCGGGGACGGTAGTAGCGACCAGGCCACAGCTAATCAGGGCGGTGGCACCGATGCGTGCGATGTTGTTTCGAATGCTCATGCCCCCCATTCTAACGACCGAACCTGACAATATCGGGGTGCATGATGCCGATTTAACATGAGCTGACTCACTTAATGGGCCCTTCTTGAAGAATTCTTGAGGGGCGAGGTGAAGAATCAATCGCATATTCAAAGAATTCGAACGCTACCGGCGCCTTGGAATCCGGGCGTTAGTTTAGACGGTTTTCCGTCCGTAAACCCACTCAACGCCCTACCGCTCGGGACCCCGTTAAACGCAGAATCCCCCACGCCCGCGAGGCGAGCGAGGGGAATCCTGGAACAACGCATCCGATGCTCGGAGCACCGGATTCCTAAACTCTAAACTTAGGAGTTCTTGCGACGGAGCACAGAGGTCACGCCCGCAACACCCAAGCCGACGGCCACCATTCCCAGGCCGGCCACGGTGAACACGTTCGAGGCGCCGGTATTAGCCAGCGAGGAACGCTGCGCGCGACTCGAGAGAGAGGCGCTCGACGAGGAAGAGCCGAGACGGTCCTGGGCGCCCGATCCGCTGGAGCCGAGATTGTCCTGCGAGGAGGAGCTGCCGTTCGAGGAGGAACCACCGTTCGAGGAGGAGCCGCTGTCGACAACCTCGCAGCCGAGGCCATTATTATCGGCGTCGAACTGCTTACGGAAGTCCGGGTGGCTCGAAGGAATGGGGGCCAGGCCCGCGGCGGCGACCTCGGAGCAGTTAGCGAAGCGGGTGCTCTCGGGCGAAGGCTGCTCGGTTGCGGGGGCCTGGACGCTCGAGGAGCCACCCAGCTGATCCTGCGCGGCGGGAGCCTGCTGGGAACCGTCCTTCTGCTCGGCCTTCTGGTCGTTCTTAGCGGTCGATACCTTCTGGTCGGCCTTCTTCTCGTTCTTTACCTCAGCGGAGGCAGAGGGAGAAACAACGGTAGACGCAGAAGCCGATGCGGTGGCGCTCGGGCTCACCGAGGCGGAAGCGGAGGCCTTCTCATCAGCACGGTTCTTCACCTCGGCATCCACCGAAGCAACGGTCTCGTCAGCTGCGGTAGCCGATGCCGAGGGGCTGGCAGAAGAATCAGCCTTGGATTCCTTCTTCGGCTCGGCGGTAGCGCTGGCGGATGCAGAGGGCTCGGCGGTAGCGCTGGCGGATGCAGAGGGCTCGGCGCTTGCCGAAACGCTTGCCGAGGCGCTGGGGCTCTCGGGGGCCACGGAACGAGTCTCAATCTTCACGGTCGCAGCCTTGCCGCCGCGAGCGGTGTCATTGTCCTTCAGGGAACCGGAGAGCAGGTACACGTCAACGGAGACGCGATCCTCCAGATCGCTCTGCCAGGGGATCGAGACGGTAAATTCGCCCTTATCGTTGGCGGTTACCTCGAGGTAGTCCTTACCGTCGATCTTAATGGCGCCCTTGTTGAGCTTAATGGCGATGGTCGAGCCGGAGGCGCGGTCCTGGGTCAGGAAGCCCTCTCCGGAGATCTCGAGGGTTTCGCCCTTGTACCAGACCTCGGAGATGTGGGAGGCGGCACGGTCCTGGTATTCGTGAGTGACGGTCTCGCCGTCATTCTGAGCGAAGGTGGCGGGGATGGCGGTCACAACTAAACCGCAACCGATGAGGGCCGTGGCACCGAAGCGAGTGATAGTGTTTCGAATGTCCATTCCCTCATTCTAGCCCCGGGTTCCAAGGTATTTTCACCAGTCAAGGGTGTATTTGCAATGAATTGCAACACAACCGCGGGCGGGTGGTCGCAGCAGCCGGACCATCGAGAGCCTAGCTGTCAATCGCATCAAGCATGAGCTCCAGGGCCTCCCCCACCCCGGTGCGCCACAGGAAGGTGGCCTTCGTATCCGCACGGCCCGGGCCGCCGTTGATGATCGCCACCGGTTTGCCGGCACGCAGGGCCTCCAGCACAATCTTGTAGCTGCTCATCACCGCCACTGAGGAACCCACCACCAGCAGCGCCGAGCACTCGGCGAGCATGGCGTCCTTGCGCGCCTTGCGCTCGGCGGGCACGGACTCGCCAAAGTACACCACATCCGGCTTGAGGCGGGTCGAGCCACACCCCAGGCAGGGCACCATCCGAAAATCTTGGATGTACTGCTGATCCAGCTCCACGTCACCATCGGGGTTTACGCGCAGGTCACGGCTTTCCAAGCGGTCCAGATAGCCGGGGTTCGCGGCGTCCAGGCGCGCGTCCAGGCTCTCGCGGCCCTCATCCTGACCGCAGTCCAGGCAGACGATACGGGACAGATCGCCATGCAGGGCCAACAGATTGCGGCTTCCGGCGCGGGCGTGCAGGCCGTCCACGTTCTGCGTGATGACGCCATTGATAGCACCCAGCTGCTCGAGCTCGACGAGCGCGTAGTGGGCGCGGTTCGGCTGGGCGCGGCGCATGCGGCGCCAACCCACGTAGGAGCGCGCCCAGTAGCGCTGACGGGCGGCATCATCGTAACGGAATTCCTGGTAGGTCATGGGACGATGGTCGTGCAGGGACCCACCCGGGCCGCGGTAGTCGGGGATGCCGGACTCGGTGCTCACGCCCGCGCCGGTGAGCACGAGAACCTTACCCGCCTTGAGTAGGCGAGCAATGCCCTCGGCGGCGTACCCCTCCTCGTGGGGTTCGGCGGTATCCGCCACGACCCGCTGGATAGAGCGAATCGCGGCCCTATGCACGGAGGCAATTTCTTCGCGCTGTTCACCGGCGGCGGCGAAGTTCTGGTGGTCGGTCCAGCGGTCCATTCTTCTCCCATGCTCTGTGATTTAGTACGTTAAACGGCTGTGGGGCACCCCCTTTCGAGGGTACCCCACAGCCTATTTCTTGCGGTTTCGAACTCGCGGAGTCAGCCACGGGCTAAGCCCGCCCGGCTAATCGGATTCACCCGGCTAACCGGTTGAGCTTAGTCCTCAGCCTTCTGCTCACGCTCGGAGGTCACGACCAGGCCGTCGCTGGCAACGTCCGGGTTCACGTCCACAGTCACGGTGTCGCCGTCGTGGATGGCACCGGAGAGGATGCCGCGAGCCAGGCGGTCACCGATCTCGCGCTGAACCAGGCGGCGCAGCGGGCGGGCACCGAACGCCGGGTCGTAGCCGGTCTTACCCAGCCACTCGAGGGCTGCCTCGGTCACGTTCAGGGTGAGGCGGCGGTCCTCCAGACGCTTAGCCATGCTCTTGATCTGCAGACCCACAATCTGACCCAGGTTCTCAGCCGACAGGGGCTGGAACATGATGATGTCGTCCAGTCGGTTGAGGAACTCGGGGCGGAATGCCTGGTGCACAACCTCCATAGCCTTCTCGGAGCGCTCCTCGAAGGGCAGGTCCTGGTTGACCAGGTACTGCGAACCAAGGTTCGAGGTCAGAATCAGGATGACGTTGCGGAAGTCCACGGTGCGGCCCTGACCGTCGGTCAGGCGGCCGTCATCGAGCACCTGCAGCAGGATGTCGAAGACCTCGGGGTGTGCCTTCTCGACCTCGTCGAGCAGGACCACCGAGTAGGGGCGACGGCGTACAGCCTCGGTCAGCTGACCGCCCTCTTCGTGGCCGACGTATCCGGGAGGGGCACCGACCAGGCGAGAAACGGTGTGCTTCTCGGAGTACTCGCTCATGTCGATACGCACCAGGGCGCGCTCGTCATCGAACTGGAACTCAGCCAGTGCCTTAGCCAGCTCGGTCTTACCGACACCGGTCGGGCCCAGGAACAGGAAGGAACCAATCGGGCGGTTCGGGTCGGAAATACCGGCGCGGGCGCGGCGCACGGCGTCAGAGACAGCGACCACTGCGGCTTCCTGGCCAATGAGGCGGGCACCGATGCGCTTCTCCATTTCGAGCAGCTTCTCGGACTCACCCTGCATCATGCGGCCTGCGGGAATGCCGGTCCAGGAGGAAATCACCTCGGCGATATCGTCTGCGGTAACCTCTTCGGAGACCATGGACTCGCTCTTGGCGGTGTCCTCGGCGCGCTGTGCTTCTTCCAGCTCAGCCTGCTTTGCGGGAATCTCACCGTACAGCAGGCGGGATGCCTCAGCGAGGTTACCCTCGCGCTGTGCAACCTCTGCGCGGGAACGCAGCTCGTCAATCTGGGTCTTGATGTCACCCACGCGGTTCAGGCTAGCCTTCTCAGCCTCCCAACGAGCGTTGAGGGCGTCGAGCTCTTCCTTCTTGTCCGCCATATCCTTGCGCAGGGCCTCCAGGCGCTCAACCGATGCGGGATCGGTCTCGTCGGCAAGAGCCAGTTCCTCCATGGTGAGGCGGTCCACGGCGCGGCGCAGCTGGTCAATTTCCTCCGGAGCGGAGTCAATTTCCATGCGCAGGCGGGATGCTGCCTCGTCAATCAGGTCAATTGCCTTGTCCGGCAGCTGACGGGAGGGGATGTAGCGGTTAGACAGGGTTGCTGCGGCAACCAGCGCGGAGTCAGCAATCTGCACCTTGTGGTGTGCCTCGTAGCGCTCCTTCAGGCCACGCAGAATACCGATGGTGTCCTCGACGCTGGGCTCGCCCACGTACACCTGCTGGAAGCGGCGCTCCAGGGCGGGATCCTTCTCGATGTTCTCGCGGTACTCGTCCAGGGTGGTGGCACCAATCAGGCGAAGCTCGCCACGAGCCAGCATGGGCTTGAGCATGTTGCCCGCATCCATGGAGCCTTCGGAGGCGCCAGCACCGACGACGGTGTGAATCTCGTCGATGAAGGTCACAATCTGGCCTTCGGACTTCTTGATTTCCTCGAGGACTGCCTTCAGGCGCTCCTCGAATTCACCGCGGTACTTTGCGCCTGCGACCATGGAGCCCAGGTCCAGGCTGATGAGGGTCTTGCCGCGCAGGGATTCGGGCACGTCGCCGGAAACCATGCGCTGTGCCAGGCCCTCGACCACGGCGGTCTTACCGACGCCGGGCTCACCAATCAGCACGGGGTTGTTCTTGGTGCGGCGGGAGAGCACCTGCACGACGCGGCGAATCTCGGAATCACGGCCGATGACCGGGTCGAGCTTGCCGGCGCGGGCAATGGCGGTCAGGTCGGTGCCGTACTTTTCGAGCGCCTGGAAGGTGCCTTCGGGGTCGGGGGTATCCACGGTGCGGTCTCCTCGGACGTTGGGGATGGTCTGTGCGATGAGGTCTGCGGTAGCGCCGAGCTTGTGCATTGCTTCAGCGGTGCTATCGGTTCCGCTGGCGATGCCCAGCAGAATCATTTCGGTGGAGACGTAGGTGTCCCCGAAGCCCTGTGCGCGGGTCTGCGCAGCCTGCAGGGCGGAAAGTGCGGAACGGCTAAAGGAGGCGTTCTGCACGGAGGAGCCAGATGCCTTGGGCAGCTTCTTGATTTCTGCGGAAGCAGCCTCGGAGATGGCGTCTACATCCAGGCCTGCTGCCTTGAGCACGGAGACTGCGATGCCTTCGCGCTGGTCCATGAGGGCCTTGAGGATGTGCGCGGTTTCAATAGTGGGGTTACCCGCCGTTTGCGCATTGGTGTTAGCGGCGGAGATAACTTCTTGACTCTTGGTCGTGAACTTGTTGTCCATAATGTTCCTTTCGTGTTTCGAGGGCTTATCCTATGCGCCCCTGCATTACATAACTTGAGTCTACTACACTCAATTATTCTGCGCAAGGGGTTAACCAAGGTTTTTGAGATTAAAATTTCGACAACAAACTAAGGGATCACCACACGAATAAAGCGGCGAAAGCACCAACTCCACCCAAAAGCCCTATTGTTATAGTGACCACGCTGGGTACTTGTAAGGCTGGGCGCTTGCGAGTTCCCACAACAATCACAGTCACAAATGGGGACCCACATGAAAATACTGGTTCTAGGCGCAACCGGCCGCACCGGTTACCTCTTCACCCGCAAAGCCTTAGAGGAGGGGCACACCGTCACCGCCTACGTGCGCAACCACGATAAGGCTCTAGCACTTTTGGGGGCGCACCAAAATCTCACTATCGTTCCGGGAGCCCTGGACGATGCCGAGCGACTCGCCGCAGCATCCTCCGAGCAAGACGTGATGGTGAGCATCCTGGGCCAGAAAGCCACGGTGCGAGAATTTCTCTCCTCCACGTTCATGCAGGAGCGCCTGCCTCTCATGATGGAGGCGGTCACGGGCGCAGGCGTGAAGCACTGCGTTCTGCTGAGCGCCTACGGCGTGGGCGATACGGTACGGACCGCATCCCTGCCCATGCGCCTGGTTTGCAAGGTCATCATGCGCGGCATTTTTACCGACAAGGTTAAGGCGGACGCCCTGGTCGCCGAATATCAGCCGTATATTTCGCGTGCGCATCCGGGCAGGCTGACCGATAAGCCCGGCAGGGGCGGGGTCAAGGTATTTGATATGGCGAGCGTCGAGCGCACTCCGGGTATCCCGACCATTGCACGTGAGGACGTCGCCGATGCCCTGCTCACTATTGCCAAGAACCCCCAGAATGCGGGCACAGATTTTTTGGTGACGGTTGGGGACGTTACCCTACGCTCGCCCCAGAAATAAACCGGTAGGCTTAATGGCATGACGACTACGAACACCTTCCCCGCCGCGATTCTCTTCGACCACGACGGCACCCTGGTTGACACCGAACCCGTCTGGGCCGCCGCGAAACAGGCACTCACCGCAGATTTTGGCGGCACCTGGACCGAGCAGGACACCCTCGATTGCCTGGGCCTATCCATGCAGTTCACCCTGGATCGCCTGCGCGAGCGCGGCGTGAACCTGCCGGACGAGGAGATTAACGATCTGCTGGTGGCAAAGGTGCGCGAGGCCCTTTCCCACCGAGAGGTTGAATTCCTGCCGGGCATCGAACCCTTCCTACGCGAGGTGCGCGACGCACACATCCCCGCAGCTATCGTCACGAACGCCACCACCTCCATTGCGCGCCGCACCGCCGATGCCGCACCCGAGGGCACATTCTCGGTCGTTATTGGCAACGACGAGACCACCCACCCCAAGCCGGACCCGCAACCCTATCTTTTGGCGGCCGAGCGCCTGGGCGTTGACCCGACTCAGTGCGTGGCAATCGAGGATTCCCCCTCGGGTGTGCGCAGTGCAACCGCGGCGGGTATGCGCGTCATTGTTGTGCCGGGCGAGCTGGAGGTTCCGGCAGAACTGGGCACCGCACGCATGAGCCACGAGGAGCTGAATCTGGAGGCGGTTCGCGCGCTAGTGAACCAGTAGGATTCCACTACACCCCATCATGTGACGATTTATTACGAATTACTCAAAATAACCTTGACAGCGGTTCCTTAAAATGATTTACTCATAATAACGATTCGGCGGGGCACCAAACCCCACCGAACCACAAGCATCACAGCATCATGAAGGAGACCATCATGGCATTCGCAAAGTACACCGCTCCCGGCCTGACCCTCGAGACCGGCAAGGAACTCTCCGACGTCCTTCAGGCTCGTCTGCACGACCTGAACGATCTGCACCTGATTCTGAAGCACGCCCACTGGAACGTGACCGGCCCCGGCTTCATCGCCGTTCACGAGATGATTGACCCCCAGGTCGACACCGTTCGCGAGTTCGTTGACGCTATCGCAGAGCGTATGGCAACCCTGGGCGCAACCCCCAACGGCCTGGCTGGCGCGCTGGTTGCACAGCGCCCCGTCGAGGATTACCCCGTTGGCCGCGCACGCGTTGCCGACCACCTGCGCGCCCTGAACGACGTGTACACCCGCGTGATTGAGGCTCACCGCAAGGCTCTGGCCTTCGCAGGCGAGACCGACCCCATCACCGAGGACCTGCTGATCGGCCAGACCGCCGAGCTGGAGAAGTTCCAGTGGTTCATCCGCGCATTCCTCGAGAACAGCGCAGGCGAGATCTCCGAGTAAAGCTGGCGATAATCGCTAAATTCATCCCGGCCGCTACCGGCCGGCTGAGCGCTCCCGGCCCATAGCCGGAATAGCTGCTTACCTTCGGGCAGGCGTTCCCACACACTGCGTGGGAACGCCCGCCCGTTTGCACACCCGCGTCGCGCTATCTACCCCTCTTTCCCGCAGCCTACCAACCGCATCGTTCCGGCACTTCGACCAGGAAAGATTCCTCGACGCGGGGGCTCCCAAAAGTACGTTGGGGCGAACTTCAACACCCGGTGGAGCCGTCCTAGATTTCCGATTCCAAGTGCTTTACAGTGGTTCACTGGTCAACACAGATTTGAACGCATTATCAGCGCGCGCGGGGCCGGACGCACCGCACGCACCGCATCCGCGGAAGGGATTTATGAGTACGCACGCACCCTACGAGCACGGCGCTGAAACCGAGATGCTCCAGAGCGAGCCGGCACGCCACCGGGCGGTTACCGACCCGACCCCGGCGCAGATTAAGCGTTGGCGCCGTTACCTGGCCGACGAGGAATCCGAGGCGCGCATCTATCGCTACCTGGCGAAGCGTGCCGAGGGTACCGACCGCGAAATCTTGCTGCAGGTGGCGGAGGCAGAAAAGCGTCACCAGCAGCACTGGCGTGACATGCTCGGCGAGCACGCGAATGTGCACATGCGCCCGTCCATGCAGTCTCTGGTGTTGCAGTTCTTGGCGAAGAACTTCGGTTCGGTGTTTATTCTGGCGATGGCGCAGCGCGCGGAGTCCCGCTCCCCTTACGCTGAGGACCCGGACGCTACCGAGGAAATGGCGGCTGACGAGGCGATTCACGAGGAAATTATCCGTGCCCTGGCGACCAGCGGCAGGGAGAAGCTTTCGGGTAATTTCCGTGCGGCGGTCTTTGGCGCTAACGACGGTTTGGTATCAAACCTGGCGTTGACTATGGGTATTACCGCCTCGGGCGCGTCCAGCTCGATGGTTCTGCTCTCGGGTATTGCGGGTCTGCTGGCGGGTGCACTGTCGATGGCGGCGGGTGAGTTCGTGTCGGTGCGCTCTCAGCGTGAACTGCTGGATGCCTCCCAGCCGACCCAGGTAACCCTGCGTGTTGCGCACGATTTGGATTTGGATTCGAACGAGTTGGAGCTCATTTACCGTGCCCGCGGCATGGAGCCGGAGGCGGCGCATCACCGTGCGATGGAGCGTTTCGGCTACCTGGATTGTGACTGCGATCCGTCGCTGTCGCATCATGACGATGATGAGCGCGAGGAGAACGTGGCTCTGGGCACCGATATTGGTGCCGCCGCGGCGTCTTTCTCGTTCTTCGCCTCGGGCGCGCTGATCCCGATCCTGCCCTATATCTTTGGCATATCGGGTGTGGGCGCGATGATCTTGTCCCTGCTGTTCGTGGGTGCGGCGCTGGGCCTCACCGGCGGCGTGGTGGGCCTGCTCTCGGGTGCGTCCCCGCTCAAGCGCGGTATTCGCCAGATTCTGATTGGTTACGGTGCGGCGTTCGTGACCTATCTGCTGGGTTTGGCGTTCGGTACGACGGTCGGCTAACCTCATCCTCTACATAAGCTTTAGACAAGTGTATATAGCCGCTCAGGTATGCTCTACACTCCCCCGTGAGTGCCGCATTCTGAGCATACAGAAACCCCCGACGAGTGAGTTGAACTCACCCGTCGGGGGTTTCTTTACGCCTTTACCCGAAGCTCTTACGGGTTAGCCCGATTACGGGTGAATCTCCGCGGTGGTGGCCTGACCGGAAACGCTCTCCGAACCGCTCGCGCCGTTGCTCGAGTAGGTCAGGTTTGCGACCTGCACGCTGGAGGTCTGCTTGTACGAAATCCAGCCGTCGTTCGCCGGGAATCGCAGCTGCGCCGGCATGAAGTTGGTCTGGCTGTAGTACTTGGTGCCGGACTGCTTCATGGTGTACGCCTTGCTGGTGGTGTAGACGATACGACCCTTGAAGGTGTAGGTGCCGTCAGAGTTTTTGGTGACGGTCGGTACTTCTGCGGTCCAGGTGCCAGCGGTCTGCGCGACGGACAGGTACTTCGCCTGGCCTGCTGATGCGACCAGCTCGGTGGTCTTACCGGTCAGCTGGCGGCTAGAGGGGCTCCAGGACTGGCCGTTGATCTTGCCGAGCTTGGTCAACGACTGGGCGCTGGCGGAGACGGTGTACTCAACCTCGGTCACGAAGGTCGCACCCGCTGCGAGGGTGACGCTGCCGCCGGGGATGTAGCCGGTGCCGGTTGCGGTGTCCTTGGTCGGTACGGACCACCAGAAGCCGCTGGAGGACATGTATGCGCCGTTAGCGCCGGTCTGGGAGTTGGTGACGGGGGTGAACTTACCTTCGCCGTTGACGTAGGTGGTGTACTTGGGCTTGGAGGTTGCGTCGTCCCAGTTGATGTCGGAGTCGGGGTTGGTGGTGGCGGTGAAGTGCGCCTCGGGGGTCGCCGGGTTGATGGTGCCGGTGTTGTTGGAGGACGCGTAGCCGACGTAGCCGCCGTTGTTCTGTACGCTGACGTACACACCGTACTGAACGCCGGGGGTTTCCTTGGATGCCGCGTATGCGGGAACGGCTACGGAGGCCGCGACGACGGGTGCGGACCAGACGCCTGCCTTGGCGATAGTGCGGCGAGAGATGGGCTGGGTCATGAGTGTGGTGATCTCCTGTGAGTGGTGGTGTTTCTTGGAGCCACTCAGAATGATTCTGACTAGGCTCAATGCACTCCAGTATACAAAGGTTGAGGTTATATCTGCACCTTAATTAGGGCGGATGTGCACAATCTTACTTTCTGTCGCAAGTTCTACCGCTATGGTTCAAACACCTCAAAAGCACCCTCAAATCCCAGCACTGTTCGACAGCTGGAGCGGCTCAACCCTCCTCTTTTCCCCGGCGCATCCCCAGCGCCTCCAGTATTTTCCAGCACGCTGTCCCGGTTGAGCTCCCGGTTAAAGCACGGATGCCGGCAGTCTTTCGACTACCGGCATCTGCCGCAATACTATGCTGTTTACTTCGCTGCGAAGATTTCGCGCATCAGGTTTGCAGCCTCGGAGGGGGTCTTACCGACCTTCACGCCTGCTGCTTCCAGAGCTTCCTTCTTCGCCTGAGCGGTACCGGAGGAACCGGAGACAATAGCGCCCGCGTGGCCCATGGTCTTACCCTCAGGAGCGGTGAAGCCTGCAATGTAACCAACGACGGGCTTGGTCACGTTTGCCTTGATGTACTCTGCAGCACGCTCCTCAGCGTCACCACCGATCTCACCAATCATGACGATTGCCTCGGTCTCGGGGTCAGCTTCGAAAGCTTCCAGAGCGTCGATGTGGGTGGTGCCGATGATGGGGTCGCCACCAATACCGATAGCGGTGGTGAAACCGATGTCGGAGAGCTCGTACATCAGCTGGTAGGTCAGGGTACCGGACTTGGAAACCAGACCAATCTTGCCCTTGCCGGTGATGTTCGCCGGGATAATACCGACCAGGCACTCCTCGGGGGAGATGATGCCGGGGCAGTTGGGGCCGATGATGCGGGTAATCTGCTTGCCGTTCTCGTCCACGGATGCCTTAGCAGCCGCCCAGAACTCTGCGGAGTCCTGAACCGGAACGCCCTCGGTGATGACGACGACGAGGCCAATCTTAGCCTCGATAGCCTCGAGAACTGCTGCCTTGGTGAAGGCCGGGGGAACGAACACGATGGAGACGTTCGCGCCGGTCTTCTCCATGGCCTCAGCCACGGTACCGAACACGGTCAGCTCGATGTCCGAGCCGTCCTTCGCCTTGTGGGTGACGGTAGTGCCGGCCTTGCGGGCGTTCACGCCACCCACAATGTTGGTGCCAGCTGCGAGCATGCGTGCGGTGTGCTTGGTACCCTCGCCACCGGTGATGCCCTGAACGATGACCTTGGAGTCCTTGTTCACAAAGATAGACATATTACTTCCTTGAAATCCTTTGCTGGCGATTACGCCTTGTGAGCGAGCTCTGCTGCCTTGTCAGCGCCGGAGTCCATGGTCTCAGCCAGAACAACCAGCGGGTGGTTCGCCTCGGAGAGGATGCGGCGACCCTCAGCAACGTTGTTGCCGTCCAGGCGCACAACCAGGGGCTTGGTTGCTGCGTCGCCCAGAATCTCCAGAGCCTTCACAATGCCGTCTGCCACTGCGTCACACGCGGTGATGCCGCCGAAGACGTTCACGAAAACGCTCTTGACCTGCTCGTCGCCCAGAATGATCTCCAGGCCGGCAGCCATAACCTCAGCGGACGCGCCGCCACCAATATCAAGGAAGTTAGCGGGCTTGACGTTGCCGTGGTTCTCACCAGCGTATGCAACGACGTCCAGGGTGGACATAACCAGACCTGCACCGTTACCAACGATGCCGACCTCGCCGTCCAGCTTCACGTAGTTCAGGTCGAACTGCTTTGCCTTAGCTTCCAGCGGGTTCTCAGCGGACTTGTCCACGAGAGCCTCGTGCTCGGGCTGGCGGAATTCTGCGTTGTCGTCCAGGGAGACCTTGCCGTCCAGGGCCAGGATGGTGCCCTCGGGGGTCAGAACGAGGGGGTTAACCTCAACCAGGGTTGCGTCTTCCTTGCTGAAGACCTCACCCAGCTTGACGAGGACGGGAACAACCTTCTCCTGCAGTTCTGCGGAGAAGCCTGCTGCCTTCACAATCTCCTCGGCCTTAGCCTGGTCCAGGCCGACCAGCGGGTCAACCTCAACCTTGGCCAGCGCCTCGGGACGCTCAGCTGCCAGCTGCTCAATTTCCATACCGCCTTCAACCGAGCACATTGCCAGGTAGGAGCGGTTTGCACGGTCCAGCAGGAGGGAGAAGTAGTACTCTTCAGCGATGTCTGCGCCGTCGGCGACCAGCACGCGGTGAACGGTGTGGCCCTTGATGTCCATGCCGAGAATTGCCTTAGCGTGCTCGTAAGCTTCTTCGGGGGACTTTGCGAGCTTCACGCCGCCGGCCTTACCGCGGCCGCCGGTCTTAACCTGAGCCTTGATGACGGTCAGGCCGCCAATTTCCTCAGCTGCTGCCTTTGCTTCTTCAGGGGTGGTCGCAACAATGCCCTTGAGCACGGGAACGCCGTGCTTGGCGAAGAGCTCGCGCGCCTGGTATTCGAAAAGGTCCACAGGTGTCCTTCTTCTTCGAAGTGGTGCCGAGCGCGGTGTACGCTCGGCCTGGTCATTAGAGGAGTATTCCCCATGTGCCCGCTACGGTGCGATAGGGGTCTCTCGCACCCGGCGCACGCGCATCATTGACGCGGGGAATTTCTCTCGTTTCTACTCTATCGGATTCGGCGTGAGCTCGCACTCACGGAGCCCGAAATACGGGATTTTAGCGACTTAGGTCACAGATATTGCGGGGTGGATATCACCGCGTATCGCATGCCGGGAAAAGGTTTAGGAGCCCTGCACCTAAAGCGCGCGCAAGGGAGCGCGCAAGGCAGGGGCGGACACCATCGGATGCCCGCCCCTCCACGTTTATCACCGGGCAGCGTTAGGAGACCTTCTCCAGCGGCGCGTAACGCAACAGCAGGCGCTTCTCCTCTGAACCGAAGCGCACCTTCGCCACGGTCTTATCGCCGCTACCCTCAACTGCGAGCACGCGACCCTCGCCGAACTTGGTGTGGCGCACGGTATCGCCAACCGCCAGGGTCGGGATTTCCTTACTCTGGTGCACGCGGGAACGGTTCGTCACCTTAGAGGAGGCGGTAGCCGCCGCCAGCCCGTAGCTCGCCGAACCGTTAATATCCGCGGTGGACGGCTCGGAACGGCGTGAGGGGCGGGACTCGTAGGGATCGTATGAGCCGCGCGAGCCACCGGAACTGTAACCGCCCGAGTAGCCGCCGGAACCATAGCCGGAACGGGAACCGCCCGAATAGCCGCCACCGTAGGAGCTACCGTAGGAGCCACTGCCGTAAGAACCGCCGCCGCGAGCGCCATACGCACCCATACCAGAGGCACCAAAACCCGAGAAACCGGCGGTGCGCTTCCACTCAATCAGCTCCTCCGGGATTTCCTCCAGGAAGGGCGAGGGCGGGTTGAACTGGCTCTTACCCCACATGGTGCGGGTCTCCGAGCGGGTCAGGTACAGGCGCTCCATGGCGCGGGTCAGACCCACGTACGCCAGGCGGCGCTCCTCGCTCATCTCCTTCTCGTCGGTCAGGGCACGCTGGTGCGGGAACAGTCCGTGCTCCATGCCGGTCAGGAACACCACGGGGAACTCCAGGCCCTTGGCGGTGTGCAGGGTCATGAGGGTGACCATGCCCTGGGCCTTCGCCTCGGCGGCCTCGGCGGCAATCTGCGCGGCGGAGGCGTTCTCACCCTCCGCGCTGGCGGGGCGGTTTGGAATCGAGTCGGCGTCGGCAACCAGCGCCACGTGCTCGAGGAACTGCTCCAGGTCGGCGCCGGGGTTCTCGGTCTCGAACTCGACCATGGCGTCAAGCAGCTCGGAGAGGTTCTCTACGCGAGACTCGTCCTGAATGTCCTTGGAGGCGCGCAGAGCCGCCAGGTAGCCGGTCTGCTCCAGGACCGCCTCCAGGCAGGTTGCGGCCGGTTCGGTGCGGGCAATTTGCGCCAGGTCATCCATGAGGCGCACGAACTCGGCGTACTTCTTGACCGCGGCGGCACCCAGACCCGGAACATCGGCGGCCTGGCGTGCGGCGGAGTAGAAAGAGATGCGGTTCGCACTCGCGTACTCCGCCACCACGGACTCGGACTTGGCCCCGATACCGCGCTTGGGCTCGTTCAGAATACGGCGCACGTTCACGTCGTCATCGGGGTTGCTCAGGGCGCGCAGGTACGCCAGGGCGTCCTTGATTTCCTTACGCTCGTAGAAGCGGGTACCGCCGACTACGCGGTAGGGCAGGCCGGCGCGCATGAGCATGTCCTCGAGGGTTCGGGACTGCGCATTGGTGCGGTAGAAGATTGCAACGTCACCGGGCTGCACGCCGTGCTCATCGGCAAGGCGGTCAATTTCACGGGTGATGAAGCGTGCCTCGGCGTGCTCGGATTCGGCGACGTAACCGATAATCTTCGCGCCCGCGCCGGAGGCGGTCCACAGCTTCTTGGGGCGACGGTCGGGGTTGCGTTCGATGACCGCGTTCGCCGCCGAAAGGATGTTCTGTGTGGAGCGGTAGTTCTGCTCCAACAGGATCGTGTGGGCGTTCGGGTAGTCCTTCTCGAAGTCCGTAATATTGCGGATGTCCGCGCCGCGGAAGGCGTAGATGGACTGGTCGGAGTCACCCACGACGGTCAGCTCGGCAGGGGGCACGGCGTCCGGGTAGGGGCCGCGGTCAGCCGGCGCCTTCGCGTGGGCGCCGACCAGTTCACGCACCAGCTGGTACTGGGCGTGGTTGGTGTCCTGGTACTCGTCCACGAGGATGTGGCGGAACTTGCGGCGGTAGTAGTTCGCGATTTCGGGGAACTTCTTCAGCAGGAAGACGGTGCGGCCAATCAGATCGTCAAAGTCGAGGGAGTTGGCGGCGCGCAGACGCTGCGTGTAGACGGTGTAAATCTGCGAGATGGTCTTCTCGTAGGGGTTATCGGAGGCCACGCGGGATGCGAACGCCTCGGCGCTGACCAGCTCGTTCTTCAGCGCTGAAATGCGGTTGCCCACGGCCTTGGCGGTGAACTTCTTGGTGTCCAGGTTGAGCTCTTTAATGATGAGGCTCAGCAGGCGCTGCGAGTCAGTTGAATCGTAGATCGTGAAGGTGGACTTCAAACCCAGGGCGGCGGCCTCACGGCGCAGCACGCGCACGCAGAAGCTGTGGAAAGTAGAAATCCACATGTGCTTGGCGCGCGGGCCAACCAGCGCCTCAATACGTTCACGCATCTCGGCTGCGGCCTTGTTGGTGAAGGTAATGGCGAGAATCTGGCCGGGGGTCGCGCGGTGGGTTGCGAGCAGGTAGGCGATGCGGTGGGTGAGCACGCGAGTCTTGCCGGAGCCGGCGCCCGCGACGATGAGCAGGGGCGAGCCGGAGTGCAGTACGGCCTCCTCCTGGCGTTCGTTGAGCCCGGCGGTGAGGGAGGCGGTGTCTACGGTGCTCAGGCTGTAGGTGCGTTCGCCGTAGGGATCGGCGGGGTCGAAGTCCTCGCCGTAACCGCCGACGCGGTAGGCGGGCGGCATAAAGTCGCCGAGCGGGTCGGCGGCGAAGGCTGCGGGCGCGCCGGGTTCGGGGGCGCTGGTAACGGGAGCGCTGTAGGCGGGCATGCCGGTGGGCAGGGCGCCGGGTACATCCTGAGCGGACGCCTCCATCATCGGGGCGTCCATCACTGCGGCGTCCATGGGAGGCGCGTAGTAGTCGTCTTCGGCAGGGGGTACGTCGTAGTACGGGTCGAAGGGCGGCTCGTCCGCCGGTGCAGGGTCAATTGGAGCGGGGTCCGCCGGTGCTGCGGGGGCGATGAGTTCGGCGGCGAAGAGGCCGTCCTGTTCGGTGAAGGACTGCTTCTGCTGTTCGGGCTTATCGCTCATCGTCTACCTCGCTACCTAGAATACACGTTCGATATTCCATGCTACCGCATTTACTCCCCCGCTCCCACCCGCTTGGTCACCCGGCCGCCCCTCGTTCACTCGGAGACGAGAAACCGCCCGCGCCTGCTAGTGCAAGCGACGGGCGGTTCTGTCATATGTGTGCCCCCGAGACGATTCGAACGTCCGACACCTTCTTTAGGAGAGAAGTGCTCTATCCCCTGAGCTACGAGGG
>PPYF01196410.1_pt1 | contig 16916 bp, 19 predicted proteins | sample 1559871 | NCBI WGS metagenome assembly PPYF01 (sample SAMN08240021, study PRJNA423297) | Human gut metagenome, whole genome shotgun sequencing project.
GCCATTGTATATCGATGATTCCGCGAATCTTAAGGTCCCTGATATTCGAGCGAAATGCCGCAGGTTGAAGGAGACAAAAGACCTGAAACTCGTGGTCGTCGACTATCTGCAGCTCATGTCCAGCGGGCGCATGACCGAGAACCGTCAGCAGGAGGTAAGCGACTTCAGCCGCCAGTTCAAACTGTTGGCCAAGGAACTGCAGGTGCCGGTCGTGATCCTCAGCCAGCTGAACCGCAACGTGGAAATGCGCGCCGACAAAGTACCTCAAATGAGTGACCTACGCGAATCCGGCTCCATCGAACAGGACGCCGACGTGGTGTTCCTCGTACACCGTCCCGACGCCTATGACAAGGAAGATAGGCCCGGTGAGGCCGACATCATCATGGCCAAGCATCGCAACGGCCCGACCGAGACTTTCCACCTTGCTTTCCTTGGCAGCAACAGCAAGTTCAAGGACATGCCGCAGGACTATACGACCGGAATCTGACCCACAGAAGAAAAAAGGAAAACCCAATCATGGACGCGAAAATCACCGCCAAAGTGGAAACCATCACCCCGGAAATAGCGAAAACCATGCTCGGCGAAAACGTCAACAACCGGCGCATCAGCCGAGACAACGTCAACCTGTTCGCCCGCGAAATTCGCAACGGCGAATGGCGGTTCAACGGTGAGGCCATCAAATTCGGCAAAGACGGGCGACTGCTGGACGGCCAGCATCGTCTGCTCGCCGTCATCGCCGCCGACAAGCCGTTGACCACGCTCGTCATCCGAGGGCTGGAAGACGAAACCCAGCAGACCATGGACAGCGGAAAAACCCGCACCTTGGGCGACGTGCTCACCTTGCGCGGAGAAAAGAACTCCACGCAGCTCGCCTCACTGGCCCGCGCCGTGTATCTGGCCGACCAGCTGGGCATGGAGGCCGCCGCTCAGAACGATCTGAAACCCACACGCGGCGAGATTATCTCGTTCATCGACCAGACCCCGCAACTGGCGGACGTGCTCGCCGCATCACCCGCGTTCCGCAGCCAATCCGGGGACATGCTGACCAGCAGCATGTTCGCCTCGCTCTGGTGGACGTTCGCGCACATCGACACGGATGAGGCCAACAGGTTCTTCACGAGCCTCGCCAGCGGCGCGAACCTGCAAGCCAATGATCCGATCCTCATACTGCGCAACACGTTGATGGCTCAGCCTCACAAGGCCGGCCGTTCCACCCGCGACAACCGTGTACGCATCGCCGCATTGACCATCAAGGCGTGGAACAAGTGGCGTAAGGGCAAGCCTCTCCGCCAGTTAAAGTTCTCAGCCGGAGAATCGTTCCCTACGCCACTCTGACCGGTTATCCACAATCCACAACAACTGTCCACATAAAAAAAACAATCAAAAAAGGAACCATCATGGCATACAACAAACGCTACCGCGTCTCCCACACATTCGGAAACGGGACCCGGTTCATCGGCACCATCGGGATAAGGAACGCAACCCCGGATTTCCCCGAAAACATCGAAGGCCGTATGATCGTGGAATCGGTTAACGGACGATTCCAAGGCGTCTTCAAACTTGTCAACGGGACTGTCGGCCGCGTTTCTGGCGTAGTACTTCCACCTCAGCCAAAAAATTGGATCTTCGAGCCACAAGGTGCAGACAAGTATCTGCAAAACGAGACCGGGCCGAATGTCGAGCTGCCTCGCACCGAACTCGACATCGCATCCAACCGGGAACCCCAGTATGACAGTGTCCTCAGCGACGGGACTCCCGACGATGCGGAATTGTTGAGTCTCATCGCCTGACCGGAGCGAGAAAAAATGGCACAGATACCATCCGGATTCACGTTCAACGACGACATCACCGAAGACGCAAGCGAAAGATTCCCGCCGCCCGCATTGGGCTCCACCAGCATCAACTGGAATGACGCCGGCAGCGTATACGACGCGATTCAACAGGTCAGCGAACAGTTCAAACAAGCGTTCGCCGACCTCATCGACCAGTCCGCAAAAGGCACTGACAATAGCGTGGAATCACGCCTGTTCTTCACCATCGCCGCCTACAGCGCCATGAACGAACTGCACGACATGACCGCCCCCATACTCTCCAGCACGCTCATGAACCAGCATCCCGACTGGGTGCCGGTCATCAACGGCTGCGAAAGCAACGAGGAACTAATGGAAGCCTGGCCGGACGTGAAAACCGTGCATGACGCGCAAATCCAAGCGAACAAAACCAGACGACCGGTACGAGTCCATTTGAAGGACGCCGACGTGGACGCGATCATCTCAGTACAACCGATAAAAGAGGAGGACTTCCATGCTGAACGAGCGGCCTGAAGGCAAAGACAAATTCGGATATGTGCTTATCGGATTGCTTGTCGCCTTCGTTATAATCCTGGTAACTTCGGCTGTCATCTGGAATTCAAATCATCCTGAGAAAGTCCAAGAAAACTTTGAAAAAATCGACACCCAGCAAGCAGAAGAGAAGAAGGGCGCCAAGCTCGGCCCCTACACCATCCAGTTGAAGGACAAAAAAGTAGTGGACTGCGTAGGTGGAGCCCTATATACCTATAGCGGGATAAATGTTATACCAACCTGCGATTGGGATCACCCAAGACAGCTGGCCCCTGATGAGAAAGCCAACAGGCAAGCCACATACGTGACCCTAGGAAACGGCGAACAGGTTCCCTGTGCAGGCAACAGTTACATCGAATGCGGCTGGCAGTTGAAAGACGAACAATGAGCTTCACCAGCCTCACATCGCATGTAATCCTGCTAATGCTCGTCAGCTGGATGGGCGCCGAACTATTGGCCTCTGGGAATCGGATGATCCGTAGGGTGTTCGGGAAGCTCAGCGTACTGCTCGGCATGTATGCGTTGACATGCCTGCTGATAGACGTATCCAACCTGGCCCATGGGCATGCCCCGTTCATCGGTCTGCCGGTCAGCGGAATCATGCTGTGCGTCGCGGTTCTGTATGCGATTCGACATATCGGCGGATACAGGAAAGGACAATGATGGTTGACTATTCCGATTGGTTGAATTCTCTGCCTAGGGAATTCCATCTGAATACTGGGTGGTTTCTGGTCATTGCAATCGTCTCCGTATCCGTCATGTTTCTGATACTCGCTCGCTGCAGAGACCTCACCGATAGCTTAGGTTGGGAAAAATGCCAAGCATGCATCACAAGCCTCATCATCGCCGCCTGGGCAATTGGACTGCTTTGGTTGTCAACTACAACCGGAACGGAGCCACAGTACTTGACGTTCACGGAAAAGACGGAACGGACGTTCACTGTCAGTCATCTGCGTTGCGAAAATATCGGCGGATGCCCATCCAAGAAGCTGCCGGAAGATAGAACCGAGGCCACGTGGCTGCAGGGCAACAGGTATGTCAAGGGGTGGATACTTGTGGACGGCAACAAAGTCGGTCTCGTTGGATCCAATGGAATCCTATTAACGGTTAAGGAATCGTAATGAGCAGGACAATGACCTATGAGCAGCTGGAGTTGAACGGTTGTTATGCGATGTTGTGCGAAGCGTTGCGCGCCTGGTATCGGATCCAACATGACCATATTCGCGAGATCGCGGCGAAAACGTTGAAGGATGTGTACGGGTACGAATTCCACTCGAACGGCGGAGGCTGCCCGTGGCGTCTCCCGTCCGTCGACCATGAGTGGGCGTTGAACGGTATGCGCGCTCTAGGCCTGCCGGAAGACAAGTTCGCAGAGAACACGATTGTCCTTGCTCGCCTGCTTGACGGCCAAAAGAAGGACTATGAACTCACGTCGGGACATACCTTGGAAACACCGAAAACCGTATACGGTTCCGACATTGACCGGCTTGTCGTAGTCGAACAATTCCATAATGCGTTCCGACGTATCACCACCGACTGGGACAATACTCTAAACAGAAAAACCATGGACAAGAACCTGGAACAATTGCTACCCATGGCCGCGCATGCGGTACGAAGCGACCGTGAGGGCGGGACACCTGAACTGTGGCCGATGCTCGACCTATGCAAGAAAAGGCGGGAAAATATTGAGTGCCGATAGCAGTCTTCTGATTCAAGCCATGCGTGAAGGAGCCAACCAAGAACACCTGCCTCTGACTGATATCGGTATGTAACTTGGCTGGAGCAGAGACAAGACGAAGAACGTTTTCTCTGGTCGAACCAAACTATCAGGCGACGATGTGCTGGACATTCTCAGCAATCCGAATGTGCCGATTCCGGACTTTAAGCGGTATCGCATGTTCCTGCGGATCAGACAAGCTTTGCTCACGCCGGCGGAAGACGGGGAATGAACGGGACCATCGAACAGTTGCGTGCAGCCGTCTACGGGCAGGCGATAGGTGACGCATTGGGCGTACCATACGAGTTCCACGACCGGAATACGTTCACCTGCACCTGCATGATCGGACACGGCACGCATAATCAGCAAGCTGGCACGTGGTCGGATGACACGAGCATGATGCTCGCCACCTTGGATTCGCTGATCGGCAACGACTGGCAAGTGGACATCGAGGACATGCAGCACCGGTTCAACGCTTGGCTATATGACGGCGAATATGCCATCGACGGAAACGTGTTCGACTGCGGAAACACCGTACGAGAAGCACTCCACCGAGGACATGGACTCCATGGCGAATGGGACAATGGAAACGGTTCTCTGATGCGTATCATGCCTCTCGCATTCACCGAAGCCGACCGGGAGACAGTCGGTGAGGTGAGCGCCATCACGCACGCCCACCGGTTGAGCCAAGAATGCTGTTGGGCTTGGGTGCAGCTGCTTCGTTCAGCGTTGCACGGCAACGGTTTAGGTCGTCTCGGTTCATATGCGAAAGGTTACGGGCGTGATTCCGTCAAATCAGGCGGATATGTGAAAGACACGTTCAACGCCGCCATCTGGTGTGTGTCCAACACCAGCAACTATCGGGACTGCGTGCTCGCCGCCGTCAACCTCGGCGGCGACACCGACACCACAGCAGCAGTCGCAGGAAGCATGGCCGGAATCCTATACGGATACGAGGCCATACCCGAAGAATGGAGGGAACAATTACAGGGCAAGAACATCATCGAACGGGTATTGGATCGTCTTTTTCCTGGGAAAAAACAATTCCCGAAAAACGAGGATTCAGCTGAATTCTCACGAATACTCTGAAGCCAACAGCCCCTGAAAGAAAGGCATTCAGATGGTTGATTCCAGGAAATCCATTCAAGCAAGACAACAACGTCGCCGAGCAAACGGTGAATTCGCGGAGGAACAGGATACCGGTCTGCCCTCCGGCGACACGTTGACGGACTTCGAATGGAAACGATTGAATAATGCGATGCTCGCCGCCGAAACGAACATCATCATGGATCCGGATGTAGCCGACTGCGCGGGATACGCCACCAGACGATTGGATGAGCTCATCGCCCGTCCGGCAAAGCCTGGCGAAACCGATGACATGCCACTGATCATTGAAAACCTGCGATACGATCCACAGGCCCCGGGCGGCTCCCATGCCGACTATATCGCCGACCATATAGAGGCCGCATACGCCGGCATACCGGTCAAAGCGCCTGACCGTACGCAATTGGAACAGGAAACCCGACAGCATATTCTCGAAACCGCATTGGATCCGAACCGGGAGCTTCACAAGCTTGGTTTGGAACCCGTACAGCTAAGCGAACACACGAACGCATACACGGGACCGCAGCCGGAGGATTGGGTCGGGGATTACGACGAGGAAGCTGCGGAACGCCGCTATGAAGCCGCATGGAAAGGAAAACAGACCAAGAAGGCCCGGTACGATGCGGCGACGGAGAAACACCTGTCACCGTTGAACGATGACATGCGTGACCTGTACGTGAAGAACGTCGACCGTGGGCTGATCAACGGCAGTGCGTTCGATGACAAGATGGCTTTCGCTGACACGCTGCATGAGCTTCAAGATGATGGCTGGAATCCGGAAAAAGGTAAGGAATACCGTCAGTCCAAGGACTTCAAGAAACTGGAAAAACAGTTGCTGGACGGGCGGAAACCGACTCGCCGATACCGTCAGATGCGCGACGCATTGTGCGACAACGAACAGGAATACCGACGGTTCATGGCCGCGACGTGGCGTCAAGGGGGCGGTCGCCCTGGCACGCTGGGATCCGGGCATCGAATACACGGTGCCGGACGCGAAACACCACACGTTCCGCATGGAGCATGACCGGCCGGGAATCGGACACATGAGCGACGGCAGCACGTATCCGGTGGGCCACACCATCATCACCGCGAACGGCATTAAACCGTCGAGCGTGATGAGCTGGATCCACCGTGAAAAGCCCGGTTCTCCTGAATGGGAGCATCGGGCACGGCAACGGTTCATGGAACAGAATGGTGGCGACTGGCATTCTGCCAGCTGATCGTATTCTGCTTCGCTAAGCGCACCGAAACTCCGGTGCGCTTTTTTGTTTTTTTCAATATCCCATTTACGTGTTATACTGAATATGTCCACATAAAAAAATGAAAGAGGAAACCAATGAGCATCACCAATCAACGGCCAAACCAGCCCAGCCACAGAATTCGCATGGGACGGCTGCCACAAAATCTACCTGCTCGACAACGGCGACGCCGACAAGAACGGCAAATACGGGTACATGCTCTCCAAGAACGGAGAAGCCGGATACAAGGTGCTGCCGGTCTCGGAACTACAGCGCGTATGGGACCAATCCTGCCCGCTCCGCTTCATCAACAACTGGGCGCTCGACAAGAATTATGTTCCCCAATGCTACGAGAAGCCCGTCACCATCGAAGCGCGTTGAAAGAGAAAGCCATGAAATCATACAAGACATACGCGGAAGAATACGGTCTGGATATCGAAGTCGTCCGATGGGTATTCAACCACATTCGCGTCACCCGATACGTCATGTCGGAACCTATCGGATACAAGATCGCCTTCAAACATCTCGGACAGCCGGTTCATCTTTCAACGGAGTGGAAAACCGGGGTCGCCGAAAAATCGTTCCGGGAAATCGTCAATATACGAAGAAAAGCCATCACGACAGAAGCAAACCCGGAACTCGTTCCAGACAAGGATTAAACATGCCGTTATTCACGCGCGTAACTCTCAACCCAGTCAACCCGGACGTGCGCAAAGTGCTGCGCTCCCCCGAAGCGATTCACGCCGTGGTCAGCGCCGCCACCTCCGGCAGTAGCCGCCCGTTGTGGCGTTTGGATGGGGATAGGCTGTATATCGTCTCCGACCAGTTGGATACGGATCGGCTCGAAGCCCGCTTGGGCAAGCCGGTCATCAGCACGCTCGACTACCGGCCGTTCCTCGACAAGCTACAGAACGGTGAGACACGTCGCTTCGCGTTGACGGCCACACCGGTAGCCAGCAAGGACGGGAAACGCACACCGTTGCGTACGCCCGCCGGAATGCACCAGTGGGCGGAACGCAAGCTCGCCCAGGCCGGAGCCCGTTTGGATGCGTTGGATATTCTCGATGTTCACGCCACCCGATTCAACCGTCAAGGCCGCAAACTTACGTTCCACACCGTCGAATACACGGGAGTATTCACCGTCACCGACCGTGACAAGCTCACCCATGCAATGCTTGCCGGTATCGGCCACGGCAAGGCCTATGGATTGGGTCTGATACTGCTTTTCTAACCACTGACCTGCGATAGTCGAAAGAAATCTTATGGCAAACCATTCATTCAACCTCGTCACCGAACCATGGATCCCCGTACTCGCGGACGGCAAGCACGAGTCCTACTCTCTGGAAACCCTGTTCGATCAGCCGACCTCTATCCGACAACTGGATATAGCCGACCCGTTGGAAAGAGTCAGCATCATGCGACTGCTGCTCGCCATCATGTATGCGGCACGTCAGGAAGGATACTCGTCCCCGGCGGAGGCAAAACGCATCATGGAAGCCGGGCGCGACCAGAAAATCATCGACTACCTGCACGCATGGGCACACCGGTTCGACCTCATGTCGGAAACAGAGCCGTTCCTGCAAGTCGCCGGCATGATGCCGCAAGGCAAACCCAAGGACTACGGTTTCACGCGCCTCCACCCCGCAATGCAACGCCCCCTCTGGCAGACCCACGACCCATACAAGCCCGTCACCCCTGCGGGAGCGGCACGAATGCTGCTCGTCTGCAACATGTACGATGTGGCCGGAGTCCACACCGGCATGAACGGCGATCCGAAAGCCGCGGGAGGCAAACGCACCCCACAGGGAGTGGCGCAAGCCGGCGGCCTCGCTCTCGCCATCATCACCGGGAACAACCTGTGGGAAACCTTGCTGCTGAACCTCACGCCGGCGGATAACGGCAACAAGCCCATCTGGGAGTATCCATCGCTCGAATGCACGGACATGGAACCGGACACCACCGGCCCCGCCTACTATTACACGTACCCGGCCCGCCGAATCCGACTGCTTTGGAACACGAATGGCCTATGCGCCGGCGCCTACGTCACCTACGGGAACCGTTCCGAATGGGCATCACCGGAGAACGAGCCCATGTCCTTCTGGACACAGGACAAGACCGGCAAATCCAAGCCGGTGAACATCACATTCGGCCCGCTGATCGACCGACCATTGTGGACGCAATGGGACAAGGCATTCGTTGAACCTGACGGCGACGAACACTATCCAGCCACCTTCCTCTGGGCTGCGAACTTCAATTCGGCCGTCAGCTTCGACACGGTTGCAGTCCAATACGGCAGCCAGTCCAGCAGCATCGCCCGAATCCGCCAAGACCACATGACCCTCGATATGCGACGTATACAAGAACACGAAAAAATCAGCGGCATCGTGGACAAACTCGTCAAACAAGCATGGCCAAAGGTCAGCAACAACGACAACCCATACGACACTTGGGCCAAAACAGACGCACTGATACTCCCCTATCTGGCAGGCGGGAAGGAACCCGACCTTGACTAACAGCTACCTCACCTGGGCACGACCCCGATTCGCCCGTCTGCAAGACGGCTACCTGAACGGCACTTACACGCGCGCCGACCTCGCCAACCTACGCAACAGTTTCAAAAAACCTTGCGGCTCGGATCCGAAGGCATCCAAATGGTCGTTGAACGGCATGAAATACCGCGGTTTCAGCAAACCAACCCTCATGGAACAGGCATCATGGTACGCATTCGGCCTATACGCCTACCATCAGCAAGGCAACCAGTACAAACCCATGTACGTGGAGGGTGAACGCTTCAACAAGGCTTTACGAACGTTGGCCGATACCGGCGAAGACGTTGACGAGCTCTACAGGAAAATGTTGAACGCGCGAAACATGCAGGAGGCCGCACCGTTCTGTCTACGGATAATCCGACTGTTGAACGAGTATGACATTCCATTGGATCACGCCCTGCTGGCATTGGATCTGGCGAGACTCAGCAAACCGGACTCGGCAAACACAGTGCGGCGCGACTGGGGCCGCTTGCTCAACTGATTGTCCGCCGGTCTGCGTTGACTTCCTCCCCCGCCTGGAGAGGCGGGGGATTCCCTATCTCGCGATAGGGTTTTCCTGTTTCACGGACGGATCGGATCGGCGGGACACATGTTCCTGCGTTCCGCCGTCCTGCCGTCTCCGCAGGCTATGACCGCCAGTCCGGCGGCTTGAATGTTTTTGGCGGCGTTCACGTCCCGGTCATGATGCGTGCCGCAGTATGGGCATGTCCATTCGCGGATGTTCAACGCCTTACGCCCCGTGCGTTTGCCGCACGTGGAGCAGGTCTGGCTGGACGGGTACCAGCGGTCGATGACGACGAGTTGGCGACCGTACCAGTCGGCCTTGTATTCGAGCATGCTCCGAAGCTCACGCCATCCAGTGTCGGTGATGCTCCGGTTCATGCCCTTCTTACGGGATTGCCCGTTCTTCAGATACCGGCCGGGGTGGTTCGGGTCCGGGACCGGCTTGCATCGTCGGCTCATGCCCTGCACGTTCAGGTCCTCGACCACCACCGTTTGGTTTTCGCGGATGAGTCGGGTGCTGAGCTTGTGCAGGAAGTCGCGACGCCGGTCGGCTATACGGGCGTGGATGCGGGCGATTTTCAGTCGGGCTTTGCGCTGGTTGTTGCTTCCTTTCTGTTTGCGCGACAGGCTCTTCTGCGCTTTTCTCAAATGCTTGGCTTCCTTGGCGCGGAATCTTGGATTGCCGATCTTCTCGCCGTCCGAGGTGATGGCGAACGATTCCAGTCCGAGGTCGACGCCCACGCTGCGATTCGAGGCGGGCAGCTCTCGCACGGCGTCCTCGACGAGGATGCTTATATGCCAGCGTTGCGCCGCATCCAGGGAGATGGTCGCGCTTGACGGAACGCATCCTTTGGGTAGGGTGCGCGACCATCGGATTGGCAGCGGTTCCCTCATTTTGGCGAGCTTCAATTCCCGCTTGCTCTCGTTCCACGTGAAAGCGTACCGGGTAAACGAGGCGGATCCGCCCCGGGACTTGCGTTTGAACGTCGGATAGTCGCCCTTATGGTTGAAGAAATTCGCGTACGCCTGTTGCAGGTGACGCAGTGCTTGTTGCAGGGGAACGCAGGACACGTCGTTGAGGAAGCCCAGGTTTTCGTCGCGCTTCCACTCGGTGAGCATCCTGCTCGTGTCCTTGAAGGTGACGTTCCTCCGGTCACGAGTCCAAGATTCGGAACGCAATGCCAACGCCTTGTTGTAAACGAGCCGGGCGCATCCCAAAGTGCGTCGCAACAGTTCCTCCTGCTGCGGCGTGGGGTAGAAACGGAACCGGTAGGCCCGTCGTACACGCTTCGAACTCATGCCTGTAATTATACCTCGATATAATTACAAAAAAGGGCGGCTAACCCCCGCCTAAAGAGGCGGGAGTCTGCGCCGCAAAAAAGGTCAATGGGCAATCAACTCGGGAAGCAGGTATGCAATTTGCATATACGGCTCACGCTTGACCTCAAAAAAAAACGGTGAAAAACTAAACTACCCACCCCGTACACGCGGGGATAAACCTGAGGGACGAAGATGCCTGACAAGCAGAACAACACCTACCTCGCGCACGCGGAGATAAACCGGTGAACGATGGACAACGACACACCGATCCTGCACCTACCTCGCACATGCGGGGATAAACCTTCAACAAAACACGTGAAAACGGATCATCACGACCTACCCCGCGCACGCGGGGATAAACCACCATTCGCTGTTGCAAGCGTCACGGTCTGTTCTGACCCACCCCGCACATGCGGGGATAAACCTCCAAAAATGGGACGAACTTATGCACATTCCGAACCTACCCCGCACACGCGGGGATAAACCGTAGCCGTTGTTCTTGCCGACGAACGCGGCCATACCTACCCCGCACATGCGGGGATACCCCCCTGTGAGCCACTTTTATTGACATCTGACTTTTCTTTGTTATACTGAATATGTCCACATAAAACAGAAAGAGGAACCAATGACCAACATCATCGAAAAACCCAAGACCAACACGCTCATCGAAGAATACCGCCAACAAGCACTGGCATACGGGCACGAAAAAGCAATCCGCACCTTCGCCACCCCCATGCTCCAAGCATGGGAGAAAGCCTGCGAAGGATACGCCGACGAAGACACGAAACTCGAAGGGTTCGCGGACCTCATGTCCGAAGTATTCAACGTCAGAGATGCGGCAATCGCCGCCGCCATCAACCCACGATTCAAGATCGGGACCATCATCAACCTCGCGGCGAAAGCCCACACGCCATACTATAAGAGGCTTCTTTCCAAAACACTTGCCGATGGGTTCACCAACCCCGATATCAAACCCGACCACGACCGGCTACACAATGCCATCACAGCCGCGTGCGGTCTCACCGACCTTGCCTCGGAGAAGAAGTACCGCGCCCATCCCCTTGCCGTCGCCGCCTATCTCTCATGGTGGGACGGGAAGATGGAGGACGCATATTCCTACGCGATTCTCGCTCTCGATGCGGATCAGACCACGAGTCTCGCAGCGCTCGTTCTGGCCGCGCTGTCGAAGGGCAAAAAGCCCGCCTACCTCAACTAGTCCTCACCATCGTTCGCGGGGCTTCCCGCCCGGCAGCCCCCCTACGGACAAAACGGAACCAATCCACCATCCACCAAAGAAAAACCAACAGGAGAAACAATATGGGATTGTTCATCGACATCCACGCCATCCAGACCCTTCCGCCAGCCAACCTCAACCGCGACGAGAACGGACGACCCAAGACCGCCATCTACGGTGGCGTGCCACGCATGCGCGTCAGCTCACAAGCATGGAAGAAGGCCATTCGCGACAACTTCCGCGACACCCTCGACACCGGCAGGCTCGGCTCGCGCAGCCGTGAGTTCACCAAGATGATCGCCCAACGCCTCGACCGTGATCCGGAGGACGAGCGCCTACTGAAAGCCACCGGCGAACTGATGAAGGCGGCCGGCCTTCCCTCTGACAAGAACCGACCCGGCAGCACCAGCGCGCTCCAGTTCTTCGGTGAACAGCAATGGCAGAAGCTCGCCCAATACGCCGAGGAAGCATACGGCAGCACCGATCCGAAGAAGTCCGTCGCCTCCCATCGTACGGACATCAAGAAGCTGCTCGACTCCGACCGGAGCATCGACATCGCGCTCTTCGGACGTATGAGCGCCAGCAGCGACAAGGGCACCGGCAGCGAGTACGTGGTGGATGCGGCCAGCCAGTTTGCGCACGCCATCAGCGTGAACCGAGCAGACGTGGAAAACGATTATTATGCGGCCGTTGACGACTGCGACAACACGAGCGGCGCCGGCATGATCGGTGAAACCGGATACTTGAGCGCCACCCTCTACCGTTACGCCTGCGTCGACGTGAACCTGCTGAACCGTAACCTCGGATACGATAAGGAAGCCGTGCGGCTCGCCCTGTCCACGTTCCTGAACGCCTTCGCATTGAGCCTGCCGTCCGGCAAACAGAACAGTTTCGGACATCAGACGCTCCCCTCGTTCATCGAAACCGTAATCCGCACCGACCGTCCCATCAACCTCGTGGAAGCCTACGAGAAGCCGGTCAATACTGACACGATTCCCACCAGCGTGCAACGACTGCTCGAACAGCAGGCCGACTATCAGAACACGTATGGTCTGGCCGCAGCCGACACGTTCACCATGGCCGACCTGAACGCGCGCAAGGCGATGGACAAGGAGCAGCAAGACACATTGCTCACACTCCCCCAGCTGGTCAGCGAGACCACCAGCACCATCATCAAGGCGCTCTGATCACCATGCCGACCCTACTGCTCCAGTTGAAAGGCCCGTTGCAATCATGGGCCACCGAAGACGGGTACACGCACCGCAACACCGGCAGCCTACCCACCAAAAGCGGAGTCATCGGACTCGTCGCATCCGCTTTGGGACGTGCCCGTGGAAGCGACATCAGCGACCTCGCAGCCCTCCGATTCGGCGTGCAACCAGTCCACACGGGCCCACGGTTGACGGACTTCCAAACCATGGGTAGACGAGCGGACGGCAAACCCAACCCGTTGGAAACGAAGGAATACCTACAGGATTCCACGTTCACTGTCGGGTTGGAGTCCAACAATCTACGACTCCTGCGAACAATCGGCGCCGCTATCCAACACCCCGTATACATGCCGTACTTGGGACGACGCGCCTGCCCGCCAGCCGGCCCTATCCGAGTCGGACTGGTAGACAAGCCGTTGGAACAGGCGTTCAAAGGCAAGGAACAGGCGCACGTCGAAACCATCGATGGCACGGAAGCACACTGGGATCAGCCAGCCAACAACCGAGTATTCCAGGCACGCTACTCCAATGCTATTGACCCGTTATTCAATGCGGTAGCCGAAGCGCAGAAAAAGTTGAAGCCATGAGCGACTTCACGCCGGCGGACCTGCCACGGGTGGCGGAACGTATACCCTACCTGTACTTGGAGCAGTGCGTCATCAAACGCATGAACAATGCGCTGGTAGCGGCGGACGAGAACGGCGAAACCCAATTGCCCATCGCGACCATCGCGGTGCTCATGCTCGGGCCCGGCACAACCATCACGCATGATGCCGTCGTCCTGGCAAGCGACACCGGCGCGATCATCGTATGGGCCGGAGAGCAGGGAGTCCGCCACTATTGTAGCGGTTCCGCACTCACCGGCTCCACCAGACTTCTGGAACAGCAGGCCAGACTCGTATCCAACGAGAGGTCACGTCTCATGGTCGCCCGACGAATGTACGCGATGCGGTTTCCCGGCGAAGATCTGTCCCATACGACGATGCGTCAACTGCTCGGCATGGAAGGCACCCGAGTCGCAGCCCTGTACACGGCTGAAGCGAGACGCAACGGCATACAGTGGCATGGTCGGAAATGGGATGCCCGTGGCGGAGCGGTGAACATCGCGCTATCCACGGCCAATAGCTGCCTGTATGGTGTCGTCCATGCGGCGATCACCGCATTGGGATGCAGTCCGGCACTCGGTTTCGTTCACTGCCACAATCGTCGCTCGTTCCTCTTCGACATCGCGGATCTGTACAAGGCGGAGTATTCGATCCCGCTGGCTTTCCGACTGCACGCCTGCACTCCCAGCCTGGTTGGCGGAATCGCACGACGACGCATGCGTGACATGATGCAGGACGGCAGACTGCTGGAACGTTGCGTACATGATGTTTCCACCCTCCTCTCGGAGGAGCCCGATAACGAGGACACTTGTTCCGTCTGGACTGGCGGGCAACGATACGGGAAAGCCGGCCGATCATGGGCACCGTCGTGATACGACTCGAAAGCGCTCCACAAGGACTGCGCGGACACCTATCCCTATGGATGGTGGAAATCAGCAGCGGCGTATACGTCGGAGACCTCAACACCCGGATTCGTACGCGACTCTGGCAACGAATCCTCTCGGAACTCGGCACGGGCAGAGCGACGATGGCATGGCATTCCCAGCATCAGCTACATGTCAGCAGCCAAAACGGAAAGAAGACGATAACCGCTTTCGACGGAACCATCCTAATGTCCAGACCGCCTAAAGCCAAGGACAATACGCCCTGAAAACAGGTACGCAATTTGCATAAACGGCCCTCGCATGGCATTGAAAACGTTGAAAACTAAACTGATCTACCCCGCACACGCGGGGATAAACCGGTTCTCGACGCAGTCGACCAGTGGAGGAAATCATCTACCCCGCACACGCGGGGATAAACCGATGAGGGTTCTAACCCGCCGATGGTGGCGATAATCTACCCCGCACACGCGGGGATAAACCGGTCAGAATGTGGATGAATGTGGATAAAAACGCATCTACCCCGCACACGCGGGGATAAACCGCACGAAGAAAAATATTCCGGGATTGGCATTGCATCTACCCCGCACACGCGGGGATAAACCTGGCCATGATCAAGCAGACCCTCGGCATCTGACATCTACCCCGCACACGCGGGGATAAACCCTTGGTGGACTTCGTCGCGCGCAATGTTCATGAATCTACCCCGCACACGCGGGGATAAACCCGTGTCGCGCGCCGCCCAATGGTCGATCAGACGATCTACCCCGCACACGCGGGGATAAACCGAAAGAGATACTGGCTCGTCCGCAGACGTTATGATCTACCCCGCACACGCGGGGATAAACCCGATGCCGAGCGCACGCCCACGTCTGAGGATCGATCTACCCCGCACACGCGGGGATAAACCTGAAGATCATCACCCAGCCGCTGCGCGAACTGAATCTACCCCGCACACGCGGGGATAAACCGAGGTGCAGTAAACACGGCAAGGCTGACGTTGCATCTACCCCGCACACGCGGGGATAAACCAATGATGTACGACGATCAGGGACACGTGACCACATCTACCCCGCACACGCGTGGATAAACCCCTGGGATTCACCATCGTCGCCGACGGCGTGGAATCTACCCCGCACATGCGGGGATAAACCATAGACTCACACCACATCACGAGCAGGAATACGATCTACCCCGCACACGCGGGGATAAACCTTGGCAACATTTCGTGTACCACGTCGGCGTGGGATCTACCCCGCACACGCGGGGATAAACCGTAGTGAACTCCGATTCCACCGATGACAGCATGATCTACCCCGCACACGCGGGGATAAACCGTTGGTCAATGGGCATCAGGTTTATCGTGTCCCCATCTACCCCGTACGCGCGGGGATAAACCTAAGACCCTGTACCAGTTCACGATTGATGCCGAATCTACCCGCGCATGCGGGGATGGTTTATTATATGTTTTTCCCATTTACCTGTTATACTGAATACGTTCACATAGAAATGAAAGAGGAAAAACAATGAGCCCTTCGGAAGCCAGTGCCACGAAAATCCCTGCCACCTCCATAGACCGGCACTAATTGAAGTGGGGGGTAAAAATGAATCATCCAGATCAACTCAGCCGTGAATATGCGGCGATCCTTCCCGCCTTGAAAGACCACGGCTATCGAGCCGACGTGAAAGCAAGCATCGCCGACGAACGTTTCATCTTGGTCGTCAGCGGCAAACCCACCACAAGAATCTACCGGGACGGAGGATGGGTTCGCGACGATGGTGCGAGAGGATCCACTCCAGCCGACCTACTCAGCTTCTACCAGCATGAGCATTACACGGAAGCCCTGAAACATTGGAAGAACAAGGATTGGCGTGGAATCGCCCGTGACCTGCTAATCGACAACGGTGTCCGCATGGGATCGGTCCTGTCCGCCGTTTTCGAGGGTGCTCATTTGGACGTGGAGTATCGACCGTTATCCGGCCCGGTGGAAACCATACGTTTCAACCGTGTGCAAAGGAAAACGGAAGACATGCTGAATCGCATGCGACAGGCGAACATGGCTGACCAACTGTCGGAAGCCGCATAAAAACCACGCAACTTATTCAAACATCAACAAGGAGATTCACCCCCAGTGAGGACACTAATCCAGGCCCTGAAAACCAAAGAGTTGAGGAAGAAGATTCTCTTCGTCCTGTTCATCATCATCGTCT
>PPYF01027876.1_pt1 | contig 16915 bp, 11 predicted proteins | sample 1559871 | NCBI WGS metagenome assembly PPYF01 (sample SAMN08240021, study PRJNA423297) | Human gut metagenome, whole genome shotgun sequencing project.
CGCCGGCGACCATGCCATCGATTCGCAGGACTCCCGCTACTGGGGCCTCCTCCCCGAGAAATTCATAGTGGGAGTCGCGGTCAAGTTTTAAGTTTTCCGTTGTCCGTTTTCCGTTTTATCGGACTGGTCAGACCGGTCGGACTGGTCAGACCGGTCGGACCGGTCAGACAAGTCTGACTTGTCCGACAACGGAAAACTGACAACGGACAACGGAAAATCAACAATTTTTATGAACTTATGAAAATTTTGTATTAAATTTGGCTCATAATACTGATTGACATGAAAAAAGATCTAAGCGTCATGAAAAGATACAGCATCTGTTGTGGCATATGCATCCTGGCGGCGTCGCTTCTCGGCGCCTGCGGTTCGCCGAAGGAGGGGGACTCGCGGGAGGGGGCCAAAGGTGGTAAGGAGAAGGTGGAGGAGGCGTCGAAGGTCACGGCCGTGAGTGTCGTGAAACTCCGCGACACCGACTTCAACCATGAGATTGTCAGCAACGGCAAGGTGACCGGCCACGAGAGGGCCGACCTGCGGTTTGCTACCGGCGACGCCATCATCACGGCTGTGTATGTGAAAAACGGTTCGCATGTGGCCAAAGGTGCGCGGCTGGCGATGCTCGACGACATTGAGTTGCGCGAGAAAGCGGAGCAGGCGGCCACGGCATTGGCGAAGGCGGAACTCGAACTCAAGGATGCACTTATCGGCCAGGGATTCGATCCTGACGACGCAGCTTCGGTGCCACCCGATGTGATGAGGCTGGCACGTCTGCGCAGCGGATACACGGAGGCGGAGGCCAATCTGGCGGCGGCAAAACGGGCGCTGTCGGAGGCTGTGCTGACGGCTCCTTTCGCCGGCACCGTGGCCAATCTCACCGGAAAACCCTGGAACCGCCCAGACGGCTCGAAACCGTTCTGCACACTGATAGGCGCGGCGATGGACGTGCGGTTCAGCATACTCGAGAGCGAGCTTCCACTCTTAGCGCCCGGCGACAGGGTGGAGGTGTCACCCTATTCGTCGGCGCAGACCTACACGGGGCGCGTGGCGGAGATCAATCCTGTGGTCGACGAGAACGGACTCGTGGAGATCACTGCCTCCGTGGCGCAGGGGAAGGGTCTCTTCGACGGCATGAACGTGAAGGTCAGCGTGCTCAAGTCGGTAGGGCGCCAGCTTGTGGTGCCGAAGAGCGCCGTGGTGGTGCGCTCCGGGCGACAGGTGGTGTTCACGCTCGACAAAGACGGGAAGAGGGCCCTCTGGAACTATGTGCAGACCGGCCTCGAGAACCTGGATGAATATACCATAACCGACGGCCTTGAGGAGGGTATGGACGTAATCGTGAGCGGCAACGTCAACCTGGCCCACGAGGCGCCGGTTGCGGTAATGAGATAATTGACAAAATGGTACGCTTTCTCATACAAAGGCCGATCGCGGTCATCATGGCTTTCCTGGCCTTCTTCATAATCGGGATCGTCACCTATAAGGCGATTCCGGTGACGCTGTTGCCGTCGGTCGACATACCGCACGTCACGGTGCGGATATCCGCGGCCAACACGTCGGCACGCGAGCTGGAGAACACTGCCACGGCACACGTGAGGCGCCAGCTGCAGCAGGTGGCCGGACTGAAGGAGATACACAGCGAGAGCCGCGACGGCTCCGCCACCATCAGGATGGATTTCGACTACGGTGTAGACATCGACCTGGCCTTCATAGCTGTCAACGAGAAGATCGACGCTGCCATGAACTTACTCCCGCGCGACATGGAGCGCCCCAAGGCCATAAAGGCGAGCGCCACCGACATCCCCGTGCTCTATCTCTCCATGACCCTGCGCGAGGGTGACGACGAGGAGCGATTCCTCGAGCTGGCGAAGGTGGCCGACAGTTCCGTGCGCCATCGTCTGGAGCAGCTTCCGGAGGTGGCGATGGTCGACGTGACCGGGGTGCCGTCGCGCATGCTCCGCATAGTGCCCGACAAGGCGCGCACGGAGGCCGCGGGAATCACCCCCGCCATGATCGAGGGGGCGCTTACAGCCGCCAACGTAGCTCCGGGGAGCATGACCGTCAGGGAGGGGTATTACGAATACAACGTGTCGGTGGCCAACAGGCTGCGCACGCCGCAGGACGTTGCCGACATATACCTGCGCCACGGCGACAGACTGATACGCCTGGGCGACATAGCCTCCGTGGAGACTGTGGAGCGGGAGCCCGACGGCATCTCCGAGTATGGCGGCAAGCGCGCCGTCACCTTAGCGGTGATAAAGCAGAGCGAGGAGAACATCGACCGGCTCAAGGAAACGCTCTCGGCAGTTATCGCGGAGATGGAGAGCGAATATCCGGAGATCGCCTTCGCCGTGACGCGCAACCAGACGGAGCTTCTCGACTATTCGATATCCAACCTTGTGCAGAACCTGATACTGGGTCTCATCTTAGTGTTCCTGCTCACGGCCCTTTTCTTAGGCGACCTGCGCACCCCCTTCGTGATCGGCATCTCGATCGTGACGGCGCTGGTGCTGACTTTCCTGTTGTTTTATCTCTGCCACGTCTCGCTCAATGTCGTCTCGCTCTCCGGCCTTATCCTGGCCGTGGGGATGATGATCGACAATTCCGTGATCGTGACGGAGAACATCACGCGCGAGCGTCAGGCCGGCCTCCCCTTGGCGGAAGCCTGCGACCGCGGCACTTCCGAGATGATCACCCCCTTGCTCAGCAGCTCGCTCACCACCGTGGCCGTGTTCGTGCCTCTAATATTCATGAGCGGCATAGCGGGAGCCATCTTCGCTGACCAGGCATTCTCGATCACGGCGGGATTAGGGGTGTCGTATGTGGTCGGGATAATGTTGCTGCCGGTGCTCTACAAAGTGTTCTTCACGCGGCGCGGCAAAGGTGGCGCCGCAGGGAAGGAGATCGCCTGGAAGACCACCGACCGCACCGACCGCGTGATGGCGCGGTTCTACAACAGAGGAGTCGACGCCGTTTTCGCCCATAAAGGGATATGGCTCGCGGCCACGGCCTGTGTCATGCCCCTGTGCGCCGTGCTTTTCCGCGTGATGGATGTGGAACGCATGCCGGCCATAGAACAGGCCGAGACCATGGTGAGGATAGACTGGAACGAGAACATCGACGTGCGCGAGAACGCACGCCGGGCACGCGAGGCCGTGGAGGCCTGCGGGAATGAAGTGGTGGAGCACTCGGCGTCGGCCGGAGTGCAGGACTATATTCTCGATGCCGGAGCGGGACTGTCGCGCAGCGAGGCCGAGCTATATCTGCGCGCCGCCGGCCCTGCGGAGCGCGCGCGGCTCGAGCGGAAAATGGCCGGGGCGATCGCCCGCGGATGGCCGGAAGCGACGGTGGAGTTTTATCCCCCTGATAATATTTTTGAGAAGATCTTCGCCTCCGATGAATCGGAGGTGGAGGCGCGGCTTACCCCCCGCGGGGCGCGCTCATGCTCCGATCCTGCGGAATACTCGGCGCTCGTGGAGCGTATCGCGGAGCGTGCCGGAGAGCCCGCGCTCACCGCGCAGACCCGCGTGCAGACCGACATCGTGGCCGACAACCGGCTGATGGCCCTCTACGGGGTAGATCCTTCGGAGACCGACCGCGCGCTGCGCTCCGCATTCCGCGAAGAGGCGGCCACGACACTGCGCACCTTCAGCGAGTATATGCCCGTGGCGGTCAGCACACCGAAAGCCGACCTGCGGACCGCGCTGGCGCAGACCATGGTCGAGGCGAAGCGCCCCGAAGGTACTGACGCCGCCTCGGCCGGGAAAGCCCTGATACCGCTCTCGGCCCTCGTCACAATCTCGGAGTCGACCGACTTCCGCGAGATCCTTGCCGGAAAGAACGGCGAGTATCTGCCGGTGGCGTATGAGGGGACTGCCGATCCGGAAGCCACCGCCGAGGCTGTGACCGCGGCCGTCAGGGAGACGGGAGGATGGGACGCCGAACTCACCGGCTCGTTCTTCTCCGACTCCCGCATGATGGAGGAGATGGCCATGATACTGTTGGTGTCGGTGGTGCTGATGTATTTCATACTCTGCGCGCAGTTCGAGAGCTTCCTGCAGCCGCTGATCGTGCTGCTCGAGATCCCGCTCGACACGGCGTTCGCCCTATTCACCCTCTGGATATTCGGCTTCTCGCTCAACATCATGTCGGCCATAGGCATAATCGTGACCTGCGGCATCGTGGTCAACGACTCGATACTCAAGCTCGACGCCATCAACGGCCTGCGCAAGGAGGGACTGCCACTGCTGCAGGCCATACACACCGCCGGGGAACGCAGGCTCCGCCCCATAGTCATGACTTCGCTCACCACGATAATAGCCATGGTGCCGATGCTTTTCACCGACGACATGGGAAGCCAGCTGCAGCGGCCGCTCGCCGTGGCCATGATCGGCTCGATGGTGGTCGGTACGCTCGTCAGCATCTTCATCATCCCCCTTGTATATTACATAATCTACCGAAAACACGACAACAATGTCATCACAGCACACTGACAAGATACGCGCCGCCGCTGCCGCCCTGGTCATGCTCCTGCTTCCCGCGGCACTCCTCGCGCAAAATCCCGGGGAGGGACGCACCGTGCGCCTCGGCCTGCAACGCGCCATAGAAATAGCCTCCGACAGTTCGCTGGCCTCGTTCCGCTTCCGCAACCTCTACATGGCAGGATTCTGGGAATACCGCTCCTTCAGGGCCAACCGCCTGCCGAGCCTCAACCTCAACCTGACGCCGGCGCGCTATTACCGCGACATAACCTCGCGCTACGACTACGAGAACAATATCGACGTCTACCGCGCACAGCAGTCGTATTACGCTTCGGCGGGGCTCGACATACGCCAGAATCTCGACTGGCTCGGCGGAACGTTCTTCATAGAGTCTGACCTGTCGTTCATGCGCAACTTCGGGGCATCGACGTTCAGCCAGTACTCGAGTGTGCCGGTGAAGATCGGCTACCGTCAGGACCTGCTCGGCTACAATGCTTTCAAGTGGGAGAAGAGGATAGAGCCGCTGAAATATGAGAAGGTGAAGAAAGAGCTGATCTACAATATGGAGACCGTGTCGGAGAGTGCCGTGTCGTATTTCTTCGACCTGGCCCTGGCGCAGACAGAATACCGCCTGGCGCGGGAGAACCTTGTCTCGGCCGACACCCTTTACACGCTTGGCGAGAGGCGCTTCAGGATAGCCGCCATATCGCAGGCTGAACTGCTGACGCTGAAACTCGATCTGGTCAACGCCCGCAATTCCCTCGAGAACTCGCGCATAGCCCTGAAGAGGGCCAACGCCTCGCTGGCAGCTTTCCTCGGCATGGACCGCGACACGCGGCTGGAGGTGGAGCTCCCCTCGCTGACTGCCTTGAGGAGGGTTGACGCGACGGAGGCTCTCATGCACGCGCGCGACAACAGTCCCTCAATACTGGAGCAGAGGCAGGCGGTGCTCGAGGCGCGGCAGACCGTGGACAGGACACGCAAGGAAAACAGGTTTTCGGCTTCGCTCAATGCCAGCGTGGGCTTCAACCAGGTGGGCGACAACCTCCGGGGCGCCTACCGCGACCTTATGCGTCAGGATCTCGTGTCGCTGTCGGTGTCGATTCCGCTCGTCGACTGGGGCGTGAGGAAAGGGAAGCTCAATATGGCGCTGAGCAATCTCGATGTGGCCGAGATTGCCGAGCGGCAACAGCTGCAGACGCTCGATGAGGAGGTGACGGTGACGGTCGATGACTACAACATACAGCTCGACCTCATAAAATCGGCCGAGGAGGCGATGGATCTCGCGGAGAGGGCCTACGCGCAGACACAGCAGCGCTTCATGATCGGCAAGACCGATCTGAGCAGCATGACGCTGGCCTCTTCGCGCCGGCAGGAGGCCTCGAAAAACTATATATCCGCGCTAAAGAATTATTGGCTGAACTACTACAAGCTGAGGCGCCTGACGCTCTTCGACTTCGAGACGGGCCTGGCGCTGACGCGTAAGTTTGATCTTGACAACGGGGTGAGATGAGGTCGGGATTCTCCATAATAGTGATAGTCATCGCTCTCTCGCTGCTTGGGCTGCTGTTGCTGCCCGGGCTGCCGGTGAAGCTCTTCCCATCGCGCGAGCTCCCTTCGCTGACGGTGTCATTCTCGATGCCGGGCAATTCCTCGCGGGTGGTGGAGCAGGAGGTGACAGGCCGTCTGGAGGGAGCCCTGACAAGGGTGAAGGGGGTGAAGGAGGTTGACTCCCGCTCGTCGGCGGGGAGGGGATCAGTGACTGTCAGTCTCGACAGCCATGCCGATGTGGAGATGGCGGCCATGGAGGTGTCGGCGATCGTGAGGCAGCTATGGAGCGGCTTCCCGGAGGGGGTGACCTATCCCGTGGTCTCCACCCGTAAGGCCAACAATGAGGCCGGAGGCCCTTTCATGACTTACACGGTGATCTCGCCGGAGTCGCCCATGGCTATCGAGGCCTATGTGAGAGACCGGATCTCCCCTGTGCTCTCCGATATTGCCGGGGTGGCCGAGGTGAGCATCCACGGGGCTTATCCGATGGAATGGAGCGTGGAGTATGACTCCGACCGGCTCTCGGCGTTGGGGCTTACCCCAGGCGACCTCGCTGACGCCATAGGGCGGCATTACGGGCAGGAATTCCTCGGCATGGCCCGCAGTGGCGAGCGCACGCTGCGTGTTGTGAGGAAGCCGCAGGGGGACGCCGCGACGTTCGACCCGGCGGCGATCCATATACGGACGGCCGCAGGGGAGACAGTGTCGCTCGACCGCCTCGTGAGGGTGCGCCACTCCGAGGGTAAGCCTTCGTCGTATTTCCGCATCAACGGCCTCAATTCGATATACCTCAACATCGTGGCCGGGGAGACTGCCAACCAGATCGAGACCTCCGACGCAGTGGCGGCGAGAATGGAGAAGATAAGGGAGGCGGCGCCGGAGGGGATGGAGTTCATACTCGGTTCCGACCGCACGGAGAGCATTCGCGAGGAACTCGACAAGATATACTTCCGCAGCGGCCTGACGGTGCTCATCCTGTTGGTGTTCATTGTCATCGTGACCCGTGATCCGCGCTACACGCTGCTGATCACCGTGAGTCTGGCCGTGAACCTCGCGGTGGCACTGATCTTCTACCGACTGCTTGGCATAGAGATACAGCTCTATTCGCTGGCCGGAATCACCATATCTCTCAATCTCGTGATCGACAACACGATCGTGATGTGCGACCACTACATGCGCCGGCGCGACCGCCGGGCTTTCCCGGCCATACTCGCGGCCACCCTCACCACTGCCGGCGCACTTGTGGTGGTGTTCCTGCTCGACGAGGAGGTGAGGCTCAATCTCCGCGATTTCGTCACGGTGGTGATCATCAACCTGCTTGTGAGCCTTGCCGTGGCCCTTTTCCTCGTGCCGGCGCTTGCCGACAGGATGAGGGTCGGGAGGCGCGCGCGACGCCGCCGCCCACGCCGTGGCCACGGACGCTCCGTGGCGCTTTTCCTGGTGCGCGTCTACAGAGGCTACATACGCTTCGCCCTGCGTTGGCGTTGGGCCTTCTTCCTGCTGATGGCCGCGATAATAGGGGGCACGGGCTGGCTTTTCTTCGAAAAGGTGAGGGAGGGTGTCTACTTCAACCGCGATACAGATACGGAGAAGCAGCTATATATCAACGCCTCTCTTCCCAATGGCTCGACCGTGGCGCAGATGGACGCGCTCATAAGGCGTATGGAGGCATTTCTGGCCACACAGAAAGGTATAAGTATGTTTGAGACTAATGTCTACAACGGACAACGGGGTTCGATAGCCGTTCGTTTTGACAAGGATAAAGGTTCGGGAGCCTATCCCTACAGGCTTAAGGCTGAGGTCGTGGCCAAGGCGCTCACGATGGGTGGGGGCAGCTGGAGTGTATACGGCCTCGATGACAACGGCTTCAACAACGATGTGCGCGAGTCGGCGGGTAGCTACCGCGTGAAACTACTCGGTTTTGACTACGACGAACTTATGGCACATGCCATGGAGCTTCGCGATTCGTTGCTGACACTACGGAGGATAAAAGAGGTGGATGTGAGGTCGGATTTCTCCTACTGGAAAGACGACTACACGGAGTTTCAGCTTGACATCAGGCGGGAAGATCTGCTGAAGGCGGGAGTGACTGTCGGGGAGTTATACGGGGCGTTGAATTCGGCGTTCGGGCGCGACATACATGCCGCCACGGTGGTCGACGGACCGTATGCGGAGCCGATAAGGCTTTCGTCGCGTCAGAGCGGCATCTACGACGTGTGGTCGCTTACTAACGTGCCCTTCAATGTGAGAGGGAAGAGTTTCAAGCTGTCGGATTTCGCCAGCTTCGGCAAGTCGCAGGCTCCGCAGGATATAGTGAAGGAGAATCAGAGCTACAGACTCTGTCTGCAGTATGAGTATATCGGCTCGGCAGAGCAAGGGAAGAAGGTGCTGGAGCGAAAGCTGGAGGAATTCAACGCCACCCTCCCCGCGGGTTATTCGGCCGAGAGGGATGAGAACGTGTGGGGCTGGAATGAGAAAGACCTCTCGCGCTATTGGCTTCTGGGGCTCGTGGCGCTCATAATCTTCTTCATATCGGTCATACTTTTCAACTCTCTGGCGCGACCGCTCGCCATCATCGCGGTGATTCCGATGTCGTATGTGGGAATCTTCCTGACGTTCTGGCTGTTTGATCTCAAGTTTGACCAGGGTGGCTTCGCGTCGTTTATTCTTCTGAGCGGCATCACGGTGAACGCCGCCATATATCTGATAAGCGAGTTCGGAGGCCTGCGTATGAGGGACAGAACAGATGCCTGCGACCGCCGCAGGGCGGTGAGAAGGTATATGCAGGCGTTCAGGGTGAAGATCATGCCGATACTGATGACGGTGCTATCTACGGTGCTCGGGTTCATACCGTTTCTTGTCGGGGCATCGAAAGAGGGATTCTGGTTTCCGCTTGCCGCCGGCACAATCGGAGGTCTCGTATTCTCCCTCTTCGCCATCGTCTTCTATCTGCCGCTGCTGATACTGCGATGCGCTTCGCGCAAAATGTCAAGAGTGAAGGGTGAAGAGTGAAGGGAGAAGGGCGATGCGCTCCGCGCAAAATATTAAGTATAAAGCATTTGATATTGAAGAGGAAGGGTGAGGACTCTCAACACTCAACACTCAACACTCAACACTAAACACTCAACATCAGATCGGTGGTATTTGGAAAATTTATATTAATTTTGCGGGACGGCGGATTGTGGCGCGGATGCGTCAGGATGATGATGCTCCGGATGCTGAGGATCACGAAGCTGACAGTCGCGGCAAGAGGGCCGTTTGTTATTGATTTTGAGTGATGAATGAGAATATGGAATCTGGACTGAGATATCTTGTGGTCGGCACTGGGGGCGTGGGCGGAAGTATCGCCGCTTTCCTGACGCTGGCCGGAAAAGACACGGAGTGCATAGCACGCGGCGAGGCTCTGGAGATGATGAAGAGGCGTGGAATGCTTTTCCATTCCGCGATAAAGGGAGACTGCCGTGTCGATGTGAAAGCATATGGCGAGGATGAGTATGAGGGAAAGGCGGATGTGATATTCGTGACGGTGAAGGGTTATTCCATCGACAGTATCGGCGACGTCGTACGTAAGGCGTCGCACGCCGGCACGATCGTAATACCCGTGCTCAACGTCTATGGCACCGGGGAGCGGATAAGCCGTCTTGTGCCGGAGGTAAACGTGCTCGACGGCTGCATCTATATCGTGGGCTTCAAGAGCGGCGTGGGGGAGATAACCCAGATGGGAGATATCTTCCATCTCGTGTTCGGAGTGCCGCGTGGGAGACATGTGGCGCCGGAACTTCTCGACAAGGTTTGTTCCGACCTCCGGGAGAGCGGCATAAAGACTACCCTCAGTGACAACATAGACCGCGACACGTTTATCAAATGGTCGTATATCTCCGCCATGGCCGTGACCGGAGCCTATTACGACATACCGATGGGCCCGATACAGCATCCGGGGAGGGAACGCGACACGTTCATAGCCCTCACGCGCGAGAGCGAGGCCCTCGGCCGCAGTCTCGGTATCGACTTCGGATGCGACCTTGTGGAGCATCATCTCGCCGTAGTCGATTCCCTTGACCCTCACAGCACGGCCTCGATGCAGAAGGATATAAAGGCCGGACATGTCAGCGAGATACAGGGGCAGCTCTTCGACATCATCGACCGTGCCCGTGAGGCCGGGGTAGCCACACCTGCCTACGACGAGGTTGCCCGGCGCTTCCGTCGCTGACCTGTCCTTATATGAGGCGATGAGAAAACGTCGGCTTGTAGGTCATCTCTGAAAAATAAAGGCCTATAAGCCGATGTTATATTTTGTGGTGAATCAGATTTTTATTAACTTTGGGGAGTTATTGGCCGATAAAGTCGATAACAAGGTGCAAATACATTTAATCTAAATCATCAATCGTTGTGAAAATCGTAAATTTTATCAGGAGAGCCGGCATTGTGTCGGTTATGGCCGGTGTCGCGTCGGGATCTTTCGCCCAGATCTCATCTGACGGCGGGAAAACGACTGTCGACTTCTCGTCGCATGTCGCGGGACAGAAAGGTCGGTACGTGGTCATGCGCGCGGACAGCCGCTTCGGGGAATACAAGCGGATCGGCAAGACGTCGAAACCTGTCTTCGTAGACAAGCATCCGGGCAAGACTTGGACTTCATGCTATTACCGGATTCTCGATGAGAAAGGAGACACCGTGGCTCTTATGTCGCGCGACATCGATCTTTTCGGGGAGAATGTCTATGTCTTCAGCCCTTCCGACGACATGACGGCAGTCGGGAGAGAGATCAATGCCGTGCACGCCGCCATGTTCCGCCAGGAGATGAGCCCCGACCGTTATGCCATATTGTTCCGCCCGGGCGACTACACAGAGGCAGGGCTGCTGAAGATACCTTTCTACGTGCATATGGCCGGTCTTGGGCAGACCCCCTATGAGGTGAAGGTTGACAATATCCACACTCCTCCGCATCTCAGGAACGACAACGGCACATGCACGTTCTGGAGGTCGCTGGAGAATCTCTCGGTGGTCGGGCCGGAATCGTATGACCACGAGGAGATGTTTAACTGGGCTGTGTCGCAGGCCGCTCCGATACGTCGTGTATATTCGCAGCGGACGGTGCGCTATCAGTGGAAATACGGCTGGGTGAGCGGCGGATTCACGGCCGACTGCAAATTTGACGCACCTGCAGGATCTGACGGCCAGCAGCAATGGTATACACGCAATTCCTTCCTCGGCAAGGGTCGCGGCAAGTTTGCCGAGGGTGCCTATAACTTTGTGTTCAACGGCGTGGAGCTCGGCGATGGCGCTGATAAAGAAAGCTATATCTGCGACGACTGGACCAAAGGCAGCAACGTGACTTTCATTGAGGAGACTCCTGTAGTGCGTGAGAAGCCCTTTCTCTTCATCGGTGACGACGGACGGTATAAGGTGTTCCGTCCCGCGCTGAAGATGAACTCCAAGGGGGTGAGCTACACGCGTGACGATATGGGGAAAGGGGAGACGCTCGATCTTCTCGACAGTTTCTTCATAGTCAAGCCCGGAGTGACGGCGGCTGAGATCAACGCGAATCTGAAGGCAGGTAAAAACATACTGCTGACTCCGGGCATGTATGAGATATCCGAGCCGATACGCATATCGCGGCCTGACGCGATAGTGATGGGTCTGGGCTGGGCCACGATCGTGCCCGGAGCGGAATGCCGCGATGCCGCGATGGTGATAGACGATGTGGACGGGGTGCAGGTGGCGTCGATTCTTTTCGACGCGCATAATTCGTCGACCAACCTTCTCCGGGTGGGTGACGGTGTCAGCGGTCGCAGCCATAAGGATAATCCTGTTGTGCTCAACGATCTTTTCTTCCGCATAGGTGGCTTCATACCTCATAAGGTGCATGTGGATTGCGCCGTGGAGATCAACAGCGACGATGTGGTGGGCGATCATTTCTGGATCTGGCGTGCAGACCATGGTGTGCGTGGTTCGGTGGGCTGGGATGTGAATACAGCCGACCATGGTCTGGTGGTCAACGGACGCAATGCCACGATCTACGGCCTTTTCAACGAGCATTTCCAGAAATACCAGACTCTCTGGAACGGCGAGGGTGGCAGAGTGTATTTCTATCAGTGCGAGACTCCGTATGACGCTCCCTCGCAGGAGGTGTTCATGAGCGAGAACGGCACTCGTCCCGGTTATGCGGCCTATAAGGTGGCCGACAATGTAAGGTCGCATCAGGCTTATGGCATCGGCATCTACGATGTGCTTCATCACGATATCTGTTTCGAGAATTCGATTGAGGTGCCCGACAACAAGGGGATCGAGATGTTCCATCTGGTCAATACGAGTTTCATACCAGGCGACAAGAAGGGCTTCAACTATGTGGTGAACGGAATAGAGCCGAGCACATACACACACGCTAAGCAATATGTGGCGCGTGTGCCTGAATTTATCGGTAAAAACTGACGTAAAAACGTGCGGCCGGAGACGCTTTGGGGCTCCGGCCGCGCATTCCCTCCGCGAAACGGGGGGAGGGGGTTGTAAAGGATTGATGATATCATGGAGAAGAAGAAAGAGAAACGGCTGCTGGCGCTCGACGTGATGCGGGGCATCACGATCGCGGCGATGATTCTTGTGAATAACCCCGGGACGTGGAGCGACATATATTCTCCTCTGCGGCATGCGGAGTGGAACGGCCTGACGCCTACCGATCTTGTGTTCCCTTTCTTCATGTTCATAATGGGCGTGTCGACATACATGTCGCTGCGTCGCTATGGTTTTCAACTGTCGTGGTCTGCCGTGTCGAAGATACTGCGGCGCACCGTCGTGATTTTCATGATAGGTCTTGGCCTTGCCTGGATAGGGCTTTTAGTCGACGGGATGGCTTCAGGGAAAGCTCTCGCAGATACCGCCCTGTCGTTTGGCGATATAAGGATACTCGGAGTACTGCCTCGTCTGGCGCTTGCTTACGGGCTCGGAGCGCTTCTTGCCCTTTGCTGCGGCACGAGGCATCTTGCGGCTGTGACGGTTGGCATCCTGATCGCATATGCTCTGATTCTTATATTGGGGAACGGGTATGAGTTTTCCGAAAGGAATATTATAGCGACGATCGACCGTATGGTGCTCGGAGAGGCGCATATGTATACAGAACGGATAGGGGACGTGGCCATGAGGTTTGATCCGGAGGGGTTGCTGTCTACGCTTCCTTCGGTGGCGCACGTGCTCATAGGTTTTATGGCCGGGAGAATGCTGATGGGGGAGAATGATAACAGCCGCCGGGTGCTAATGCTGATGATTGTGGGGACCTGTCTTACTTTCTCCGGATTTCTTCTTGACTACGGTTTCCCGATCAACAAGAAGGTGTGGTCGCCGACGTTTGTGCTCACCACCTGCGGACTTGCCACCCAGACGCTCGGACTGCTTATCTGGCTTATTGACGTAAGGGGAAAGGTGGGTTGGTGTATGTTTTTCGAGGTATTCGGTGCGAATCCTCTGGCTCTGTATGTCTTTGCCACATTGCTTGCCATACTTGCCGGCAATACTGTGCAGTGGGAGATAATGGAAGGTTGTCTGATACCGCTATGCATGGGAAATCTCCGGCTGGCGTCGCTGCTTTACGCACTGCTGTTTGTCATGGTGACATGGCTACCGGGGCTGTATCTATTCCGGCGCCGTATCTATATCAAGATCTGACTTCCGGTAGGGAGTTTTCCGTTGTCTGTCTTCTGTTGTCTGTTTTCCGTTTTCTGCGTGGGATTGGAGAGGGTAACGCCGGTTGGGTGTTATATCGATTTCTGGTCAGCGGACATGCTGGGTCGGTCGCCTTTTAGAAAAGGGCGAGTATAGCATTATGCGAGGAATTTGAGCGATACTCATATATCTCCTGGCACTGCGTCCGACACTCATCCGCATTCAATCTGCTCAACAGCAGAGCCAACATCAAGACCGTCGCTTCGTTCCTCGGCCATGCCGGCCTCAAGCACACCGAGAAATACCCCGTGCCGTCGATTCCCTCAAACGCGAAGCCATCGACTCTCTGCCTGATATTTCTTTCTAAAATGCTTTCTAAAATATGTGCAAAATCGTATGCACATAGCTGCAAATCAAAATAAAAGTGCTAACTTTGTGTTATGAACGACTTGACAGTATCAAATATCGAGCGGCAGAATGTTCTGAACAATCGCTATGCTCTCCAGACCATCCGAGAAAACTTGGATGTTAAAGGTCTGCGCTATTATGATGAACTGCTGTTCACTCCAAAGATGGTTGCAGATTTCTATGGTGTGGATGAACGAACGATTAAACGTTATATACGAGATTACGGTGACGAACTTCGTGCTAATGGATATTTTTTAAGTCAAGGTAAGGAACTGAAAGATATTAAGATACAAATTGGCAGTGACATAAATGTCCCTACCAAAACCACAATCATATCGTTCTTTACTTTCCGGGCATTTCTGAACATAGGGATGCTTCTAACTGAAAGTGAGAGAGCCAAGCAGCTCCGCACCCGTATACTTGATATTGTCATTGCCACTATCAACAGACGCGCCGGAGGTGGCACTAAGTATATCAACTGGAGAGACCGCAACTATCTTCCTACCGCAATAAAGAGCGAAAACTACCGCAAGAACTTCACTCAAGCAGTAGGCAAGTATGTAGATGGGATACCGACCTACAAGTATGAGCATATAACCGACTTGATATATAAGGCTGTATTCCGGGAAAACGCAAAGGAATATCGTATTGTCCTCCGTCTGCAGAACGAGGAGAATGTCCGTCACACGCTCTATGCGGAGGTATTGCTTTGCATATCCTCTTTTGAGAATGGCGTGGCTCATCAGATTGAGAACCGATATTCCGAGAACGGCAATAAGCTGATTTCTATAGAGGAGGTAAAAGTAATCATTGACGAATTGGCTGCAGCTCCGATGATGGAACCGTTTATCAATGATGCGAGGTCCAAAATGGCTTCGCGTGATGTCGCATTCCGCGATGCGTGGCATGGAAATTTAGCCGAATACCTTCGTGCGGTTACTCCCGACGAGTTCGATAAGTTTATAGGCGAAGCTTCAATCGACTTTGATAATATCCTTGAAGCCAACCGTGAAGTTCTCAAACGCCTAAAGCAAGCCGATGACGATGAGTGAGGAACTGAAATATATCGACTACGATGGAGCGTTAGAGGTCTATCGTAAGACTGTCGCCGCCAGTGGTGGCGGCCTGCAGGGCGTGAAAGACGAAGGAGGCATACGAAAAGTGCTTGACTTCGTGCAAAATGACCTGTACTATCCGACATTCGTCGAGAAACTGACCTATCTGGTTTTCGGTTTATGCACAGGACATTACTTCGAGGATTCCAACAAACGGGTTGCATTGACCGTAGGTGTCTGGTTCCTCGTACATAACGGTTACTATTGGCACGCCTATAGCTTTATGCAGTGCATGGAAGCAATCATCTACCATGTTGCCGCCGGACGCATCGACAAAGAACTCCTCCAACGCATCATCACCTACTTCATGGCAAACGAAGACTATCCCGAAGATCTCAAACTCGATATTATCCATGCAATCGATGACCAATCCACAGGATTTAACGGATAAATCATTTCGATCATGCAAAATGTTTCTCTTATGAAAGATTTCTGTGCTTCTGTTAAATCTGAGGAGTACATTTCTAAATCCTTTCTTTTAATTGTCAATATATAAATAATTTAGAAATGTCCTTTATTTGACAGAGGTATTTTTATAGCTTGGCTTTAACGTTTGTTATTAAACGCCCTCTACATCTTCCGATGTCATAGTCGAGACATACTTCGACACCAAATCTTTTAGAAAATCGGAAATATAGAATTACTTTGTTGCAATTATTTCTTTTTGACTTTGCGTTGTAAGGACAATAGGAATGAATCATAGCTTGTTTTTCTATGTAATTTAACATACACAGAATATCCCTCATCAAGCAGACGCGCGTATTGAGAAGCTTTGTATTCATTGTATAATTGCTTGCCTGTTTTGGGATGTATTAGGTTGCCGAACTGTTCAAAAGCATGTATCTTACATGGGATTTTTTCTTCGTGAATCAGGAACGAAATTAATAGTTTAAGGTCATCAATATTTGTAATGTGAAAGTTCTCATCAGTATATTTATTATATGCCATATCTGCTGCTGGGTGTTTCCCCTTCCATCTCCAATTTAGAATTTGTCTACTATTTAAATCTATTGTGCACAATGGTTTCATGTAAAACGCGCTGGATTTAGAAAAGTATATTGTCACATCCATAATCCATCCATATCTTTTAACGTCATCCCAAACAATGGATATGCTGGCCGCAACTAAAATATCATTCAATCCAGTTACTCTTTTTTTGAAATCTACCCAAATTCCTATTATAAGAAAGTTACATGAGTCCTTACCCATTGTTTTGTAGGTAGTATCGAAATACTTATTATTATGATAATGGTCTATGTCTTCAACATTATCATATCCAAATTCTTTTTGTAAAGAGCTCCTTAATTGGAAATACGATTTCTCTTCTTTTAGAAGAGTTTTTAGAATATTTATTGTTCTATTGAAGGTAGTACCATCAAATATCTGTTCATAAAACTTCGATTGCTCTACTGTAGGTTTGAATAATGAAGCTTTGGCCATAGCTCAGAGGAATTCCTATATCGGACTGCACTAATAAATGTTTAAGAATTCAAAGTCGGTTTATTCAGCCTGCGTCAACGGCATCCATTTCAGTTGAATCGAGGTATTGCGGTTTTGCCTGCAATTTGCCTGTAGAAAATAAATAAAGTGACTTAACTTGGTGATTGTCACTTTGTTAAGTCGCTTCTGCTGTGCCCAGAACAGGACTCGAACCTGCACGCCTCTCAGCACTCGCACCTGAAACGAGCGCGTCTACCATTCCGCCACCTG
>PPYF01017118.1_pt1 | contig 16913 bp, 15 predicted proteins | sample 1559871 | NCBI WGS metagenome assembly PPYF01 (sample SAMN08240021, study PRJNA423297) | Human gut metagenome, whole genome shotgun sequencing project.
CCACAGGGCTATCTCTGATAGCTGGCGTATAACCTGCGTATATAAAACGTACCTGCAACACACGTGAACAGAGTGCATTTGAGCGGTAAGCGTATCCGACCTGGTGAGTGTCAGCCTGAGATACCGGTTAAGTGGTGGCACGGGAGTAATGAGTTTGGGGAGGGTATCAGAATGCCAGGCTGGTGCGGTATGCTGACAGTATCACGTTAATTGCAGCATAAAGTGATGAGAGGCTAATGGACGTTAAAACCAGAGAAGACTGGCTGTATCAGTTCCGTCGTTGTTCATCCCGGGAGACACTTGAAAAGGTGATTTCTCACACGCGTTATAAACTTACCCCTGCGGAGCTGGAAGCCTTCAACTCTGCGGTCGATCACCGGCTGGCAGAACTAACCATGAACAAACTTTACGATCGCGTTCCGGCTTCTGTCTGGAAATATGTCACCTGAACGTTTGGTAATCACAGCGGAGTTGCACCAGGTGTTATCTGCTCTGTGTGATTCTTTTTGGCTTTTCTCAGGTTGTTAAAAGCTGAATATGTTCCTGTTGTCAGGAACCAGGATAATACCGGTGACGTTAAGCGGTATAGCGACAACAAAGAATTCGAAATCAAAAGGGAATGGTGTCCGGAGGTGTGGGCGGTCATGGGCCGATTTTCGGGCATTACCGACCTGTATCTGCTGAGGTTTTCTCGTATTTACCGGAGGGCGGTGCGTTACTGTCTGGCACAGCAAACTCAGAGGCGGCGGGGCGTTCTGCCCCGTTGATTCCGGATAATCCCTCCCCTGTAACCTACCGCAACAGTACAAATACACTGACGCCTGAAACGACAGCCAGAATCGCACAGGCAGTAACGTCAGTAGAAAGAGCAGACGATCGGCATTTCGGTAATAGCCTGAGGAAGCTGTTGACGCGCAGCTCGGGCAACATTCCGTATTATGAGTAATCGCGTTATCACAATCCCTGCACACCGTTTTGTGTATCACCATCACTCCCTCCTCACAGCCTTACCCGTAACCGGTTTTTTACATTAAAAAAACAACGCTGAAAATTCAACCAACCATGACATACGAGTACAACCCCTTCTGGCAACAACGTATCCGTGAGACGGTGCTGCGCGCACTGGATGTTCATCCCCGCCTGACGGCATTGCGGGTTGACCTGCGTCTCCCGGATGTACCGGCAGCAACGGACGCGGCTGTGATATCCCGCTTCATCAATGCCCTGAAAGCCCGAATCGACGCTTACCAGAAGCGTAAGCGCCGTGAAGGTAAACGCGTACATCCCACGACCCTGCATTACGCCTGGGCCCGGGAATTCGGGGAGCTTAAAGGCAAAAAACACTATCACCTGATATTGCTGGTCAACCGGGATACCTGGTGTCGTTCCGGCGATTACCGCGCTCCGGGATCACTGGCCGGGATGATTAAACAGGCCTGGTGCAGTGCCCTGGGGGTGGATGCCGGATGCTATGCCACACTGGCGAATTTTCCGTCCAGGCCAGCGGTGTGGCTGGATCGTGGTGATGACGTTGGTTTACGGGATGCGCTGGATCGTGCTGCTTATCTCGCGAAAGAGTACACCAAAGTCAACGGCACCGGTGAGCGCAATTTTGGCTGTAGCCGGAGTTGAGCACGACTGGCGAGCCAATACCCGGCAAACCAAAAGTATGGGTTGTTGTCTGGCGGTAACGATGTATCCACTCGCCCACTGACTGTTTTTTACATCAGTGCTCCATTGTGTGACAACCACAGTGCTGTAACAGCAACCAGCCTGCTTTACCCAAACCCCAGTCCAGATTTTAACTGACCCCCATTCACACCCTGACCACGCTGCCCGTACCGGGACGGCTGTTGCCTGCGTGTCGTCTGGCGGTAAGGAACATATACTATGTACGCAAAATCTTTTCTCGCACTTGATGGCAACGGACGTCTGACCGGTGCCCGTAGCGCACAGACTGCACCTTACGATCGCTACACCTGCCACCTTTGCGGCAGTGCGCTCAGATACCACCCGCAATACGACACTGAACGTCCCTGGTTTGAACACGCTGACGAAGGGCTGACTGAGCACGGTCATGAGTGCCCTTATGTCAGGCCGGAACGCAGAGAAATACTGTTGAGTAAACGCTTACAGCAATGGGTACCGGATGCCTTACCCGTGGTGCGTAAAGCCAGCCGGCACTGCAGACAATGTCATCACGATTATTATGGGGAGCGGTACTGCACGCACAGCCATACCGGGCACTTCAGTGAGGAGGGGGTGGCAGAATGAACGGTATAAAAACGGGGCTGGGGATCACGCCGGGTGAACACATTATCAGTGCTGATTCTGCACTCAGCAGAAATATCCGGCATTGTTTCTGCCTTTCCTGTCATGGCCGGTTGATTTTGCAGACAGATGTTCAGGGGGCGTGGTTTGAGCATGATTTATATGCCCTGAGCGAGCAACAGAAGGCAGCCTGCGTGGTGCTGAATCCGGAAAAGTCCCACCCTTACATTGAGGATATGGAGATGTTTTTATCGCCATTACCGGTCGTGCTGGAGTGGCATTGTGTGATGTGTGAGCAGTTTTTTCATGGGAAGAAATTCTGTGAGGCCTGTGGTACGGGGATTTATTGCAGAGCGGTATGTACGAAGTCTGTTTACAGCTACCAGCCAGACTTGTTTCAGGACTGCGGAGGTGCGAGTACTTAATCCGAAATGCCCGACCTGCTCAGGGCGTTCAGATGTATCGGAACCTGCATTTTATCTGGTGTTTCGCACCCACCCCGTTCGTGACACAAAGGCGCGACACCGGATATCCGCAGTCCTGCTTACCTGAATAAAACCCGGGGTATTGATTGTGTACTGTGGTGCGAAATCGCACCGTGATCGCGGATTCGCCAAATCCGCACTGTGGTGTCAACCAACCATACGCGAGAGTCCTCTCCGTATTTATCAGTGCCTCAGGACGATTTCTGCATAGTTAATCCAGGGGGCTGCATTGTTTATTTCCCTGCTAATGGACGTTACATCCTGGATATTAACGATCCTGATTTCCCTGAGCAGTATCAGCGCTTATTGGCACGTCTGGATTATCTGACGAAGCTCGACACTAAAGCATCAGGCCAGCGTAACTTTGGCTACAGCGGTTTTTGACCTGTTGTAACTGTAAGGTGATTTATTATGTATACAGAATCAAACGTTAAGCTTTCCTGTAATGCCCTCTGGCAAAAGTGTGTCCTTGCAACTCTGTATCGGGCTGCAGCTACACATCCTAAAATTAAATTATTACAATTTAAATTAATACCAGGGCAGGGTATTAATAAGGCCATTCCCTCTCTGATGGCTGATTTTACTGGTGAACTGCATAGACTCATTTCTGAATATTTGCAGTGTAAGCGACGTAAAGATCAATCTGTTGAGCCCACCCCTTTATATTATCTCTGGAGTAGGGAAGCTGTGGCTAACGATACCACTCCTTATCTTATGGTGCTGCTACTTAATAACGATGTCTGGTGTAAGAGTCGTGAGGTGGTGGTTCTCAGAAATCTGATTGAGCAGGCGTGGGGAAAAGTATTGGGTGAAGATAACTCCATTACACATCTGGTTGTGTATCCTGAAGTGCTGTCGTTGGTATTTGATGCAGCTAACACATACAACGCTGAGCCTGGTGTACTGGAACAGACGGCCCGAGCTTACATTGAATCACATGGTGCCATTGAACGTCATCTTGGGTGTAGTGACTTTTAACGTCAGGTGACGCATTGTCACTTCTGACCTGCTACCTGTACGCCGGAATATAATGGTCAGAGAGGCATATTTCGACGCCCCTAATCTGGGGCGTTTGATTCAGGATGTCTGGAATAATCCGGGCTTTGTGTCACCGGGCGCATCAAAGCAGTACCACCCGGGATGTGGCGCTGGATCGTCATTTACCGGACTGCGAAGACATACTTAAAGAGGTGATATGGGCGTTCGTGACAATTTTGTCCGCGATCATCGAGGTGTGTATGATCCGGAAGCCCGTTACCTCGCCGGTAATCCCTGGTATCCCGTAACAGGCCAGTTCTGAAAGCACAGCTCAGCAGATTCCCCGCATTCGCACAATCTTCATAAATCTCACAGGGGACATTCTGACCGTGTTGACTACAACAAGCCACGACAGCGTATTTCTGCGTGCCGATAATTCCCTGATCGACATGAACTTTATCACCAGTTTCACCGGTATGACTGACAAATGGTTTTACAAGTTGATCAGTGAAGGCCATTTCCCTAAACCCATCAAACTGGGGCGCAGCAGCCGCTGGTACAAAAGTGAAGTGGAGCAGTGGAAGTGAAGTAGAGCAGTGGATGTAGCAACGAATCGAGGGATCAAGGGGGGGCTGCAGTATTGTTCAGGATTAGTATTATCAGTTGACGCTATAGAAATAATAGAAAAATCAAATAACTTGAGTGAATTTAATGAAGTCGTAGAGGTTCTAATTAGTATACCTCTGGTAAAACTATATTGTTTGGTAAAAGAGAGGTCTGCTGAAACGTTTAATTTCCATTACAACAGTAAACTTATACTCAGATTATGTAATATCGACATTTGAGATAAATTGTGAAGATAAAAGAGAAGCCATATTTATTATATATGGCTTCTCATAATAACTCATCTATCTAATAAATTTTTAACGTAATTAACCAATTCTTTATCTTTACTATTATTAAAGAAGCATTTCTGGAATTTTTCGCCACCAAGAGCTTGTTTAAGTAACTCCGGATCGATGGCCTGGAGAGCATCCATGAGTGGCTTACTAACTGCTTCTTTCATATTACTCAGGATAATGGCATTCGCATTTTGTGATTCACGACGTTCTGCCGGATAGCCTAATCCCTTTTCGCCATCAAATGCTTTTTCAAAAATATAGCGCATGTTTAATTCTGCCCCCCAGCCAAAACCCTTTGCAAATGGCAAGGACAGTGCATTCCCATTATTTACCTGTGCAAACAGGTAGGCATCTGTTGGTTCGATGCAATAACCACAAGTAACTCCCGGGAATGTGTTCAGTGCCATCAATGCCCCCTGTCCTGTACCACAGCCGGTAATAACGAAATCAACAGATCTGCTGTTTAACAAGATAGCCGAAATAATGCCGAGATGAACGTAAGTCAGACGATGATCATTGTCATCACACATTCCTACATTGAAAATAGTATGGCCTTGATGTGCGGTTGCTGCAACTAACTCATTAAAAATTATTGCGTTTTTAGATGCTTGGCTAAATTCATTCATCAATGCGATTTTCATACGAATTCCTCATTTAAAATCATACTGTTAAGCTTCATAGCATAACAACATGAACGATATGATAATACATTACAAACATTACTTGCAACATCGTATTTGAAAATTCAAAACATCATTTCATTTTTATTGTTGTGTGCTCTCGATCACGGTTTGCTGCACTTTTGAACGCTATATTGGATGCTAACGAAACGATAGAAACGATATGATGAAGTATTGTCATTCTTATAAAGGATAAGATTATATGGCTAAGGGTGATATTAAAAAGTTGAAGTTTGAATCTTTCTACGATAGTGAATCGAATAACGAAGTTATTCGATTAACGCCAACAGATATTCTTTGCCATCGCAATTATTTTTATCAAAAATGTTTTACAAATGATGGTAAAAAATTGATTTTCGCTGCTGAGTTTGATTGTAACCGGAATTATTATCTTATGGATTTGGTAACTCAGACAGCGAAACAACTCACTGAAGGAGCTGGAGATAACACCTTTGGTGGCTTCCTGTCCCCTGATGATAATTATCTTTTTTATGTGAAGAATGAAAAACATTTGCAGCGTGTTGATTTGACCACATTAGAAGAAGTTACCATATACACAGTACCGGATAATTGGGTGGGGTACGGAACATGGGTTGCTAATACTGATTGTACGGAAATCGTCGGAATCGAAATCAGTAAAACTGACTGGACCCCACTTAGCGACTGGAAAATATTTCTGGAATTTTATCATAAGAATCCACGATGCCGTTTAATTACGATTGATCTGGAAACCGGAAACGCTGAAGTGATATTGGATCGTAATACTTGGTTAGGGCATCCAATTTTTCGTCCGAATAATAACGATACTATCGCCTTTTGCCACGAAGGGCCCCATGACCTGGTGGATGCAAGAATGTGGATGATTAACCGTGATGGGACAAATGAGCGTAAAGTGCATGAGCACCAACCTGGTGAAAGTTGCACACACGAGTTCTGGATCCCTGATGGATCTGCACTGGCTTATGTTTCCTATATGAAAGGACAGCAACAGCGTTATATTCGCAAATATAATCCTGATACTGATGAAGATTCATTAGTGATGGAAATGCCGGCATGTTCCCATTTAATGAGTAACCATAATGGTATTCTCTATGTTGGTGATGGTTCAGGTAGTCCGGTTGATGTTAAAGATACCTGCAGTTATAAAATTGAAAATGATCCCTGGATTTACATTCTTAGCAGTAAAAATAAAAAAATACATAAATTGGTGAAACATAATAGTTCCTGGAGGGTACTGAAAGGAGACCGGCAGGTAACGCACCCGCATCCATCATTTTCTCCAGATAATAAGTACGTTTTATATTCTTGCGATGCCGAAGGTGAACCAGCACTATATATGGCTAAAATCCCTGAGGAAATCTTAACCCAGTAATAACTGACAAATTTTTCACTATTGGAGTTTTTATGGATTTCATCAATATGTTCTCTCTTAAAGGTAAAAATGCTTTAGTCACTGGAGCATCATATGGTATTGGTTTTGAGATCGCTAAAGCACTAAGTAACGCTGGTGCAACGATCATTTTTAATGATGTAATAGAAGAAAACATTAAAAAAGGCCTGGCAGCATATAAAGAGAACAACATCAACGCACATGGTTATTTATTTGATATTACGGATGAACAGTCTGTGAAGGAAAATATCAAAAAAATAGAGAGTGACGTAGGCATTATTGATATTCTGGTAAATAATGCAGGGATTATTCAGCGTAAACCTATGCTAGAAACTACAGCAGCTGATTATCGCAAAATAATAGATATTGATCTGACAGGTCAGTTTATTATGGCTAAGGCGGTATTGCCTTCAATGATTAAAAAAGGACATGGCAAGATCATTAATATCTGTTCCATGATGAGCGAATTGGGTCGCGAAACCGTTGTAGGCTACGCTTCGGCAAAAGGCGGCTTAAAAATGCTGACTAAAAATATCTGTTCTGAGTTTGGTGAAAAAAATATTCAGTGTAATGGTATTGGTCCAGGCTACATTGCTACACCTCAAACAGCACCGTTACGTGAAATTCAACCAGATGGCAGCCGCCATCCATTTGATCAGTTTATTATATCAAAAACGCCAGCTGGACGCTGGGGTAAACCAGATGATCTTGCTGGTGCAGCTATATTTTTAGCATCGGATGCTTCAAACTTTATCAATGGTCATATTTTATATGTCGATGGTGGCATTCTGGCCTACATTGGCAAACAGCCTTAGTTATATTCAGTCATAAGTGTATGTACTACTTTAAATATTTTCAGAGAGGTGGTGATGTTTGTATTTAATGAAGATACAGCAATAGAAGATTTAGGCAACGGGGTCAAAAGAAAAGTTTTGGCTCATGGTGGCAATATGATGGCAGTAGAGGTCCATTTCTCTAAGGGGGCTATCGGCTCTTTACATCACCACCAACATGAACAGTTGACGTATGTCTTGTCAGGTATTTTTGAATTTACCATCGGCGATGAAGTGCGTACAGTAAAAACTGGTGATACTTTATATAAGCAGCCCAACATTGTGCACGGGTGCAAATGTCTAGAAAAAGGAGTTTTGCTTGATATATTTACACCTCAACGTCAGGATTTTTTAAAGTAAATACCCAGTATTAATATGAACTAAAATGGTAGCGCATAAAATGCGCTACATATTGATATAGTTAACTAATTATCTATTGTTTTTCTTTCTGCCATAGACAGCTTTAATCTGAAAAATATTATCTTTTAAATGGAAATTTTAGGAATAATAGAATCTGATTATCCGGATATTTAGTTAAATTCGATAAAGTCGAGTGAGCATATTGTTGTATCAATATAGTAAATTTAAATAATTCAGGAAAAACACATATACAGTGAGACTCTATAAATTTATTTTATAAATAACAGTGTAATGTTACTTCAATAATATACTCCATCTTTTCCAAGAGATGGAAATGGACTTTTGTTGTGGAAGAGGTATCATAAATGACTGAAGAAAACAGAAGAATAAAAGCCATAACTCGTTTTTCATATGGTAGTGGAAATCTTATCGGCAGTGGAGCTCTGGCTATTAGTGGAGCATGGTTACTTTATTTCTACACCACATTTTGTGGATTGACAGTTTTTCAGGCCACTGTAATATTTTCCATTGCTACTTATCTGGATGTCATCCTGAATCCACTAATGGGGTTTATTACGGATAATTTTTATCAGACAAAACTCGGTCGTCGCTTTGGTCGTCGTCGCTTCTTCATATTAATTGCCATTCCATGTATGATTATCTATCCATTGCTTTGGGTAAATGGTATGAGTTTTTGGTATTATCTTTCTACTTATATCATTTTTGAAGTGGTATATACTATGATTATGATACCGTATAATACCTTACCTGTTGAAATGACAAAGGATTTCAATCAAAGGACCTATTTGACAGGTTCTAAAGCTATGTTTGGTAAAGTAGCTAATTTCTTAGCAGCCGCTATTCCTGGTATCTATTTTTACTACTTCAATAAAGATTCAGCCACCCCATTTTTCCTGACCGGTTTAACTTATGCTATTATTATGATCACTTCATTAATAATGCTCTATTTCAACAGTTGGGAACGTCCAACTGATGATGTGGTTGATGAATCAACGCATGGTTTTATGGAGGGCTTTAATAAACTTTTTACCGATCTTTTCTCAACCTTTAAGCTAAAAACCTTCAGAACCCATCTTGGTATGTATCTATTTGGTTTCGGCGCTGAATGGCTATTTACAGCGACATTTACCTATTTCATTGTTTTCAACCTTGAACAACCGAGAACATTTGTTTCTGAGATGAACTCATTAAGCAGTATTTGTCAGTTCTTCTCTACAGCATTCTTTATGATGTGGTGTGCCAAACGAGGATTTAAACGCCCATTTATCATTGCTATCTTAATTGTTGTATCTTCAGTGATTGGTTATGTTGGTGTGTACTATCTTAATATTCCCCATATGACCTGGCTCATTATTGGCATCACTATCTGGTTTGGTCTGGGGACGGGGGGGGTATATTACATTCCGTGGAGTGTATATGTATTCCTTGCCGATGTTGATGAGGTCTTAACCGGTCGTCGTCGTGAAGGTCTTTATGCTGGTGCAATGGTTATGGCCGGTAAGTTAATGAGAGCCACTGTAGTATTTTGTCTGGGGGTTGTCCTCAGTCTGTTTGGTTTTGAGTCAGGCATTCATCATCAACCAGCCAGTGCAGTAAATGCAATTAATGGCGTCATGATATTTGGTGTGGCTGGTATGGCGTTAATAGGTATCTATTTCTCTGTAAAAATGAAATTAGATAAAGCATCTCATGCCGAAATAACTAAAGAATTAGAGCGTCTGAAAAAAGGTGGCAGAAAAGAAGATGCTACACCGGAAATTCGTAAGCTTGTTAAGCAACTGACTGGTTATGAATATGACCAGTGCTTCGGTAATAACAATGTTGGCTTTAAATTTGAAAACAAAGCAGGGGCATTCTAGAATGAATAAGCACACACTATTACTGACTGCTCTTTTTCTGAATTTGATTTGTACTCCCGTTTTTGCTCAAAACTGGCAGGTGGCGACGTTTGGTCAGTCTACGGACCTCAACTTTTCATCGCTGATAAATTCGGCCAAGATTGGACGGAATAATGCCTGGCTTGCGGGAAACAATAATTTTCTTGAAGCAGGAAAATTTTACACTTTACCAACAGATTTTTTTATTGAAAGTCGTGGGGGAAAAATTGCTAACTCCCATGACGGTATGACCGTCTTTTATACTATTGTTCCGGTTACTCAGACATTCCGACTGGAGGCTGATTTGACATTAGAACAGATTGGTCCGGAGGTGAATGGAAAATCACCAGCGGGACAGGAGGGAGCTGGATTGTTTGTCAGAGATATTATCGGTCCTCAGCGACAGGAACCTCAGTCAGCTGGAACAGAAGAATATCCCCAGGCCTCTAATATATTGATGAATGCCTTTATTACACAGAATAAAAAGAATGATAACTTAGTACAGATTACTTCAATTGTTCGTGAAGGAGTAATAAAAACATGGGGTAATGAAGGTATTACAATTAAGAAACAGCCGATCATTGAGAATATAAACTTTACGCAAAAAAGAAATATTCATATGACGATCGAGCGACTACCAGAGAAGTTCATCCTGACCGCTTTTGATACCGATCGTAAAGAAAATCAGTCATGGCAATTTTCTGATTACTCAGGCTTTATGAATCAACTGGATAATAATAGTTTAGCTATTGGTTTTTTTGCCGCACGAAATGCGAAACTAAGGGTGAAAAATGCATCATTTAAACCGGGCAAGCCACTGGTTGATTACAAACAATTAACTTCACGTCAATTCAGTCGTGTCCGGCATAAAGCCCCTGAACTTTTTCTTGCTTCACCTCAATCCGTTGTAAGAAACTCGACAACTCTTCAATTTTTGGCCAATCAGGCTGGAATAGTCAGTATTGATAATGAGAAGCAGACTAAGCAGGTGCAGGCGGGTGAACTGGTACAGTTTCCAGTTACTTTGCAAAAAAAACATAATGACTTCACCGTCAACTTTAACGTTGATGGGAATATATCAAAAAAAGCTATACGCATAGAGCAGGTTAAATCAAACCTGATCGATCCTTATGAGATTTACGTATGTAGTGATTGTCGACAGGAGGCCAGAGGCAGCAAAAATGATCCTGTAGATTTACAGACAGCCGTAAAATTTGTCGCCCCCGGCGGTAATATATACCTTAACGATGGTCAATATCATGGAATTACCTTAGATCGGGAATTAAGTGGAATACCTGGCAAGTATAAAACAATTTCCGCCATTAATCCACATAAAGCCATTTTTATAAACAAGACATTCAATCTGGATGCAAGTTACTGGCATCTAAAATCCGTGGTCTTTGACGGCAATGTGGATAATGGAAATAATAAATCAGCATATTTGCGTATAGCCGGTAGCTATAATATTATTGAGCATGTGATAGCCAGAAATAATGATGATACGGGAATTTCTATTTCAGCGAAAGATAAAGACCGTTTGCTCTGGCCAGCTCATAACTTAGTTTTGAACTCAGATTCATATAATAATCTTGATTTATCAGGGATTAATGCCGATGGCTTTGCAGCAAAATTAGGTGTCGGACCGGGAAACATTTTTCGAGGATGCATTGCACATAATAATGCAGATGATGGTTGGGATCTATTTAACAAAATTGAAGATGGTCCAAATGCATCTGTTACTATTGAGAATTCTGTAGCCTATGAAAATGGCCTGCCATACAATAAAGCGGATATCCTAAAAGGGAGTATTGGCAATGGCTTTAAATTAGGTGGTGAAGGTCAACCAGTAAATCACAAAGTTATTAATTCCATTGCTATTAATAATAATATGGATGGATTTACTGATAATTTTAATACTGGGTCATTGATAATTAGAAATAATATAGCAATGAACAATGCACGCTATAATTATATTTTAAGAACTAACCCATATAAATTCCCATCATCCATCCTTTTTGACAATAATTATTCAATCAGAGATGATTGGGGAAATAAAATAAAAGACTTCTTGGGTGATACAGTTAACAGTGTGAATTATAAATTGCTTGTTTCACATGAAACAGGACCGGTACAAAAAGATTTATTTTTCACCCGAGATGATAGTGGAAATATTATCTATCCTGATTTTTTTCTTAATATCACTCATAAATTTAATTAGACAATGCCCATTAACCTGCTGCCTACCGGAAGCAGGTTATTCCAGAATGGACACTGGCAGTAATATGTCTTTGTTGACAAAAATATAAAATTTTGTTATGGGATTTTATAATGTTGAAGAAAACGATATTTATATTAACGTTATTCTCTGGCAACGTAATTGCTGCAACTGTAGAATTAGGTTTTGAAAATGAGCAATATAATTATGCTTATCGTTCTGCAGATGTCTTCATGCCGTATATTAAGAGTAATTTCAACCCTGTTACTGATTCTGCTTTGAATGTGTCACTCACCTATATGTATCAGGATCAATATGGGAAAAAACATAAAAAAACATCTGAGGACAGATTTAAAACCAATCGTGATCGCATAGAGCTCTATCTTAAAGGTTATACTTTAAATAGGGGAGCATTTTCTTTTTCTCCTTCCGCAGGTTTCCGTTATGAGTCATGGGATGTAAACTACGATAATCCGAAAAAGCAGGATAAGTGGAAACTGGAACTACGCTTTTATCCTAATATGACTTATAAACTCAATGACCAGTTAAGCCTATATATGAATGGTTTTGTTGCCCCTGTGTTTTTTAAAACACAACAAGAGTCGAGAAAAGATAACAATTATGTAAAGGGAAAGTTAGGGGCGAAACATTATAACAACGATTATTATCAGGAACTCCAGATTCTGGGTGTCAGATATAAATTTAATAATGATAATACGCTCTGGGCATCAGTCTATAATGAAAGAAAATATAATCAACATTCCTCAAAATATGATCGCTGGCAATTGCGTGGAGGCTATGATTTTAAAGTTACAGAGGAGTTTATTTTAAGTCCATTCATAAGATATGACCTCTCTTATAGAGAAAAAAACCTCGAAAGCACAAGTAATAATGGTTTATCAAAAAATAATAAAGAAATTCGAACTGGAGCCAGCTTTTCCTATAAAATTATCCCTTCTGTAAAACTGGTAGGAGAAATATACAGGCAAAAAACCAACGTTGAAAACTATTATGGAGAGCATTCTGAAGACAAAAACCGCATGTTCTACAAACTTGGTATAAACAAAACATTTTAAAGCCATATAAAGATATTTTAATATAAATATATTATATAAGTCTTATCATAAGTATAATGTGTTTATGGGAGATATTGCAGTAACAAACCTTCATATATTACTATTAGTATAGATTTTTCATGTCAGTCTGGTTCAGTCAGTGTAATATCAGGCACATATTTTGAGAGAGTCAAAAATTATATTAATGAAGCGCCTATAGCAGGTGCTTCATTATATCATAAGAGATGATGGCTACCTTGTGTTGATAAGATACAGCATAATAACGATTCCATTTCATTTTTGTTATAGGGTTGTTTAACAAAAAATCTTGCTAACGGGCTTAATTGATATAAGCCAGATATTGTATTCCTGCTATGGCTACATTCATCGCCATGTGAAGTAATATAGGCATTAACAGGCCATTCGACTTTATTTTTGCACTAATAAGAACTAACGATACCAGAAATAACATCAAAAATGTACGAAAGTATGTATATTGTAGATGCAATGCAGAGATTATAACTGATGTTACAATTGCAGGGATATAAATATTATCATGGGACCAGAATTTAAAAGAGTTAAAAAGACACCCTCGAAATACAATCTCTTCATATACAGGAACAAGAAATACAGAAGAAAATATATTAATCCATAAAATTTCCCCAGAAAAAGACATTTGCGAAACTATCCACTCTTCCGTTTTCCTTACTCCCAGAAGATAAGGGACAAATAATTGAATAATTATTAAAGAGAGGAGTGTAAAAAACATACAGTCGAAAAGAATCTCTTCCTGATTCTTCTCTTTTTCGGAAGAAAATAAAATACAGTGAAACAAGAATTAGAAACTCAGCAAGAAATAATGCTGGAACAAGAAGCCCCCTGGATATAAGTTCATGTTTGTTTGTAAGGAATGCAGGAATAAGAGTAATAGCGAATAATAAAGTAAACATTGAAAAACAGCTGGTTGATGACTGTTTTTTATAGTTGCATTTTTAATTTTTGTTGTTTTTATTTATATTCCCTTACTTGTTTTTTTAAATTCTTTTATATAACAGGAAGAGGAGACCATAGCATGAACGTTTCTTCTCCGGTATCAGAACAGCTATAACTTTTATTTTATAGTTATTATCAGTGAATGAATGCAAACTAATAGAACAATGAGAAAAAGAATGGAGAAAAAGCGACGGACCGGACGCCATAGTTCATATTCTCGTGTATCAGCCTCACGTATCAACCTTTCTGAAATGGTTTCGGTTTCCTTTCCTCGCACCAGAATATGCCTGTAATATTTCCTCATGACATATACCGAAAACTGAAACCAGATTAATATGGATGGACACACAACACATAAACTTCTGATGATATCACCTGGGAAAGTATCTTGGGCGGGTAAAAGAAAATCATATACTCTGAATAAAATCATCATCGAGATAAATGAGACGCCAGCACCTATCCAGTATTCGATATGAGAAGATGCAGCATTATATGCGTCAGTAAAATTTTTCTTTCTTAATGAAGGTGGAAGTGCTGAAAGTTCAGGAATGCTTTTTCTTGTCCAGTATATTTTCATATAGCAACTCATATAAAAAGTGTTCTACTATGACGATTTATAAAAGGCTTATAATGACTACTTCCCCTTTCATTCTCGAATATCACGATAATGATAGAGATAATCATTATCAATTGATTGCGTCAGTAATTTTGACTTATATCACACTTTTATAGTTTAATCAGGTGATTTATTTAATAAAAAGAGAGTGTTTGTGGGTGTCTTGTGTATATGTCTTACTGTGCATCTGTTCTTACATTAACTAATGTATTTTCTGATATCATACTCAGTCTGAATTTATAATATTAACAAATATATTACTATTTAAGTTTTGGTTGTATTGTCAGTAACATTCTTTTGGTTAATTTAGTTATTATTCCTCACTGATTAATTGTCCTTCCGTTCTTATTGTTTGTAACTTGTGTTTGTATCGTACCTTTCAGGTGTTGATGCGCGCTTTACTGTGTCTGCACCGGCTTAACAAAATTCAACAGGGTTTGAAAAGGAACATGTGTTCCCGTAAAGATCAGACCATTTTCAACAGCCCATGTCTTAAGTTCTGTCAGTATGGCTACAGCCTGTTTGCTGAGTGGCACAAGGTGTGGTGTTCGAATCTTGGTTCCCCAATGAGGGTTCAGGCGGTGTGGGCAAATAAAAAAGAAAACATAAATAAAACCATCCGGCCGTTGTGGCTGGATGGTTATTCATTATTTCTATGTCACTGAACTTTCATTCATCAGATCTGCTCAGAAAGTGAATCAATGTAGTCAGCATACCACTGCATCATTTCACGGCGACCATCCAGATACTGGGCATGATTATAGGTACCTCTGATAGCGTTTTTATCCACATGAGCTAACTGCATTTCAATCCAGGCAGAATTAAAGCCCTGTTCGTGCAGAATTGTGCTCATGGTGTGTCTGAAACCGTGCCCTGTGAGTCTTCCCTTATATCCTAGTAATTCAATGACTTGGTTTATGCTTTCCTTACTAATTGGCTTGCGAGGATCGTTCCTACCGATAAAGACCAGAGGATGATGTTTTGAGATTGGTTCAAGTTGCTTAAATAGCGCAATGACCTGCTCAGAGAGCGGCACAATATGAGGCCGCTTCATCTTCATTATTTCTGCCGGGATTTCCCACAATTTTTCCTCAAAATCGATATCCTCCCAGCGTGCGAAACGCAATTCTTGAGTTCGTACACCAGTTAGCATAATGATTTGAGTAGCTGTCTTAGTGATAATACTTCCGGTATAACCCGCCAGATCATTGAGGAAGTGGGGAAGCTCATTAGCAGTAAGAAAGGGAAAATGTACTTTTTTCGGTGTAGCTAAAGCACTGGCAAGATCGGGAGCAGGGTTGTAGTTCGCCCGACCAGTAACAATTGCATAGCGGAACACCTCTCCACAGCGCTGGCGGACCTTACGCATTTTCTCCAGAGCTCCGCGTTTTTCCATTTTACGCAGTGCTTCCAGTAACTCCATTGGTTTGATTTCGGCAATAGGGCGTTTGCCAATATAGGGAAAAATATCTTTTTCAAAGGTATCAATGATTTCATCACGATAGCGTAATGACCACCGATCAGCTTTTGACTGATGCCATTCGCGAGCAACGGCCTCAAATGTGTTTTTCAAACTCATTTGCAGCGCGATTTTTTCTTCTTTTTTTGTCTCACCCGGATCGCCTCCTGCAGCGAGGATTTTCCTGGCTTCACTGCGTTTTTCGCGAGCGTCGGCTAGAGTTACATCGGGGTATACACCAATAGAAAGCATCTTTTCTTTACCAGCAAAGCGGTACTTCATACGCCAATATTTAGAGCCATTAGTGTTAATGAGTAGATACATACCGCCACCATCAGACAGCTTATAGGGCTTTTCTTTTGGTTTTGCTGTTTTCACTTTAATATCAGTTAACGCCATGACATCCTCCGGATTTTGATGAATCCATGTTCCTGAAGGGGACTTCTGCCAGTAACTAACCTGATACCCCCAATGCACCCCCATATATAACAAAGATGTTGTTAAAAGCCATTGTTATATATCACATTTTTTTCATTATGGGGGTGTCGATATTTTAAGAGAAAATAGTACCCCCTAAAGTACCCCCAAAAGCAACTTGATATGGGGTGATACCTGTTGACCTCGGGATACAAAGAAATCCTGATATACAATGGGTTATATGGAGATTGTTGATATAAGGAGAGTTCAGAAGAGGTTAATTGGCGGAAGATCACAGGAGTCGAACCTGCCCGGGACCGCTGGCGGCCCCAACTGGATTTGAAGTCCAGCCGCCTCACCG